>Ga0172375_10005713_pt1 | contig 17804 bp, 14 predicted proteins | sample LakKiv1m_FD_114537 | JGI IMG/M metagenome (GOLD analysis project Ga0172375, IMG submission 114537) | Freshwater microbial communities from Kabuno Bay, South-Kivu, Congo - kab_092012_11.1m | ecosystem: Environmental > Aquatic > Freshwater > Lake | place: Democratic Republic of the Congo...
AGGTTTTACCCAGCCGGAAACAGAAAATTTTGCTTTCTCTGCTGATTTAATTCTGGCTTCGAGTTTTGATAAAAAGTATGGATCGGGCTTCATCTCATCCAATTCATCAAGCAATTTCATTGCCTGGTCAACCTTATTTTCTATTTGTGATCTGTTATCCATTCTTCCACCTGATTCTTTGACGCTGAATTTCAAAAAAACCTGCGCCATTAATTATTTTTAATAAGAAAAATATTTGTACAGCAATTTCCTTAAATTCTTTTTTGACCGGTGGATCAATGATTCCACCGCTGAGACCGTAATATTCATTATTTCTGCTATTTCGTTATTGCTGAATCCCTGTGTTTTGCTGAGAATAAGAGCCGTTCTCTGGGATTCCGGAATTTTGCCCAATGCTTCGTCCAGTATTCGTTTTCGTTCTGCATCTTCCAATTCCTTTCCGGGATCACCCTCAGCCGGGATGCTTATCGCAATCTCTTCCTCGGGATCAAGGAAAACTGAAGTGAGCAGAGCAAATCGTTTTTTCCTTTTTTTTCTGCGGATCATATCTAAGGATTTGTTTACCGCAATACGATAAATCCATGTGGTCACTTCCGATTCGCTGCGGAAACTGCCAAGAGAATCAAAAACTTTAATGAATACCTCCTGTGCGGCATCCTCGGCGTCATCGCGGTCATTCAGGAAACGGAAGCAGATATTTCTTACACGCTCCTGATTTTCAAGAACCAGCTTTTGGAAAAATTCATTGAGCTCATTTCCAGACATCAGCGAACCGCTATTTTCTTAATAGAAAACCATGTATGAGACCGACTGGATATTATCTTCATTTCATCACTGTTTCTTTTCATACGCAGGAAGATTTTCATTTAATATTCAAATTGTAAAATTCTATTCTTATTTAATTTAATGATGTTTTAAGTTTTACTTCAGTTTTATTTTGATAGGAGATAATTTTTTCAGGCACACACAGCAACACAAATTCCTCTTTTTTCAGTCAGAAAGGAATTTTCAGCATTTTAAAACCGGGCTTTTGAGCGGATAACCCCGGAATTTCTCTAATCCCTTATCATGCACCAATTTAAATAGTCATTCCCGGTTTATTACAGCGTGTATTTTCCTACTCGTAAGATATTTTTTTTATGACTAATATCCCAGTTTATCGTTAATTAAATTATCAGTATCATAAATAGATATTCTTCATTATATTGTAAATTATGACAAAAAAATACTTATCAAATTTATTCAAGACCTATCAAAAAGGCGATGCAAGAGAGGAATCTTATTATAAATATCTTGCTGATTTTATTACTGTTTTTTCTGAATCGGAACGGAAAAAGAAAATTGATGTAACTATTCTTCCGAAAAAAACAGAAGCCGGTAATCCTGATTTTAGAATTTGGGACGGCAGACAAAAAATAATTGGCTACATTGAAGCCAAAGATTTAGGCGTTGATCTTGATAGAATTGAAGATTCAGAACAACTCGAAAGATATTTATCAACTTTCCCGAACGTTATTTTAACAAACTACACAGAGTTTCGTTTATACAGAAACGGAGAACGGATTGAAAAAATATCTATTGCCCGTCCTTTTGTTATTATAAAACTTTCCACAATTCCGCCTCTTGAAAACGAAGATAAACTATTTGAACTACTCGAAAGATTTTTAGATTTTTCTCTTCCAAAAACTTACACAGCAAAAACTTTAGCCGTTGAACTGGCAAAAAGAACAAAGTTTCTCAAAGATGAAATTGTTAGCGAAGAGTTAAAACTCGGCACTAAATCTATACACGGTTTTTACGAAGCTTTTAAAGAGTTCTTAATTGCAGGAATTGATGAAAGTGAATTTGCCGATCTTTATTCACAAACAATTACTTACGGTTTGTTCGCTGCTCGCCTCCGTGCAGAAACAGACTTTAACAGAAAACTTGCTTATTCATACATTCCAAAATCTATTGGGATTTTAAGAGATGTTTTCAAATTCATTTCTCTTGATGATTTGCCAACACAAATGGAAGTGATTATTGATGATATTGCAGAAGTGCTTAATGTTGCAGACGCAAAGAAAATACTCGATCAATATTATCAAGAAGGCAAAGGAAGCGATCCGGTTTTACATTTTTACGAAACATTCCTTTCGGTTTATGATCCCAAAACAAGAGAAAAACGAGGCGTTTATTACACGCCCGAACCGGTTGTTTCTTTCATTGTCCGTTCTTTGCACGAAATTTTAAAAGATAAATTTGATATTTCAGATGGTCTTGCTTCAAAAGATGTAACCTTACTTGATCCAGCCGGAGGAACGCTTAGTTTTTTAGCAAAAGCTATTGAAACAGCCGTTGAGGAATTTGAAATCAAATACGGCAAAGGCGCTGTTAAATCATTTCTAAAAGATCAGATTTTACAAAACTATTATTCCTTTGAACTGATGATGGCTCCTTATGCAATCGGGCATATGAAAATGTCTTTTCTTTTGGAAGAACTTGGTTACAGAATGGAAGATGATGAGCGTGTAAAATATTATTTGACCAACACTCTCGAAATGAAAGAACTCGAAGAAAGCAAATTTCCTGGAATGTCATCACTTTCTCACGAAAGCCACGAAGCAGGAAAAGTTAAAAAACAAGTTCCAATTCTCGTTGTTCTCGGCAATCCTCCTTATTCTGGAATATCATCAAATAAAGGGGAATGGATTACTGAACAAATTGAAACCTATAAATATGTTGACGGCAACATTTCAAAGAAAGGAAGCATTGGCTTCAAGATGATTATGTTAAGTTCATCCGATTTTCACAGTGGAAAATTGACCAAGCCGGTGAAGGCGTTTTGGGATTTATTACAAACCACAGTTATCTCGATAATCCAACTTTCAGAGGAATGCGACGATCTTTGATGAATAGTTTTGATGAAATATACATCCTCGATTTGCACGGAAATTGTTTAAAGAAAGAAAAAGCTCTTGATGGAACTAAAGACGAAAATGTTTTTGATATTATGCAGGGTGTCGCTGTTTGTTTTATGATAAAGTATAAAAAGGATTAGGGAAACCGATGAACCGGTTTTATTTATTAGCATTAGTTTTTCAGTCCCACGACTGAAGTCGTGGGTTTGGACTCCAAATTGTTAAAAATTCTAATCTGATTTGGAGCTAACCCACGGTTTCAACCGTTTTCTATTTTCTAAAGGAATAAAGAATATGCCGCATTCACTAACTAAAATCTGGATACACTTAATCTTCGGCACAAAGGAAAGAATACCGTTGATAGACGAATCTTTCGAAAAGAAATTATATGAGCATTTAAAGCAGATTATTGAGAATGACTTTAAAAGTTTAGCAGCTTCAATAAATGGAACTCCCGATCATATTCATATTCTAATGCTTCAAAATCAAAATTACTCAATAGCAGACATTGCAAAGAATTTAAAAGGAAATTCTTCTCACTGGATAAATCAAAGTGGATTTATTAAAAGTAAATTTGCCTGGCAGACTGGGTACGGCGCTTTTTCGATTAGCGAATCGATGATTAGTGAAGTAAAGAGATATATCTTTAATCAGAAAGAGCACCATAAAAAAAGTAGTTTTGCTGAAGAATACAAAAGATTCGAAGAGAAGTATGGTTTTAGGGATGGAAACCGATGAATCGGTTCAGTATGTTTCATTATCGGCTTGTACCCACGACTGAAGTCGTGGGTTAATGGAAAGTATTATAGACATTCTTATGGTCAAAGCGTGGTATATTTTGTATTTACCTGAGAAAAGTTGAATTTAACCCACGGATTTATCCGTGGGTGTGTAGAAAAGGAAAACAAAAAGATCAACCGTTTCAACGGTTTATTGAAAAGGAAATATTATGGCTAAAGTTTATCACTCAGAAATTTATGGATTACGAGATACCAAATACGACTGGCTGAATAAACACAACATTAAAAATGTTAAGTGGAATAAACTTGAACCCCAAACACCATTCTACTTTTTGATACCAAGAAATGAAGATCATATAAAAGATTATCAAAGCTTTACATCATTTCAAGAAATATTCCCAATAAATGTTACTGGTATTGTAACCGCCAGAGATAAGTTTGTAATTGATTTTGATGAATTGGTTTTAAAGCGACGAATCGAAGAATTTAGAAGTTTATTAATTGATGTGTAATGCTTCAGATGAAAATGGAAAAAGCCTAAATTTAATTTAGATAGGCGTGGCGGAGAATTAGTTTTCCCATTATATCTTTATCCGGGAAAAAGAGAAAAAATGAAAGGCGTAATTGTTCAGATGATGATGTTTGAGCCGGAAATAGAGTATCAAACACGACAACCAAATATAAATCCGGTGTTATTTGAGGAACTAAAAAAGAAGTACAAAAAAGACGTAACGCCTGAAGAAATATTTTATTACATCTATGCCGTTCTTTTCAGTAACATATACCGCATAAAATACGCAGAATTATTAAAAATCGATTTTCCACGTGTTCCTTTCACAAGAGACTACAAACTTTTTATTCAACTTGGCAAACTTGGTCAACAACTTGCAGATTTGCATTTACTTAAATCAAAAGATTTGGATAAATCAATCTCCAAATTCCCTATTGATGGGGCTAACAAAGTAGAAAAGCCACGCTTCGACTCTGCTCAGCGTGACAATGGGAAAGTCTGGATAAACAAAGAACAATATTTTGACTAAATAAAAGAAGCAGTTTGGCAATATCAAATAGGTGGTTATCAAGTCTGTGAAAAATGGTTAAAAGACAGAAAAGATAGAACGCTTACTTTAGATGAAATTAAAACTTATTGCAAAATTGTAACTTCTCATTCAAAGACAATTGATTTACAAAACGAAATAGATAAAAATTTTGAAGAAGTTGAGAAAACGGTATAACAAGTGGCTTAAGGCGACAGCGATTTCGCATCTGCCTGCTGGCAGACAGGTCCGGCAATTTTTAAGTTTTTGGTTTGGTCTTTCCGTTTCGGCTTTGTTGTTCAAGGTTGTTCTATTAATTAACATTGTTGCCCCGCAGTGCGGGCTTAATCTTTGGCTATGTCTTTTTAATCTACATTGCTGTTATGGGGGGGCGGGTTATCGGCAACGTTGTTTATGGGATTAACTGAATATACTTTCTTTTATCATGTTCTCCGGTTAAAAATCCGGCGCTCTGCCTTATCCTTATTTTGAACTCAAATAACTTAAATATTTATTACAACAATTATTGTTTGATTTACTATATTAAGTTATTTTAGAGAAAACATTATTTGAATTTGATGATGAAGATTTCATTATAGATAATATTAGTTGTAATGTTATTTCGGTACCCGGTTCAGGTTCGTGTATGATCCTTTATCCCCGTGAATGGCATCTGACAATTAAAGTTGTCACCGATTTTTAATTCAAATTGAGCGTAAAAATGGTGAATTTTAATTTTACAATATATACCGGTTTTTTCCTCGCCACAACTCTCCTTTCATTCTTCACAGCCTATTTAGCATGGAAACGCAGGATTGCCCGCGGCGCCACAGAATTAGTTTATCTTATGGTACTCGCAGGAATTTGGGCACTGATAGATTTTTTTGAAGCCGGATCAACTTCACAGCAAAGCAAAATTTTATTCTCCAAATTTGAATATTTAGCCGCTACCACTGTTCCCGTAATGTACCTTCAGTTTGCAATTAAATTTACCGGCAGAGTACGCCTTATAAAGCGCACCTGGCTGGCGCTTCTTTACAGTATTCCGGTTATTACCATTACGCTGGCAATGACAAACCAGGATCATCATCTTATATGGACGGGATTTTCGGAAATATCTTCCTTCACCAATCTGATGCAATATTATCACGGAACCTGGTTCTGGATTGGTTACCTTGGATATAATTATCTGCTGCTTTTATTCACATCTTATACGCTGTCTGTTTTCAGTTTCCGAAGAGCCGGAGAGTACCTGAACCAGGCATGGTTATCCTGCTCGCAGGTATGTGCCCTTTTATTGCAAGCCTCATATATGTGCTTGGGCTGAACCCTGTACCGGGTCTGAATATCACTCCTGCCAGCATACTGCTGAGCGGTATTCTGCTCGTTGTTGCGATGCGTTTTGCACGGCTTCTTGATCTTGCCCCGGTCACTCGCGAAATACTTGTGGAGTCGCTCCCTGACGGCATGCTTGCTATTGACAATAATAATGTAATAATTGATATCAATAAAGCCGCTATCGAGTTTTTGGAAATCGGTTATAAAGAAGCAATAGGAACAAGCCTCATCAGTTCAAAGATCGAGTCAAATAAACTTGTTGAAGCTGTACTTGAAAAAAAACGTTATAAAAGATTGGAATCAATTATCAATGAGGAGACGAGAGTTTTCGACCTGCTCTGTACTGAGATAAAAAGTTGGGAAGGCAGTTATTTTGTAGTTATCAGAGAAGTTACCGAGAGTGTTAAAAAAGAAAAAGAAGTTGAACACGCTGAAAAGAAATTTAAGGAAACATTTTCCCTTTTCCGGCTAATGTCCGACACAATGCCCGATATGTTATGGGCAAAAGACCTTAATTCAAGATTTATTTTTGTGAATCAGGCAGTATGTTCCAAACTGATACATGCAGTTGATACTAATGAACCGATCGGGAAAAATGATCTCTTTTTTGCTGAAAGGATTCGTAAGGAAAACCCCGGGGATAATCAGTGGCATACCTTTGGTGAAATGTGCATTGATTCGGATGCGGTTACCCTCCGGGAAATGAAACTTATGCATTTTGAAGAATTCGGTAATGTGCGCGGAAAGTTTCTTTATCTCGATGTCTGGAAAGCGCCGCTTTTTGACGATTCAGGAAAACTTATCGGGGTTGTCGGTTCTGCGCGTGACGTTACATCTCAGAAAGAATCGGAACGGTTTCTCAGTGAGAATCACGCAAATTTGAAAGCGATTCTTGAAAATTCACTTGAGAGTATCTGGACTGTTGACAGGAATTACGTTATTCATTATGTAAATGAAGTTTTCTCGGCTTCATATTTTGAAGCTTTTGGGGTTCTTATCGAACCCGGGGTAAATATTATTGAAATCCTGCCCGTTGAGTTAAAAGATTTATGGAAAAGCAGGTATGACAAGGCTTTATCCAACGAACATTTTATCTTTGAGGACAGGATTCCCCTGAATGATGACTTTGTTTATGTTGAAGTTGCCATGAGTCCGATCGAAGTGGAAAATGAAGTCGTGGGCGTATGTGTGTATGGAAAAAATATTACGCACAGAAAAAAGGCAGAGATAAGGATTCAGGCTGAGTCTGAGCTAAGACAACTGTTAACGGAATTATCAGCGAATTTTATTAATATTCCAATTAATGAGATTGATCAGGCGATCAGATCATCTCTTGAAAGACTCAGCGGTTTCCTTCATGCCGATGCAGGAATGATCTATGGCACAAAATCCGGCGCTTCTGAATATTTCTTAAAATACAAATGGGGAATGGAAGGCGCGCCATTTGTTATTCCTCCTAAGATCAGATGTGATCAGATCAAATCGATGGTGATTGCCGGATTACGGGACGGCGAAATTAATATACTGTCGAAGCCGGGCGTTTTTCCTGAAAAACTTCGTGATTTTATGATTACTGCCCAAATTCAGGGTGTTGTCATTTTGCCGATGATATCTTCCGGACAATGTAACGGCTGCGTGATTTTTACGTTCTCAGGTGAATTATTAGAATTTACAGCAAATGAAGAGCAGTTGTTAATTATTTACTCTGAAATGCTTGTGAACGTTAATGAAAGAAAAAAAGCTGAAGAGCAGATAACAATCCAGGCTCTTTTCAGGCAATTGCTGGTCGAAATTTCTACGGTTTACATTAATATTCCGATCAGTCAGGTGGAGGATGAAATTCAAAAAACTCTTGGGGTATTAGGTAAATTTAGTAATGCTGACAGGACTTACGTTTTTACTTTTGATGATTCGAGCGGTTTATGTTCGAATACATTTGAGTGGTGTGCTGACGGAATTGAACCATTCATCGAAGGCTTGCAGAATATACCTCTTGGGCAGGACTGGGTTGATGCTTTCCGTAAAGGTGAAATAATGTACGTGCCGGAAGTGGATGCGCTTCCCGATGGTTACACTAAGGACGTTCTGAAACCTCAGGGTATAAGAAGTTTAATCTCTATTCCTATGATGCAGAACGGTATCTGCACCGGATTTATCGGTTTCGACTATGTACGTGAAAAGCATATTTTACAGAATACCGAGCGCGAACTGCTCCAGATTTTTGCCCAGATGCTTGTTAATATCGGGAACCGCAAAAAGATAGAAACGGATCTGCTCGAAGCGCGGAATACTGCGCAGGAGATGAATCGTATTAAAACGATTTTCCTTGCAAATATGAGCCATGAACTGAGGACTCCGTTCGTTGCAATAAAAGGTTATGCCGAACTCCTTGAAAAATCTAATAAAGATCCCGATGATCTCGAAATGATACAGGCAATTCAGTCGAGTTCAGAAAGAATGCAGAACACTCTTACCAAAATATTGGCTCTCACCGATCTTGAGTCCGGCGAATCGATCCTCTCTTTTAAGGATGTAAGGATTGATCAGTTGGTCGAAAGAATTTGCCGCTCCTTCAGATCGAAAGCCGAGAAGAAGAATCTCAGATTAAGTCACATTTCCGAATTGACACATTCTGTTTATATTACTGACGAGTCTTTAATGGTGAATATCATTTCAAATCTGGTTGAGAATGCAATAAAATACACTGACGAGGGCAGCGTTAGAGTTCGGATCAGCGACCATGGATCGGGAGATAATCAAAATCTGCTTATCGAAGTGACAGATACCGGCATCGGCATTCCGCAAACTAAACAGGAGATTATCTGGCAGGAGTTCAGGCAGTTGAGCGAAGGCTACACACGGGACTATCAGGGCGTTGGACTTGGTCTTACTATTACAAGGAAAAGCGCTGTGCTTCTCAACGGCGTTCTTACGCTTGAGAGCGAACGGGGCGCTGGTTCAACTTTCCGAGTTGAAATCCCCGCCGAACCCAAAAAAGAGAGTGACGAACTCTTCCTTTAGAATTGATGAGCGGCAGTTCTCCGCTGGCGATAGAATTTTCTGGTATAAACTTTCTGCCGGGTTATGCTTAAATTATTTCCCTGAGGAGAGATTTATCCCTGATCTGATAATGCATATGTGCAGCTACCCTTAAAGAATTATAACGAATATTTCGGAATAGTATTCTCTCGCCGGTCAATCGCCAGGAAATCTGAGGAAGTCCGCAGTCTCCTGCCACACTTAATACCGCATCCGGGAAATATTTTGCTAATGTGAATACCGGCAGAATTTCCTTTACTTTACAATTATGACTAATTTTACAGATAAAACAATTAACCTTAGCCTGCAATTGAAAAAACACAGTATCAAAAAAATATCAGGGAATATTGCACTGATAATAGCCGGACTGGGAGTTTCGGTTCTTCTTCTTGAATTTATCATAAGAATATTTTTACCCCAGCAATTGATAACTCCTTATGAAGGATTGTGGAAACCTGACAGCGTTCTTGGATGGACACATAATCCTGATATTAAAACAGAGGTTAATACCGGCGAACGAACAGTAACTTATATCTCTGATGCAAACGGATTCAGGATTTCTGAGAGCGATCTTGCGGGCATTCCGGAGGGCGTTCTTAAAGTTGCTGTAATAGGGGATTCTTTTGTTGAGGCATTGACAGTCGAGAACGATGAGACATTTGCAAAATTGCTGCAGAAAAAGTTCGCAGATGAAAAAATTAATACAAGTTTTATAAATACAGGCTGCGCCGGCTGGAATCCTCTCCAGTATCTCAGATCGGCAGAACAGAGTTACAGGCAGATTAATCCTGATCTTGCCGTTGTTTTTCTTTATGTCGCCAATGATATTATGAAAGCGCAGGATACTGTGATCACGGTGCGCAAGATAAATGTCCTTCATAAATTAAGGATGCCTGTCAGTTTATCCTTTTCGGAACTGAAGGATGCCCTGTTCTATCCCGTGAACGATTTTTTTGAGGCGCGATCACATCTTTTTATTTTTCTGAAACAGCGTAGTGAAAATATACTCTCACAGATTGGACTTACCGCCTATTATTTCCCGGATGTTTTTCTGAAATCTGAAGCAGCTTCCGGGAGGTGGGCGATCACAGCGAATACCTGCCTTCAGATTCAGAGATTTTTTGATACGAAAGGTGTTCCGGTTGTGTTTTTTTTGCTCCCTGCCCCTTACCAGGTTTATCCTGAAGTGTTTAATAATTATATTAAAGGCTTTTCGATAGACAAAAACGCAGTGGATATTATTCAGCCCAATATAATTCTTAAAGAAAAACTCAAAGGTCTGAATTATTTCGATCTGCTTGATGAATTAAAAAAGTATGCTTCGGATGGCAGGCAATTATACGGAGAAATTGACAGGCATTTTAACGTTGAGGGACATAAAGTTACCGCTGATATCCTTTATCCCGTTATACTGCCTTATCTCAAACCGGAAATTGTTAAATGAGCGCAGGACTGAATTAAAGCTGAAGCAATCTTACACTGCTTCAGCCCGTAAATGAAATATTTCAGAGCATTAGTCTTTTCTTCAAACCAGCATTATTTTGAAGAAGCACATGCTTTTTAATCGCTAATTGCCGTCAGCACGGCAGAGAGATCGTAAAAGTTGTGCCGCCATCGACTGCACTTGTAAGTTCTATAGTCCCATTATTTTTATCAAGCAATTCTTTGCAGAGAATCAGTCCCAGACCGGTTCCTTTTTCAGCATTGGTTCCCAGAGTGGTTACGTTCTGATCAATTTTGAAAAGTCTTTTCCGGGTCTCTTCCGGAATTCCTTTCCCGGTATCGGAAACCATCATTTTGCACTGCTTCTCCACTTTCTCGGCGGCAATCCTAATCTCTCCGCCGGTGGGCGTAAATTTCAGTGCGTTGGATACAAGATTCCTTAAAACTGTTGAAATCATATTGGAATCGGCATAAGCCATAACATTTGTATCGCAGGCGCAGATTACTGAGATACCTTTTTGTTTTGCGTTTTCTTCGTAAAGTTTTCCAATATCCTTCATAATTTTACTTACCGGGAAAAACTCAGGCTCATAAACTATCCTTCCTGTCTGTATCCTGGACCAGGTCAATAAGTTCTCAAGAAGTTCGAATACTGATTTTGCCTGATCATGAAGATTCGTTGCAAATTCTTTCAGTTCTTCAGGAGTAAGGTCTTTGTACTCAGTAGCAATTATTTCAGAATAACCGAGCAAAGCTGAAAACGGACTGCGCAGATCGTGGGCAATTATTGAGAAAAATCTGTCTTTGTTGGCATTTAATTCTTTCAGACTTTTTTCAGACTCAGTCAGCTTACCGATAAATTCCTGGATTTTCTTTTCATTTTCTTTTCTTTCAGTAATATCCTGGGCAACAAAAATAATTCCCTCTACATCATTTTTCCGTGACAGCATAGGAGCCGCAGAAAAGAGTATCGGTATCTTATTGCCATCTTTAGTCACATATTCGCCTTCACATTCAGAAATAAACCTGCCGGCTTTAAGATCGGAGAGGTCAATGTTTTCTGTCAGTTCGATGCCGAAAATTGATGTAACCGGCGCCCCGACCAGCTCGTTTTTTTCATATTTAAGTAAACGCTGGGCTGCCCGGTTTACGGTTCTGACAGTGGATTCGTGATTTGTGTTAACAACTATCAGCGAGTCAGTCATCGATTCTATTATGTTCGAAAGATACGATTTCGAAACGCTCGTTCTTATCAATTCCTGAATAGTGATCTTACCGTTATAAACAACAAGCAGGACAAATAAAGCGCCAAGGAAAAAAATCCCGCCTGTGATCAGTATTAAGAAATGGGTTTCATCAAGATATAATAGTATAAGAACCCCTATATATCCGAAAAAGAAGATGCCGGCAAGATACATTATCTGCTTCCAGTTCCTGATAAAAATATTGCCGGCTAACGACGAAATGAGTTTTCCGATTTGGCTGAGGGCAATAAGCATAAGTATTGCCCCAAAGAAAACTAAAACAGCAGTCACCCCTGAACTGGTTTCCATGTTCCCTTCTCGTGAAATTTATGAAATATTTTTTGTGTTGCAGTTAGTTTAACATAATTAAAATTTACTAAATATAGTATCAAATGTTTTATTTGTATAAACAATATTCTCCATATTTGCGAATGCAGCTTACTCGTACTCCACTTCCTTAATAATATTTCCTTCGACACCTATCATAATAAGTTTGAGCGGTATTCTTCTTTCCGAAAATTCGAGCGCCTGATTAGCAAGCTGAAAGAGACCCCCACAGCAGGGCACCTGCATTATCATAACAGTAAGCGAGCGGATTTCCGTTGAGTTTATCAGTGTTATCAGTTTATCCAGATACACTTGTTTATTGTTGTCGAGCTTAGGGCAGGCGATAGCCAGAGTTTTACCTTTCAGGAAATCGTTATGGAATGCGGGGGAGGCAAATCCGCAGCAATCAGCAGCGAGAAGAAGATCAGAATCCTGGAATACCTGTGCATTCGGATTTAGAAGGTGGAGCTGAACGGGCCACTGGCGCAGTTGGGATGTCCTGTCAATTGAACCCGGTGATTTGTTTTCCTTCTGCTCCATTTCGGTGTGGGCACTTCCGGCGCACCCGCAGGAATGTCCGCTTTTATCTGCATCTCCGTGAGCGGGTATCGGAATTTTCATTGTGTTCAGGTAATCCAGAGCTTCATTGTAGAATCCGGTTTCTCCATGGTCCAGCATATGCTCAAGATGTGCCTTTATTACATTTGGCCCGCCCTTTACAATATAATCCATAACCTTATATTCATTATATGGTTCGGCTTCTCTCTCAACAATCTGCAAAGCTCCCTGCGGACATTCGCCAATACAGGCACCGAGTCCATCGCAGAAGAAATCGCTGATAAGCCGTATTTTTCCATCAATTACCTGCAAAGCGCCTTCTGCACAGGCGGGAACGCAAATTCCGCAGCCGTCACATTTTGCTTCATTTATTTTTATTATTTTTCTATACATTTTAACTCCATAAACAGAATGAACAATCTGATTAAGAAAATTACGAAACTAAGATATCTCCGGCAAGGGAAAAGTATGCTTTGGGCTATAAATAAAAGTAATATTTTATGCACTCAAGTAATTTCGCTGCTTAAAATCACTTGATAATTGTGAAAATATTTCTTAGTTTAATCAGTATAAAAATTCTGATTATAAAGCTTCATTTTGGTAAATTGTGAAAAAAGTAATTAAAAATACAGATAAACCGGTACAGATAAACCGGACAATATCCCAGATTGCTTTTGTTCTGCTGTGCATCTGGATTGGTGTTGAGTTTCATCTTTTTGTAAAATACCTGGAAACCGGAGGAGTTTCCGGCAGCCCTTCAAGACCTCCCGGAGTAGAAGGATTTCTGCCGATAAGCGCCTTAATGAGTGTTTATTATTTTCTTATTTCGGGTGAAATACACAGCGTTCATCCTTCAGGTTTTTTTATCCTCCTTGCTGTTATCGGGGTATCTCTCGTTTTCGGTAAATCATTTTGCAGTTGGATATGCCCTGTTGGATTTCTTTCGGAATCACTCGGCGATTTCGGGGATAAAATCTGGCTCAGATTATTTAAAAGACGCCTTAAAATTCCCCGCTTTCTCGATTATCCCCTAAGGTCACTTAAGTATCTGCTTCTCGCTTTTTTTGTATATGCTATATTTTTTACTATGACTGAGCTCGCTCTGAAAGTTTTCCTCGATAGTGATTACAATAAAGTTGCCGATATCAAGATGTACTATTTCTTTGCTGAAATTTCACGTTTCAGTCTGATCGTAATTTCGGTTTTGTTTGTACTTTCAATATTTATTCGAAATTTCTGGTGCCGCTATCTTTGTCCTTATGGCGCTCTGCTCGGGATTTTGAATTTTGTTAGTCCTACCAGGATCAAAAGAGAACCGCTGAGCTGTATCGACTGCGGTTTATGCGCAAAAGCCTGCCCTTCATTTATTAAGGTGGATAAGGTTAAAACTGTAATTTCCGATGAATGTTCTTCCTGCATGAGCTGCGTTGATGCATGTCCCGTGAAAGACACATTGTTTATGAGCACTGTTATCGGAAAGAAAAAAATAAACAAAATACTAGTTGCATTTGGCATAATAATGCTTTTTATTGCAGTTATTGGGATTGGAAGGGCATCCGGCAACTGGCACAATTCCATCTCCACTCCCGAATATCTGAACCATATAGATAATGTAAAAAATCTCGGACACCCGACAGGTGTAAGGGAAATAAAGGAACTGAACGAAAAATCAGAAGAAAGGAATCTGAATGAAGGAAAAAAAATCAGCGGTAAATGAGAGAGGCGGGTTTATCAGGCGTTTATCGCCTCCGCCAGAATGGCGGACACCGGTACTTATTCTTCTCGGAATTTTTACAGGTCTCGGATTAAGCACTTTTTACATCTCAAACGCTGTCTCATATCTCTCCGATGATCCCGCAGCATGTATAAATTGCCACGTAATGGTTCCCGAATATTCAACCTGGGAGCGGTCGAGCCATGGTCAGAAAACGAACTGTAATGATTGCCATGTGCCGCAGGATAACATCTTCAGCAAGTTTTATTTTAAGGCTCAGGATGGGCTGCGCCATTCTTTTATGTTCACCTTTAGAATGGAACCTCAGGTTATAAGGATTAAAGAAGCCGGGAAAAACGTTGTCCAGGAAAATTGTGTAAGGTGTCATCAGAATTATATTCATCCTCTTAGCTTGAGAGCGATTAATAACAAAACTATTCATTATGACGATGAAACCCGCTGCTGGGATTGTCATCGTGAAACACCTCACGGCAGGGTTCATAGTCTGGCTTCAACCCCAAATGCGAGAATTGCAGATAAAACTGCCAGAGTACCTGACTGGATAAAAAAAGAATTAAAAAAAAAATAAAAGAAAGATAGAGGTTAAACATGTCATCAATTCAGGAAAAAATCAGACAGAAGCCCTGGCTCGGCTGGGTCTTGTTTTTAGCTACTACCGTTATAGTGTTTTTACTCGGCTTATTTGCATCATCAATAGTTGAGAGGAAGAATGAAGCGACATATACGCTTCAGATGGTCAAACCGATTGCAGACTGGGAACCCCGGAATGAAGTTTGGGGAGAGAATTTTCCAAGAGAGTATGAATCATACAGAAAAACGCTTGATACGAATTTTGCCAGCAAGCATGGCGGCGCCGCAATGATCGATTATCTTGAGAAATATCCGGAACTGGTTGTTATGTGGGCTGGATATGGATTCTCGAAAGATTATAATCAGGGCAGAGGTCATGCCCATGCAATAAAAGATATCCGCAATACTTTAAGAACCGGAGGCAATAAAGTGTCTCCGATGCCCGCCACATGCTGGTCATGCAAAAGCACCGATGTTCCCCGCACTATGGCTGAAGTCGGGGTTGCTGAATATTACAAAGGCAAATGGATTGATAAAGGGCAGGAACACGTTAACCCGATCGGCTGCCAGGATTGTCACGATCCAAAAACAATGGATCTGAGAATCAGCCGCCCTGCACTTGTTGAAGCAATGGAACGCCAGGGTAAAAAAATGGAGGATTTTTCACGTCAGGAAATGCGCTCTCTCGTATGTGCGCAGTGCCACGTTGAATATTATTTCAAAGGCAAGGATAATTATCTCACTTTCCCCTGGGATAAAGGCTATACTGCCGATGATATGGAGAAATATTATGATGAGATTGAATTCAGCGACTGGACGCACTCACTGAGCAAAGCGCCGATGCTTAAAGCTCAGCATCCCGATTTTGAGCTTTATAAAACGGGAGTTCATGCAGACAGGGGAGTTTCCTGCGCCGACTGCCATATGCCCTATAAATCAGAAGGGGGAGTGAAATTTACCGATCATCATATTCAGTCTCCGCTCAATAATGTTGCAAATTCCTGTCAGGTTTGTCACAGAGAAGAAACAAGTGATCTTATCGGCGATGTTTATGAAAGACAGGATAAAATTGAGGAGATACGCAGGCTTACCGAAAAAGCTCTCGCAGCCGCTCATCTCGAAGCGAAAATGGCATGGGAAGCCGGCGCATCCGCAGATGAAATGAAACCCGCTCTCCAATTTATAAGACATGCTCAATGGAGATGGGACTGGGTTGCCGCAGCAAACGGACTTGGTTTCCATTCGCCTGTTGAAGCTTTACGGGTTATTTCAACTTCCCTCCAGAAAGCTGAGCTTGCCCGCAAGGAGATCGCATTGGTACTCGTCAGACACGGTAAACAATATCCCGTTGCACTTCCTGATTTCAGCACAAAGGATAAAGCTCAGGCGCTTATCGGGCTTAAAATGGATGAACTACGCAAGGATAAACAGGATCTTCTGAATACAAGGACAAAAGAATGGGATAAAATCGCGAAAGAACGTCAGGGGACTTTAATTGAATATTGATCAACTCAGTTTTTTATAGGATAATTCACAAAACAAACAGAGAACAACAATGAAATACGCTTATTTATATCTGATACTTATTATGGCACCTTTGATCGGCGCTCAGGATAAAGTCACGTTCGACGGACAGATCAGAGGCAGAATTGAATTTGATGCAAAGGATTTTAACAGCAACACTGCAATGTATAATTTCGCTCCGCTACGTTCAAGGTTAGGAGCTGCATTTAACCCGGTAAATGACGTCAGCGTCTATTTTCAGATTCAGGATTCCCGTACTTCAGGCACCGAGGCTTCCACTCTTTCCAATGAAAAAAATCTTGATTTGCATCAGGCGCGTTTTGTAGTAAAGGACGTGTTCGGACTGCCAGTCAATTTACATGGCGGCAGAATGGTCATTGCTTTTGCTTCCGAGAGATTCGTAGGCGCTTCTGACTGGAATAATGTCAGCAGATCGTTTGACGGATTGCTTTTTGATGTTAAAGGGGCAAAATTCGATCTGCATATTTTCGGACTGAGATTAACTGAAAATCAGCTCCCCGGGGATATTGGCGATGTTGATTTTGTCGGTCTCCATTCAGAACTGAATTTTGTAGAAAATTACAAAATCGAGCCATTCTTGTACTGGGAAAGACGTTTGCCGACAGACGATCTCAGCCGGCTTACACTTGGTTTCTATGTAAATGGAAAACTCGGTAATTTCTCTCATGAAACTGAAGGCGCTTTCCAGATGGGTAAGATCACACCTGCTCCTCTTTCGCCGAAAGATATAAATGCATTTTTCTTCGCATTTAATGCCAGATATAATTTCGGCGGGGAAGCACAGCCAATAATTAAAGCCGGTATCGACTATTATTCCGGAGATGATAATGGCGCTGATGCAGATTATAAGCTTTTCTCAAAACTGTATGGAACCAATCACAAATCACACGGATTTATGGATTATTTCATTAATATTCCCAACGATTCTTATGGTCTGGGTTTGACCGATATTCATTGTGGATTTTTATTCACACCGTTCAAAAAATTCACTGCATCAGTTGATGTACACCTTTTTACAGGCAATGCTGATTATGTGCTTCTCACGGGCGCAACATCAAGGAATTTTGGTCTGGAAACTGATATCACATTTAAATATAATTACAACACAGCAGTTAATTTTCAGAGCGGCTTCTCATTCTTCAGTGCCGGAGAAATTTTTGAAGAAACCCGTGGCAAAGATATGGCAACCTGGGCGTATGTTATGACCGTTGTTAACTTTTGATAATTTTTTGTTAATTGTTATTGGTTAATGGTTCAAACATTTAATGATGGCGAGGCGGAAATTTTCGAAATGATAGGGGGTTTACCTGTTCTTCTGAGAAAAAATG
>Ga0172375_10005715_pt1 | contig 17798 bp, 12 predicted proteins | sample LakKiv1m_FD_114537 | JGI IMG/M metagenome (GOLD analysis project Ga0172375, IMG submission 114537) | Freshwater microbial communities from Kabuno Bay, South-Kivu, Congo - kab_092012_11.1m | ecosystem: Environmental > Aquatic > Freshwater > Lake | place: Democratic Republic of the Congo...
CTAGCGGCCGCGCGCGCCGACACGCCGCGTGCGCAGGCGGCGCTGGCGGAGTTGTGTCAGTCCTATTGGTATCCGCTTTACGCCTATTCGGTTTCTTCGGCCTGATTGGCCTCGCGGTCATCGTCGAAATGATCGCGCGAAAAAAAAGTGGAATGACGACCTTCGCCACGCAGTTGATGGCGAAGGAGACGGTGGTCTGTGCGCTGCAGCCCGATGGCGAATGGCGCGTCGAAAAATACACACGCGGCGAGCCTGTCCCGTGCGTTGTCGCAGCCAAGACCACCGCATCTGCTGACTCGCCGCCGACAGATGCCGAAACATTTGCCAGGGAAATTCAGGATCGAGATTACGATCTGGACATTGTCGATTGTCTGCGCCGCAGTTGGACTTTGGTGTGCGGAGATTTCTGGCCCGTTGTGGGCGTCACCACGTTGATTGTATGGCTGCTCGGAATGGTTGGCATCCTCGGCGGTCCACTGGCAGGCGGGTTGTGCCTGTATTTTTTGAAGAAGATACGCGGCGAGCCGGTGCGCGTCGAAACGGCCTTTTCCGGCTTTGGCAGCGCCTTGCTGCCGCTGTTCCTTGTTTTGCTGGTTGGCGGGGCCGTCTCGCTGTTTGGATCAGTCTGCCTGATTTTGCCCGGCGTTTTTCTGGCAGGTGTGACAACCTTGGCATTGGCCCTGGTCATTGACAAACAGCTCGACTTCGGAACGGCATTCAAGGTGAGTGGCAAGACCGTTGCCAAACACTGGGAAAAGTTCCTTGGCTTCACCGTCGTGTTGACGCTGCTCAACGTCGCGGGGGTGTTGGCCTTCGGGATTGGGGCCTTCCTCACCGTGCCCCTTACCTTGGCCGCAATGATGTATGCCTATGAAGGTATCTTGGGCCCGGGGTTGCCAACAATGAGCATGAATGCAGCGCCGCAAGTTCCAATCGGTGGAAACAAATAGGGCGCGGCCAACAATCGCATCCATGATACATGTCGCGTGCCGCGGCACGGGTCATGATGCGCAACGTTACGCCTTGCGCGCGGCGTCGGCCAGCATCGAGAAGGCGCGGTCTGCCCCAGCCTCGATGAGCTTGTCCGCACAGGCGGCCGTGAGGGCGGGCAACGCGCCGACGGAAGCGTAAAAGGCGTTGCGCTTCTTGATGTCCTTGAACTCGGCCACGGCGCGCTCCCCGAGGTAGGGGGCGCGGGCGTAGACGCCGAGCAGCGTCTGGCCGACCATGAGGCGCATGCCCTGCGTGAACTCGGCGGCGTAATTCTTGAGGACGGGGCCGGTGATGTCGTCGACGAAAGGCAGTCCTCCCTTGTTCATCTCGGTGCCGATGTTGATGGGCAGGTCGCGCTTGACGCAGGCTTTGACAACCTCGTCGAGTTTGGCCTGCTTGAGCGCGGCTTCCTCGGGCTTTTTGAGGTTCCAGTTGCGGTCCGGGATGATGTTCAACGCGGCGCAGCCCTTGTCGGTCATCAGATCGAGCAGGTAGTCGCACTTCGCCTCGCCGCCGCTGGTGCCGTCGAGCCAGGCGATGGTGGGGATCGCGCCGCAGGCGGCGACCCAGCGCGTAAAGTCGTCGGCCAGCGGGAAGGTTTTTTCGTCGGGCTGGATGTAGCCGATGCCGCCGCGCTTGGCGAGGGCGTTGCGGACGAGGTCCTCCATTTTCGGGATGTTCGCCTCGATCGCGGGGTAGTCCGAGCCGGCGCACTTCAGGAGCGGAGCCCAGAAGGCGGCGCGGGCGGCGGGCTCGGGGAAGACCTTCGCCGCTTGGAGGCGGTAGGCGCGCACGATGTGGCGCTCGGTGGCGACGCCCTTGGGCGTGAGCGGCTGCACGTCGCGGGCATAGTCGATCGCGACGGCCGGGAGGGCGGCGTTGACGCGCGCGATCAGCGCGTGGTTGCGGTCCTGCGCGCCTTGGCGGAGCTGGGCGAGCGTCTTGGCCTGCTGCGTGTCGGCGGCGGAAAGGCCCGTGAAGCCGCAGCCCATGATGTAGGTGACGCCGGCCTCGCCGGGTGAGCTGATGTCGACCGTTGAAAGCTCGCGCACGTAGGCGCGGGTCTCAAGGTGGACGGCGGAGCGGAGCGCGAGCAGGCGACCGACCTCCAGAAACTCGTCGAGTCCGTCGAGCACGTCGAAGTCGCAGAGCGCGGCGGCGCAGAGTCCGCGGCTGCGGCACTCGAAGGCGACGCGCGAGGGCGACCAGCCGTCGGCGTTGTACGAGAAGAAAGAGTGGCAGTGCATGTTGAAGAGCACGCCGGGTTCGGGAAACTGCGTGTCGGCGGCCAATTTTCTGAGCGCGTCGCGACGCGTACGTTCGTTGAAGTCGCTAAGGGTGCCAAGGAGGACGTCGGTGTTCATGGTGCTTCAAGTCCTTTGATGTTTGGGAAAACGGCGATGATGCTAACACAAACCGGCAGGCGCGGGAAACATCGGAGTTGCGGTTCAATCAGGTGTTCGCACGTTTGGGTTTCAGATCACGCGTGAAAACGGTATAGTAATGCCCAATTGGAATGGAGAGGCTCCGATGAAGTGCTGATGAAGCAGTCCATTCACCAGATTCAGGAATTCTACCGGATGCTCGGCACGTGAGCGCTTATCGGAATCGCTCGACCATCGAGTAAACACATGAACACGCATGTTTTTCGTATCCTGCCAATCGTATTGGTTGCGGCTCTTGCGGGGGAGGCCAAGGAGCTGCCTTCGGTTTCGTGCGACGTGCTGGTGGTGGGGGGAGGCTCGGCCGGCATTTGCGCGGCGGTGGCCAGCGGACGGAGCGGTGCCAAGACCGTTTTGGTCGAGGCGATGGGCCAGGTGGGCGGCAACACCACGACCGGAGGCGTCAATTTTCCCGGACTGTTCCATGCGTGGGGCCGTCAGGTCGTCGCGGGCGTGGGCTGGGAATTGGTGACGAACACGGTTGCGCTCGCCGGCGGCGCGCTGCCCGATTTCTCTCAGCCGACGGGCAAGCAGCACTGGAAGCATCAGGTCGTGGTGAACATCCCGCTTTTCGTGGCGCTTGCGGAGCAGATGCTCGTCGATGCGGGCGTGGCGATTCAGTACCATGCGGCGCCGCTGCGCGTCGAGTCCGTCTCGAACGGCGGGTGGCGCGTGAGCGTTGCGGCGGTGAGCGACACGCGGACGATCACCTGCCGCCAGCTCGTCGACTGCACGGGTGACGGCGCGGTGGCCGGGTTGCTCGGCTTCGAACGCCTGCGCGAAGAAGAGCGCCAGCCGGGGTCGTTCGCCTACACGCTGCGTCCGAACGCCGACCTCTCGAAGCTGGACGCCAAGGCGCTGCAGGCGCGTTTCGACGCGGCGGTGCGCGCGGGCGCCCTCCAGAAGAGCGACTGCCGTTGGGGTGTGATGCCGTTCCTGCGCGCGGGCGGCAACGTCGGCAACTATGTCGAGGGCGCGGACAGCTCGGACGCCGACGCGCGCACGGACGCCAGCCTGCGGGGCCGCGCCTCGATGCTGCGGATGTACAAGTGGCTGCGGACCGTGCCGGGTTTGGAGAAGGTTGAGCTAACGGACATGGCTCCCGAGGTGGGCTACCGCGAGACCTATCGCGTGCGCGGCGAGACGCTGGTCACCGGCGACGACTACGTCTCGGGGCGGCGCTGGGAGGACGCGGTCTGCTATGCGTTCTATCCGGTGGACATGCACAATCAGCAGACGGGCGTGCGGCCTGCGCATCTCAAGGAGGGCGTGGTGCCGAGTGTGCCGCTGCGGGCCTTGATTCCGAAGGGCAGCCGCAACCTGCTCGTGGCGGGGCGGTGCCTGAGCAGCGACCGCATGGCGAACTCGGGGCTGCGCGTGCAGGCCGCGTGCATGGCCATGGGGCAGGCGGCGGGCACGGCTGCGGCGCTGGCGGCGCGCTGCGGCACGACGCCGGGCGCGCTCCCGTTCAGCGAGCTACGGACTGCGCTACAGGCGCAGGGGGCGATCGTGCCGGAGTAGTTTTCGGAGTTCTTGTCCGATCGTTTTGCTTCGGTCTTTCGGGTTGGGTTAAATTAAGGAGGATAGACGATGCAGGGACGTTCGTTGGGGGGTGTTGCGTGCGCGCTGCTGGCCGTTTCGGCGCTGAGCGCGATGGCGGCGGACGCGGCGAAGAAACCGACCGCATCGGCGGCGAGGAAAATCCCGTGCCCGGCGCGATGATCGACGGCGCGGTGATTGCACAGGAAGCCGATCGGCTGGCGGAGTTGCTGGGCGCTCCGGTCTTCGCGACGGCGGGTGAACGCGGAGTTTGGCTCTCGGGTACGGGCGGAACGGTGGTTCCGTCCGTGCGTGTCGAGGGGCCCACCGACCCGACGGGGGCGGGGGACTCGTTCACGGCCGGAGCCGTTCTGGCGCTTGCTGCGGGTGCGACGCGGGCGGAGGCGGCCTTGGTCGGCCACCTCGTCGCGTCGGTCACCGTCCGGCAGCTTGATGTCACGGGGACGGCGTCGGTCGGCGACCTCGATGCGGCGCTCGGGATTTGGAGGGAGCAGAACGCATGAATCCACGCTTTGACCGGTCCCGCATTTTCGTCAAGCCGCTCGCGGAGCGCGTGAACAAACTCGACATCCGGCGCGATGCGATCGATCCGGAGTCTTATGAGATTCGCCTCGACGCGGCGGCCGAGGCGAGCGTCCGGCGCGCGGCGGAGGAAATCCGCGCGGCGCGTTCGCGCGGCGCGCCGGTGATTTTGGCCTTCGGTGCGCACAGCATCAAGAACGGGCTCTCGCGCGTGATGATCCGACTGATGCGCGGCGGATGGATCACCCATTTCGCGACCAACGGCGCGGGGGTCATCCACGATTGGGAGTTCGCCTATCAGGGGCGTTCCGGCGAGGACGTGAAGCGCTACTGCGCCGAAGGGCAGTTCGGCATTTGGCAGGAGACGGGGACTTATCTGAATTCGGCGCTTGTTCTTGGCGCCTACCGCGGCTTCGGCTACGGCGAGTCGATCGGCGCGCTCGTGTCCGAGGACGGATTGGGCATTCCGGACGACGAGGCGCTGCGCGCGGCTCTCGCGGCCGGAGCCGCTGCGGGTGCCGACGCCGCGACGCTTGAGCGGGCGGCGGCGGCGGCGGATTTGGCGTCGCTGGTGCGGCGCTTCGGCCTGAAGTCCGGTTTTCTGCGCGTCGAGCACCCGTTCAAGGCGTTTGGCCTTCAGGTCGCCGCCTACGAGGCTGGCGTGCCGTTCACGGCGCATCCGATGTTCGGGCACGACATTATCTACACGCATCCCATGAACTGCGGAGCGGCGATCGGCCGTACGGCGGAGCGCGACTTCCTGTCCTTTGTCGACTCGGTGAGCCGATTGGAAGGGGGCGTCTATCTCTCCGTGGGCTCGGCCGTGATGTCGCCCATGATTTTCGAGAAGGCGCTCTCCATGTCGCGCAACGTGGCCCGGTCGCGCGGAGAGGCCATCGAGCACTTCGCGATCCACGTGGTGGACTTGGCGAAGTCGGCATGGAATTGGGCGCAGGACGGCGAACCGCCGCAAGACAATCCCGCCTATTACCTGCGCTTCTGCAAGACGTTTTCGCGCATGGGCGGCCGGATGACCTATACGAGCGCGGACAACCGTTCCTTCCTTGCGGCATTGCTGCGGGAACTCGACCGGTGAGGCCCGGACAAAAAAACCGGCGAACGGACGGGGCCGTTCGCCGGGGTGGGTTTAATTTGGACGACGCGACGGTTAGATGTCGTCCGGAACTTCGATCCGGATCGTGCGGCTCTTCATCTCTTTGAGCGCGGACGCGCTCTTGTTTTCGAGATCGCTCCCGTGGAGCGTGCCGGGATCCGAGAAGAAGGGGACCTCGAAGCTGATGCCGCAGGAGGGGCACTCGGACGCGGTGCCCGCCATGTCGGCCGGCGCTTCGATCTCTTGGCGGCAATTTTTGCAGAAAAACGAAAGCATGCGCTTCTGGGGTGACGGTTTGGGGGCGGCCGAATGGTCCAGCCCCAATGCGGCGAGGTCGATGCGGATGGTCTGGTTTTTGACCGCGTCGTCGCCGGGCGCCGTTAGCGGGGGAAGAGTCGGCGCTGGCGGCGGCGTGGACGCGGCCGGGGCCGCCGTCGGTGCCGATGCGGTCGGCGGTTCCGACACCGGGCGTTGGGGGAGGGCCGGGCCGTGCATGGTTCCCGGTTCGGATTCTTTCGGGACGGTGACTGCCGTGCCGCAGGCCGGACATTGGGCGGTCACGCCGGCGGCGGAAAGAGGCGCTTCGATTTCTTGGCCGCACTTCTTGCACCGGAAGGACACGGCGTGGGAGAAATCGTCGATGACCTTGGCGTCGGGCGCGGATGCGACGGGTGTCCCTTCCACAGACGGGAGGACGGTGATGAGGTCGTCCGGCGGCGGCGTCACCTCGTTTCTTGCCTTTTTCAAGACGCGCACTCGCAGCGTCTCATGCTCAGCAATGAGAATGTTTTCTCCCGTTTGAGGATTTTTCATCTTCCGGGATTTGCGCCGAATGACGTCGAGGCGACAAATTCCGGGGATGGTGATTCCATCGTTGCGCGCTTCGCGGTACACGATAAACTGAAGCGCCTCAAGTACATATCGCGCCTTCTTTTGAGTGATTCCCACATTGAAGGCCAGTTCCCTGACCAGACTGTTTTTGGTGTAAGAAGTGTTTGTCATGATTCGTTTTTCCTGAAAAAACCTATCGAATGAATAGAGAGCATTTTGTGTGCCACGGGCGCAGCGTTGCCGCCTTGCGGGGCGCGGGGTTTCAGGCGGCGGGGCGTCGGAACGACAGGGCCAGCGGGGCGGGGATCGCGATCCGCGTGTGGCGCGCGGAGCGTCGGGAGCGGGGGCGCCTCGCCCCCGTTGTGAACGGTCGCGCAAGGCAGGCGCGCGGCCGGTGGCGGGACGACCGCCTGCGGCTCGACGGCTGTCCGACTTTTCGGGGGCGTGGGCGCCCCCGCTCCCAATCTTGCGACAGTCGTTCTTCCCAAACGCAAAATCCTCGCCCCCTTGGTCGCCAACCGAATACCGGCTTATCCAGATTGCATCGCGACGGTAGAATGGAGTATGCTATCACCTTTTTCCGGAGCGAAACATGAGCGATAAAAAAGTGTCGATGGCGGATTTCGAGTCGTTGTTGAACGAACAGTTGAGCAACTATCGCAAGGGCTTCAATCCCGGCGACCGCGTGCGCGGCACGGTCAGCAACATCAACAATCAATATGTGACGATCGACGTCAACGCCAAGCGCGAGGGGCTTGTGCCGCTCGCGGACATGACCAACGAGGACGGCTCGCTGCGCTGTGCGATCGGCGACACGGTCGACGTCATCTTCGCGGGTATGCAGAACGGCGCGTTCCTTTTCTCAAGCAGCCTTTCGTCCAAATCGGTCATCGACCGCACGCTTTCCGACGCGTACGCGCAGAAGATGCCGGTCGAGGGCCTCGTGGAAAAGGAAATCAACGGCGGTTACGAGGTGAGCGTGGGGGGCAAGCGCGCCTTCTGCCCGTATTCGCAGATGAACCTCTTCCGGCAGGAGGGCGCGGAGTACGTCGGCCACAAGTTCATGTTTCTGATTTCCGAGTACGGCGAGGACGAGCGCGGCCAGAACGTGATTCTCAGTCGCCGCGCGCTGTTGGAGAAGGAGCGCGAGGCGCAGCGACAGGAGTTGGTCGAGGACCTGCACGTCGGCATGATCGCCACGGGCACAGTCACGCGCATCGTGGAGTTCGGCGTGTTCGTCGACCTCGGCGGCGCGGAAGGCCTGATCCCGCTCAAGGAGATCGCTTGGGCGCGCGACGTGAAGCCCGAGGATGTGGTCAAGGTCGGCGACAAGGTGGACGTGCAGATCAAGGATCTCGACTGGGACCGCGACCGTATTTCGCTCAGCTTGCGCGGCGCGCAGGGCGACCCGTGGGACGACGCGGCGGTGCGCTTTCCGCAGGGCTCAACCTTCACCGGCCAGATCACGAAGATCGAAAAGTTCGGCGCGTTCGCGCAGATCGTTCCGGGCGTCGAGGGGCTCATTCCCATCGGCAGGCTCGGCGGCGGTCGCCGGCTCATGTCGGCCCGCGAGGCTGTCACCGAGGGGCAAGAGCTGCTTTTGCAGGTGGACAGCGTCGACTTCGAACGCCGCCGCTTCAGCCTGAAGCCCGTCGACGAGCGCGTCAAGGCGCTCAAGCCTGGCGAACTCGCCGAGGGCGTTAAAGTCGAGGGCATCGTGGAGTCGATCCAGCCTTTCGGTGTTTTCGTGCGCCTCTCGGAGGAAAAGACCGGTTTGCTCCACATCAGCGAAACCGACACCCCCAAGGGTGGCAATCCCGCCGCCAAACTCGAGAAACAGTTTCCGCCTGCCGGCAAGATCGAGGTCGTGGTCAAGTCCGTCGAGGGCGACCGCATCTCGCTCACGCTTCCCTCCAAGTGGGAGACGCGCGGCAGCGGCGACGCCGAAAACAGCGACGTTTCCACTTGGCTCTCCGCGAACAAGAACTCGGGATCCCTCGGTTCGCTCGGCGACGCGTTCTCTAAGCTGAAACTGTAAGCATCACGCGCCTGCGGCGAACGAAATCGGACGGGGAAAGCCGCTGTTCGTCATGGGCCCTGCGGATGCGTACATTCTTGATGTGACCGCCTGAACGATGGGGGCGGTCTTTTTTTTGTGCCGATCAAGGCGGGGCGGCATGCGTGCAATATTCCTCGGATTCCACAACGCGTTTTCCGTCTGAGACTATCGTTTTCGCGGTGTCTGATTCGTCCACTTTTTTGGTGGATTTTTACAATACTTGTCTTGCCTATAGTGGTATTCTCGTTCCATCCTGTGAAAGGGGGTGGCGGTCGACAGAGGGTGGTCTTTGCGCGATGCGCTAAACCCCTTGGACGGGAAGGAAGAGGAAACAATCGATATGAATGCCGGGAAAATGCTGTTCTGTCTGTTTGCCGGATGGATGGGGCTGCAAACGCTTGCGTCGTTTGCCGCTACGGTGGCGGTCTCCGTCACTGCCGACGAGGACGCGATGATCGATACGCGGCTCAATGTGATTGGATGTTCGGACGCACCGGACGGGATGGTCGATACGCGGATCAATTTCGTTGTTCGTTCTCCCGAGTCGGGATCGAAGGTCGATACGCTGACCCCCATCGGCAGCATGTTCATCGTTCGGTGACGCGCAACGCGCAGGTCAGAAACGAGTGTCAGAAAAACGCAAACAGGAGAAATAAATCCAATGAACGACAGGAATAAAATTCGGTCAATCGTCGCAGGGCTGTCAATGTGCGCGGTGTCCTTTGCGGCCGGTCAGGCATCCGTCAATCTGAGCGATGCCTCGCTGACGCAGAACAGTGGAACGCGCATCGTTGAGGTTTCGTACAAGTTGACGGGCGACACGCCCGTCTACGTGACGCTGGGAATCGAGACCAACGGCGTTGCCATTCCCGATCCCGTGTCGGTCTGGGGGGACGTTTCCACGGAAAGAAATCCCGCCGTGATTGAGCCGGGGGACGCGACGCGAAAAATCTATTGGCAGGCGAAGAAGGACTGGCCGAGCAATCTTACGACGCAGGCGCGGGCCGTGGTCACGGCGTGGTTCACCAACGATCCTCCCGCGAGTGTGGCGCCGTATCTCGTCGTGGACCTGTCGGGAGGCCCGGCGGCGACGAGTTATCCCACACGATATTCCACTGCGGCGCCCGTCCTTTCCGACGAGACCTGCAAGACCACGGAACTTTGGCTGCGGCGCATTCCGGCCGGGACCTATGCGATGGGGGCTCCGACTGGTGAAATCGGCCGCGAACCGTATGGAAAGGAAACGGCCCATCCGGTGACGCTGACCTCCGAGTTCTACATCGGCGTCTTCGAGACGACGCAGCAGCAGTGGTATCAGGTCATGGGGACGAAGCCGTCGTGGAACACCAACCTGACGTATTGGGCGTCGCGTCCGGTGGAATATATTTCGTGGTGCCAGATCCGGGAAGGGGCAGCCCTGAACTCTATCCGGGCCGACGCCCAGACGTGGCCGGCGTCGGACAGCGTGGGCGAAGGCTCGTTCATGTATGCGCTCCGGCAGCGGACCGGGCTCAAGTTCGATCTGCCTACGGAAGCCCAGTGGGAATATGCCTGCCGGTCGGGAACAACCGGAGCGTGGAACAACGGTACGACGATCACCAATGCGAGTCAGGATGCGAATATGACCTTGCTTGGAAGATACGGTTGGAACAACGGCAACAGTTCGGGCAATGAGTCGCGGAATTTGGACGCCACGCAGGGGTCCGCGATTGTCGGCTCGTATCAGCCGAACGATTGGGGGCTTTACGACATGCACGGCAACGTCATCGAATGGTGCCTGGATCGGGTTTCGACCACAGCGGCATTAAACGACTTGGGATCTTCGGCGGCCACCGATCCCAAGGGATATGACGGGGCGACCTCGTATCGGATCGGCAGAGGCGGCGGCAATCGGGACGCGGCAAATTGTTGCCGTGCGGGCTTCCGTTCGATCGGCATCAAGACGCTGAGCGACATTCATCCGCGGTTCGGTTTCCGTATCGCCATTCAACAGTAGGGATGTTATTTTTCTTTTCGCGGCGTTTTTTCACGCAAATGGGCTGGACGACACGCGTACGGGCCGCTCCGACAAGGTCTGCCCGCCGCGCGCCGCGCCGCCTGTGACCGCCGCGTTCGTGTTGGATTTGGGGTGCGAGCGGACGGTGTGCGGCATGCGGTTCGTGGCGCGCAACGCGTGGGTCTACGTCGCGGCGAAAAACGTCAGCGTGAGCGCCTGCGCCGACGCGCGGGGCGGAGGCCCGGAAAAGACGCTCGCGGATAAACAGGAGCTGCCCGCCATCTCCAACTCCAACTCCGCCTTTGTGGAGTGGCCGGCGACCCAGGCGCGTTACCTGAAGGTGCGCGTCCACGACGCCTACCAGCAGCGCTACCCCGGCCCATGGATCGACAACGCGCAGCTCCCGTGGTGCCGCAAGGTGGGGCTTCCGACGGCGGGCGACGGCAAGAATCTGAACGTGCAGATCGCCGAAGTCCTCTGTTTCGATGCGCGGCCGGACGACGCGCCAGCCAAGAACGCGCCGGACGTCGCGTTTCCGCGGTACCGTCTGGAGCGCGACTGGCTCTATCAGGACGCGGGCCTCGACATCTCCCGCGTTTTCACGTCGGCAGATAGTTGCGAGAAAGAACGCGCCATGGTGCAGAAGGTGCTGGGGCGGGTCCCCGCCGACGCGCCGGGCGTACAGGAGTTGTGGAAGCGGCTCGGGGTTCTCGACGAGGGCGAGGTCCCCGCGCGCGACCCGCGTTGGCGTGCGCTGTACCTCGACGCCTGCGCCGTGCGCCGCCAGGTGCGCTTAGCGGCGGTTCGCGCCTGCGCGACGCAGTTCGTCTACGCCAAGCACGGGATCATGGGCTGCCTGCAGGGACTGGCCGGAAAGTACGACATCCCCGACGAGCAGGTCCGCGACTTCACCTACGGGTTCAAGCGGGGCGGCCAGCTCTGTCTGGCGACGCTGCGGGAGGACGGCTCGGCCAAGAACGAGGTGTTGCTGGAGAAGCCCGAAGGCGCGATCTGCTATCCGAGTCTCTCGTGGGACGCCCAAACGCTGGTGTTTTCCATGCGCGACAATTTCGACACCGATTCCTACTATCTCTACGCGATGGACCTCGCGACGCGGCAAGTGAAGCAGCTCGCTTTCCCGCTCGTGCAGGACGGCAAGCCGCTGCCCGTGGCCGACTGCGAGCCCTCGTTCCTGCCGGACGGCCGCATCGTCTTCACGTCCACCCGCGACGTCCACATCAGCGACATAAGGCCTCCCTTGTCACGCAAAACGTCCAACCAAGTGGAACCAGTTTATTGTGCCTCAACCGTTGAGGTCAAGCCAAACGGCTATTTTCGAGGGGGGCATTCGTCGACGATGCAACGCGCAAGGTCGTCCGGGGAGCACTCCACGGCGGGACGGAAGGCGGAACGGTCCATATAGGCCAACAAACTCGCCCGCATTTGGCGCGCGACGGGATTCGCCCCGTTGTCGTCCGACAGATCGATGCTGCAGACGAGCAGACGGCCGCCCCCGAATCGGGCTTCGAACGCCAATGCGAGTTTGTGCGCCGTAAACCAGTCGTCGATCACTTGGACGATGGGCCGCACGTCGCGCGGCAGATCGTCGAGGATCATCGGCGCGGCGCGCGACACCAGATACCACCATTGCCAATCACTGTGGACGTCGGTCGGAAATTGAGCCAGCGCCGGATGTTTGGGATCACAGAGAATCCCCAGTGTGGTTGGCGGCTGGCGGTGCGTCCATGCCGTGTTCCAGAAAATGCTGGAGAATCCGAGCACGACGGGATTTTTCTTCGCGTTCCGAACACGCGTCGGCGGCACCAGCCAAAGCACGCGGCCGCCCGCACGGAGTGTTGCCCGCGCGCCTGCGTCGAGGTCGCATACAACTGTCACGCCCGTCGGAGCGGCGTCCTGCCGGGGCGGATAAACCCATACGCCCCAATCGTTTTCGAATGTCGGTCCGCCTTTGTCGCCGATATCCACGACAAGACGATAGCGTGCGGGCGCGGGCAGCGTGTTCAGCTCGACAGACACATGTCCCAGCGCGATTCCGTTTCCCAAAGGGATCGGTTTTTCGTCTGCCAGCGTCTGCTTGAATACCGTCCGGCCGTCTGCGGCGATCAATCGACAGGTCGCAGTCGCCGACGCAAAGGGCGCGGCGCCGAAATGCGCCGCCTCTAAATCCGCCTCCAGCGTCTCATCGGAAGTGAAGACCCGTTTGGCCAATCGCGCCAGCGGAACGGTCGGTGAGCAGAAGCGACGGAACTCGGCGGGCGAAATGTACCCCTTTTCTTCCCAGAACGGATCGAGTACGCCGACGAGCGCCGTGCCTTGTCCCGGGAAGTCGTGCAGGTCGAGTAGTTCGAACCCGGCCATGCCCGGTGTGCGCAACGCGGCTTCGATGTCTGCCTTGTAGCAAAGTGCCTGTAACTTGCCCGACGCGATCAGGAAGTCGTGCGCTTGGCCGAGCATCCCGCGCGCGGCCAGCCGGTCGCGAAAAATCTCGAAATTTTTAGGCTTGAGATAACCGGTGTACTTGTGGGTCTCGTCGAAATTCGGATAGACGCACCATTGCCCGATCTCATGGCTGACCACGGGCACGCTCCGTTTCCCGATGTAGTCGCGGTAATCGAAGGTCGTTTGCGGCGGTCGGGCGTTGAGAATCGACTTGAGTCCGCCGCCCCATGCTTGGATGCGCGGACCGGGCACGCAGTGCCACTGGTTTTCGGAAAGTTCCGGCCAGCCCGCGCCGCTGGTGAAAAGCCGCCGTGGATCTTCCGCTTTGAAGTGGTTGACCCAAGCCGCAAGATATTCTTTCTGATGGCCGCCTCCGGGCTCGTTGCCGTAGGGCATGAGAACGAACGAGGGATGATTGCCGTAATACCGGAGGATGCGTTCGGTCTCCTCGTAAATCCACCGATCCGCTGGCTTGCCATCGCCCAGTGTCGAAGAACCGTTCGCCCACGATGACGCCTCGATGTGAAAATAGAAACCCAGTTCGTCCGCAGCCTCGAACGCCGCCTCCGGCGGACACCACGAGTGGAAGCGGATCAGATTGAGCCCGTGCGCCTTGGCGACGCCGATGATGCGTTTCCACCCGGCCACGTCGGTCGGCGGATGGCCGGTCTTGGGATAGGCACAGCAGTCGAGCGTGCCGCGAACGAAAGTCGGATGACCATTGACCGCAAACTGTGTGCCCCGCACCGCAAAGTCGCGCAGACCGAAGGTGACGGCGCGCTCGTCCAACGGCGACGCCTCCGGACCGCGCAAGGTCAGAATCAAACGATACAACTGCGGCGTAAATTCGTCCCAAGGCACGGGCGACTGCGGTGCGGCCTCGAATTCGGTGTGCCCGCCGGACACATCCCATTTCACAAACACCGGCATGGGTGCTGTGGGCTTGTCCGCCCCCGGCGAGGTCTGATTGGCGACCGAGACCATGAGGTTCCCCGTCCCCGGCCGACCGGTCTGGTTGCCGATCCGAACCGTCACGCGCGCTTTGCCGCGCGCCGCGTCGGGATAGACTTGCACGTCGTCGATCCACACCGGCGCGGTCGCGCGCAACTCAATCTGGCCGACCACGCCGTTCCAATTGCCCTGCGTGTGGTCGCTGATGCTGTGCGAGTTCTCGCCGATGTCCACGATCCGACGGTTGTCCACCCGGATCGTCAGTCTATGTTTGCCGGGCGCGAGTGATCCAAGATCGTAGTCGTGCGGCGTGGCGAGCGCATCGTTTCTGCCAAAATTTTTTCTGTCCACCCACACGCGCGTCTCCCAGTGGGGCCGCTCCAAAGAGAGCATCACGCGTCGTCCCGTCCAGCCCGGCGGAATGTCGATGTCTCGCTGATACCACGCCGCGCCCGCATAATAAGTGCCCGGCGTCAACCAGAACGGCAATTTGACCGCGCCCGGTCGACGGTAGGCCGCGTATTCGGGTTCCGTGAAAAAGGAGGTGTCTGCGATGCCGCCGGTCCATTTCGTATCGAGTGTCACCGGATCGCCGATGCCCTGCTCTGGCAACGACCCCGGAAGCCGAATGCGGTCGGGCAGCGTCGCATTGAACCATGCTTCGTGCAGTCCCGCGTCCTCCCGATCAATCCGGAACCGCCATTCGCCCGCCAGCGAACGCGTTTCCGTGCCCTGCGTTGAAACCGATAGGGACCAGACTAAAAGCCATGCAACCGCGCAACGTGTTTTCATGCGTTCACCGATACTCCTTTAAAGTTTCGAACAGCGCGAGCAGATTGGCGACCGGCGTGAGCGCCTGTACGTTGTGGATGGAAGAGAACACGAATCCGCCGCCCGGCGCAAACGTTTCGACGCGGCGGCGCACCTCGTCGCGCACCTGCTGCGGCGTGCCGAACGGCAGCGTCTTTTGCGTGTCCACTCCGCCGCCCCAAAAAGTGAAGACGCCGCCGTATCGTTTCTTGAGCGTCGCCGGTTCCATGCCTGTCGCCGAGCACTGCACCGGATTGAGAATGTCAAACTCCGCTTCGGCAATCCCGTCGAGCAGCGGGACAATGCTGCCGCAACAGTGCATGAAGGTCTTCCATGGCGTGTGCGCGTGGATCCAGCCGTTGACGCGCTTTTGGTAAGGCAGGAACAGTTCGCGGTAGGTCTCGGCCGAACAGAACGGCCCGTTCTGCGTGCCGAAATCGGTCCCGTTGGTTTGGACCACGCACACGAGGTTGCCCACCGCCGCATAGAGTCGCGCGAGATTTTCGACCGCGATCTCGGCCTGCCGTTCGAAAACCGCCCGGATGTAATCGGGACGCATCACGAGCGAGACGTACCACTCCTCGATGTCGCGAATGCCTTTTGGATGTTTAAGAAATGTGGCCGGAACCAGTGCGATATCGCCGAACGTGAGACCGCCAAACGTGCAGAACAGCGCGCGATCCGTTCCGTCGTACAGCATTCGGGCGCGCGCCGCATAGATTTCCAGTTCCGCGCCGGAAACGGGACCGAACTCCTCCAGATTGTCCGTCGGATCGAGCGTCTCTTCGTCGAGCGGCGGCTGCCGCATCAGCGCGTCGAAGAAGTGTCCGCCCTCCGGCATTTTGGCGGACGGCGCACAGGTGCGGTCGTTCTCCGGATACTGAAGCAGCGCGCCGTCCGACGAATAATCCGTGTTGAACGCGCCCGGCACCAGCACGGGCGTGCCGTCGTGCAGCCGCCATTCCTTAAAGTCCGCCGCCGGAAAGCCGAACATGGTTCCCGTACCGTGCAGCGAAACCGCGTCCACGTCCAGCGCCGCAGCCAGATCGGAATCGATCTCTCCCAACATCTGATACGGCTCGACGACCTTGACCGGTGTGCCCGGCGCGTCCAGACCCAGCGCCTGTCGGAGCTGATACACGACGCTCACGTGAACGCCCGTCTGAAAGCCGCCGCCGAAATCCACTGCCAGTTTGTCCGGTTGCCGGTGCGCGCACACGGTTTCAATTCGCTCTCGTGACGTCACTCTGCGCCCCTTCGTGAAAGTTTTTCATCAACTCGCGCTCGATCATCTCCAGCGATCGTCCTTTCGTTTCCGGCACGCGAAGCCATACGACCCACCAGCCGACCACACAGATCGCACCATAGAGCCAGAATGTGTCGGCCGCGCCCAGCGCCGCGTTGATCGGTTTGAACGTGACGGTCAGCGCGAAACAGGCCAGCCACAACGCCGACACGCAGACGCCCAACGCCGCTCCGCGAATCCGGTTCGGAAACATTTCGGCCAACAGCACCCATGTGACCGGCGCGAGCGTCATGGCATACATCGCGATGGCCGTCAACACCATGACGAGAACCGCCACTCCTTTCAACTCCAAGGCGTAGCACGCTCCCAGCAGTGCGTAAGTGACGGACAATCCTCCCGCGCCCAGCAGCATGAGCGGACGTCGGCCCCAACGGTCCACTGTTCGGATCGCCACAAACGTGAACAACAGGTTCACGACGCCGGTGATGACGATATTGAACATCATGCCGCTGACGTCATATCCCGCTTCCCGGAAAATCTCTTCGGCGTAATTGAAAATCACGTTGATGCCGCACCACTGTTGGAAAACCGCGAGGAAAACGCCCAGCGCCACCAGCTTCAGTAGGGGCGGCCGGGTCAACTCCGCGTAGTGGGCCTTTCCGGCGACTTCCCGCAGAGTCGCCCCCACATCCGCAATTTCCGCCCGCGCATACGCCGCGCCGCCGATGCGGCCGAGTACGCGGGCGGCCTCCTCCGTCCGCCCGAGCTTGAGCAGCCAGCGCGGCGATTCGGGAATGACCAGCGCCAGCAGCAGGAAAAGCCCGGCGGGAACGCCCTCGGCCGCGAACATCCACCGCCAACCCATCCGGCCGTTCCACGTGTTCAGGATCGTCTCCGGCGACGCGCCTTTAGCGACCGGCGCGAAATTGTAGATCAGAAGGTTGACAAGCTGCGCGGCGAGCACGCCGATCACGATAGTGAGCTGGTTGACGGAAACGAAACGCCCCCGCAGCTCCGCCGGCGAGCTTTCGGCGATGTACAGCGGCGAGACGTTCGACGCCAACCCGATGCCGATGCCGCCCAAAACGCGGGCCATAACAAAGGAGTCATAGGAGTGCGCCAGCGCGGTCCACACGGCCGAGACCGCGAACAAAACGGCCGCCGCGATCAACATGCGTTTGCGCCCGAACCGGTCGGACAGTCCGCCGGACAGCAACGCGCCGATGAGACAGCCCGCCAGCGCCGAACTCATGGCCCAACCCGCGCGCCACGCCTGAGCCGCTCCCGTCAAACCGAAAAACGGCTCATAGAAAGGTTTGGCCCCGCCGATCACCACCCAGTCGTAGCCGAAGAGCAGCCCGCCCATCGCCGCCACCAGGCAGATCGCCCACACATAACTCATGCGGTACGTCGGAATCGTCTTGCTTCGAGTCGATGCGCCGGATCTTGTCGCGACCGCCATTACAGCACCTCCACATGCCATGATTGGCGCCTATTATGCGGGGGGGGGTGAAAAGAGTCAACCCCGTAATTTCGCAAAAAAAATGTCGGCTTCGGAGGCGATAGCCTGTAGCCTACAGGCGCATGAAAAAACTGATCCCCCAATCGCTTGGGTTCACGCCCCCGAAACCGACGAAGACAGTGTACACCGTGCTGCGGCAGCTCGTCCAATGGATTCCCTCCGGGATGATCCAGCGGCTGGCGGACGAGCACAGGCTCGACATCCGCAAGTGGTCCGCGGTGAGCCACGTGGTCGCGCTGATGTACGGGCAGCTCGCGGGCTGCGACAGCCTCAACGGGATCGTGGACGCGGC
>Ga0172375_10005716_pt1 | contig 17796 bp, 12 predicted proteins | sample LakKiv1m_FD_114537 | JGI IMG/M metagenome (GOLD analysis project Ga0172375, IMG submission 114537) | Freshwater microbial communities from Kabuno Bay, South-Kivu, Congo - kab_092012_11.1m | ecosystem: Environmental > Aquatic > Freshwater > Lake | place: Democratic Republic of the Congo...
ACATCCTTCTCCTTGACGATCCGTCTCACATCCTCTGCGGTCTGGCAATTCATGATATCTCCTCCTTTTTCTCCCCGGGCCCTGTGTGACAGAACCTCGACCTGTTGGTTGCCGCCTGCCATGTTTCCAAGGCGTTTCAATGTTTCGCTGGCCTTTTTGCAAGCCCGGTGCCAATGAGGCAAGAGATCTGCCAACTCTATGGTTTTGTTACGTTTGTCCAGATTCTATCAGGAAAAGACCAAGAAGGAAAATACATTTATGTAGTTTGACCGAATGGGATAAAACAGAAATGTGATTTTGCTCAGGATCTTCGTTCCAGGCAACCCGATAGCCATTTGGCCATTCTCTTCACCAAATTCATGGCGTTGAACTTATGCGGGGGCTTCACGCTTTCTCAAGACTCATTGCCATCGGCTACTCCACGGTCACGCTTTTGGCCAGGTTTCTGGGCTTGTCGATGTCGCGGCCGAGAAACTTGGCACAATAATAGGCCAGAAGCTGGCACGGGATCACCGTCAATATGGGATACAAAAAGTCGAGAGTGGGGGGAATTTCAATGATGTCGTCCGCCACCTCTTTCACCTTGTCGTCCCCCTCGGTAACGATGGCGATCACCGGCCCCTTGCGGCTCTTGATCTCATGAATGTTGCTGAGCATCTTTTCGTGCATCTCGTCCTGGGGAATAATGGCCACAGTGGGCATTTCAGGGTTGATCAGCGCAATCGGACCGTGTTTCATCTCTCCCGCTGCATATCCCTCCGCATGGATATAGGAGATCTCCTTCAGCTTCAACGCCCCCTCCGATGCAATGGGGTAATTATACTTCCTCCCCAGAAAAAGCCAGTTGGTGCAGCGGCAGTACTTCTCCGCAATCGCCTCGATATGGTTGGCCTGGCCAAGCACCTTCTGTATGGCGCCGGGAAGTGCCTCCAGTGCCCGTATGGCCTGGACCCCCTCGGTGAGGGAGAGACTTTGGTGCCGGCCCAACAGGAGGGCCAGGAGGGTCAGGATGGTCAATTGCGAGGTGAAATTCTTGGTGGAGGCCACGCCGATTTCAGGCCCGGCATGATTGTAGATTCCGGCCTCGGTCTCCCTGGAGATGGAACTCCCCACCACGTTGACAATGCCGATGAGCCGGGCCCCCTTCCGCTTGGCCTCCTTGATGGCCGCGAGGGTGTCGGCCGTCTCACCGGACTGGCTGATGGCCACGACGAAGGTGTTGGGCGGAAAGTTGAGCTTTCGGTAGCGAAACTCAGAGGCGAGGCCCAGGTCCGTATCGATTTCAGTCAGCCGCTCGAAGATGTATTTCCCCACATTGGCTGCATAATAGGAGGTGCCACAGGCTACCAGGACCATGTGCCGCGATGCCTTGAGGCTCTCCCATACCGGCATGATCCCCCCTAACTTGGGGACCCCCTCCCCTGTCTCCAGCCGTCCCCGAATGGCATTCTCAATGGCAGCCGGCTGCTCGTAGATCTCCTTGAGCATGAAATGGGGGAAGCCGTTCAGTTCGGCATCCTCGGCCCGCCATTCCACAGTCTCGGTACACCGCTCCACCGGTTTGGCCTGGGCCGTGGAGATGGAAAATCCATCGGCGGTTACGGTCGCCAGTTCGTTTTCTTCCAGGTGGACCACCTTGTTGGTGTATCGCACCATGGCCGCCACATCCGAGGCCACAAAATGACCATCGTCGCTCACCCCGATGATCAACGGGCTTCCCCGCCGGGCTACCACGATCTGTCCCGGGGTCTTTCGGTGAATCACGCCGATGCCAAAGGTCCCCTCCACCTGGGCCATGGTCCTCCGCACCGCATCACTGAGGTCACCCTTAAAATGAAGGGCTATCAGGTGGGCCAGGACCTCGGTGTCGGTCTCCGACCGGAAGGTAACGCCTTCCTTCTCCAGCTTTTTCTTGAGGACATAATAGTTCTCAATGATGCCATTGTGGATGACGAATACATTCCCCTCCCGGTCCCGCTGGGGGTGGGCATTCTCCGTGGAAGGCTTGCCGTGGGTGGCCCACCGGGTGTGGGCGATTCCCGTGGCGCCCTTCATCTCCAGGCCGTTGATCTTACGTTCCAGCTCCACGATCTTTCCCACGGCCCGCTCGAAGTGGATGGTATCACCGTCCTGCACCGCCAGGCCCGCTGAGTCATACCCTCGATATTCAAGCCGTTTTAATCCTTCGAGCAGGATCGGCTTCGCCGGTTTGCGCCCCACATAGCACACAATGCCACACATGCCGGAATCTCCTTAGTCTCTTTTTTGCAAAAAAATAGCATAATCATATGCGGCAGGATATACAACACAAAACTTCATCTTTATCCTTACCGCGAACGGAACTTGCCTTCGGATCATATCCATTGTTATGGATGGTTGCATATGATATCTTGAAGGTGAACGCCGATTCAACAAAGGCAGTTCAGGGCGATAACGGGATTCGAATCGGCTTTCGGCTGTCTGATGGGGATCACCTGAAAGAGGTCGAGTCATGTCCACGGGCGCATGCGGCATTCATTGCGATGTGTGCAAATTGCATTTGTTGGGTCTCTGCTCCTCATGCGGCCCCGGTAGGAGCCAGGAGGCACAGCAGAAGCTTTCAGGCCAAAAGGCCGCCTTTGGCGGTACCTGCACCATCCTGGCCTGTGCGGCCATGAACCGAATCGATTACTGTCTAAGGGACTGCCCTGCCTTTCCCTGCGAGAACTTCAGTTCAGGCCCCTACCCGTTCAGCGAGGCCTTCCTCTCCATGCAGGATCGCCGACGGGACAGCAGACCACCCCCCCTGGACCATAACGGCCGGCCGATTCGCGTGCCCCCCGATTACTGGGGGGCCCTCAGGGCGAGAGACAGAAAAGCCCTCCTCAACCTGACCCTGTTTCAGCCAGGTCCGTCAGGGGCCTTGATCTTTCGTTTCCTGAGGGAAGAGATCCTGGTGGACGTGGAGAATGCATGCCTCAAAACGGGGAGAGGGGATCGGTGGACACGGCTGGATGACCCCCTGCTGGAACTGATTACCCTCCTCTATCTCAACCATGTCAAGGCGCTCCATCCCCTGGGCAGAGATATGGTGGGCTTCAAAGACCTCAAGGAGGCCCACTATTTCAAGGGGCGGCACGAACTCAGACTCGCCCCGCTGCTGGAGCGCTACGGGGAGGACCCGGCCGGGTTAGAAGCAGCGGCCCTCTATTGCGATGGACAGGCCATCGACATGGCCGATATGGCCTACCGCTTTCTCCCCTTCCCAAGGGTGCCCCTCTATTATCTCTTCTGGAAAGGGGACTCGGAATTTGCGCCCAAGATCTCGGTATTGTTCGACCGCTCCATTGAGGACAGTTTGCCCTCCCCCGGGATCTGGGGGCTGGTCAACCTGGTCTCCTTCGCCCTCCTGAAGGGGCCTCGGAGGAAGATGGAAGGCCTGATAGATGAAGGGCGTTCCATCTGAAATCCTCCTAAGCTGCGCAGCGTCCAGTTGGGTTTCACTCAGATGTACCCAACCTGCGGGCTTTGCAACGGGACGAGCACCCAACTTCGACTGAACCGGCAGCCCGTCCCGTCATTCCACCGTTTTTTCTTCCCTCCATCCACCCATCCGGTATCCAAAATCCAGTATCCGGTTACCAGTCATAGTCCTCCCGCTCAATGACCGTGGCCACGCCCTGGCCCCCGCCCACACAGGCATTGGCGCATCCGTAACGGGCCTTTTTCTCACCGAGGATGCGGGCCAGGGTTCCCACCAGGCGGATACCGGTGGCGCCCAGGGCATGACCGATGGCCGTGCCGCCCCCCATGACATTGACCTTTTCCGGATCGATCCCCAGTTCCTTGATGGCATTCAGTGCCACGATGCAGAAGGCCTCGTTGATCTCCCAGTAATCCATATCCGTGGGTTTCATGCCGATCTTGTCCAATGCCATGCGACTGGCAGGCACCGGTCCTGCCCCCATAATGGTCGGGTCCACCCCGGCATAGCCGACCGACCGAATGGTCGCCAGGGGCTTGATGCCCTTTTTCCTGGCCGTTTCCTTGGACATGAGGATCATCGATGTGGCCGCGGCGTTGAGTGGCGAAGAGTTCCCGGGTGTAATGACCCCATCCTTTTTGAAGGCGGGCCTGAGATCGGCCATCCCTTCAAGGGTGGCGTCGTCCCGGATCGCCTGATCCCTGTCCACCGTGAGGGTGGTGCCATCGGCCTGTTCCGCCTCGATGGGGAGGATCTCGCCTTTGAAAAACCCGTTTTTCAAGGCCTGGGACGCGAGCTGATGGGACCGGACGCCCCACCGGTCCAGATCCTCCTTGGTGAAATCGGTCTGGGCAAATAGCTTCTCTGCGGTCAGCCCCATGTTGAGGGTGGTCATCATGTCCCAATGCTGATACGACGGATAGAGAAAAAGGGCCATGTTGGGGGCTACCAGCCCACGATCCGATGTATATCCGCCCATGGGGATGCGGGTCATGTGCTCGTAGCCGCCCGCCAGGACGATGTCGGAAAACCCCATGGCGACTTCCATGAACCCCACATGGATGCAGGCCATGGATGACCCGCATTGCTGGTCCAGGAATTTGGCCGGGATGGTCTCCGGAAGATTGGCCAGAAACAGGGGGAATCGGCCGCCGTAGGCCCACTGTTCTCCAACGGCGGTGGCGCAGCCCACGAGGAAATCGTCGATCTCCTTGGGCTCGATGCCGGTCTTCTGAATCAGTTCCGGGATCAGCTTGGCCAAGAGTTCATCCCCCCGCATCTTGCAGAACCAGTCCCTGGCCGGATCGTTCGGCCGGGAACGCGACTGAGCTGTCCTCAAATACCCTGCGATCACGACTTCTTTCATGGAAATTCCTCCTCTATGGGATTTGTGAGCCTTCATTGTCGTTCAAAGAAGATCCTTCGCCCTTTATTCTTCACTCTTCATTCGTCAGGATAAAACGTCTTTCCCGAGGCCGCCATTTCCTTCAGGAGATCGGCCGGTCGGAACCGGGAGCCATACTGCTTTTCCAACTGAAGGAGCGTTTCCACCACCTTGGGCAGACCCCAGGCATCGGCATAGCGGAGAATGCCGCCCCGATACGGGGGGAATCCCGTGCCGTAGATCATGGCCAGGTCCATATCCTGCGGCCGATCACAGATCCCCTCCTGGATCATGTAGGCCGCCTCGTTGATGCCGTTGGCCAGCATCAGGTCGATGATCTCCTGCCGGGAGATCGTCTTGGGAGAGACGTTGTGCTGCTTCAAATAGGCTGCAATGGCATCCGCCACCTTCGGGTTGGGGACGGGCTTTTCGCCGCTGTAGTCAAAATATCCAGCCCCTGTCTTGCGGCCATAGCACCCGGTCTGGTAGATCACCTCGGTGAGAGGATGCACCTGGTAGCGCTCACCCAGCCTCTTTTCAAACGTCCGGTTCACATGATAGTTGATGTCGATGCCCGTGAGGTCGGCCAGGGTGGCGGGTCCCATCGGCATGCCGAAGTCCACCATGGCCGCCTCGATCTCAGCCCCGTCCACACCGTCCGCGCTCAGATAGACGGCCCCGCCAAAAAGGCCTCCCAACTGCCGGGACACATAAAAACCCGGACCGTCATTGACCACGATCGGGATCTTTTTGATGGCGCGGGCGAAGGCAACGGACGTGGCCAGCGTCGGGTCCGATGTCTTCCCCGCACAGATGATCTCGAGAAGCTGCATGCGGTGGGCCGGATTGAAGAAGTGGAGCCCGATCATGCGGCCGGGGTCCTTGAGCACCTCGGCCATCTCCGTGATGGGGAGGGCCGAGGTGTTGGTCCCGAACACGGCATGGCCGGGGCAGATGGCGTCCAGTTTCTTCCAGATATCCTGCTTGACCTGCATATCCTCCAGCACGGCCTCGATGACCAGGTCCACGTCCTTCAGGTCTTCGAGAGAGGTGGTGGTCCTGAACTGTTGCTGAATTTTTTGATCGAGGTCGGCCGCGGTCATCTTTTTCTTTTTGATCGGGTAGTCAAAGGTCTTTCGCACAGCGGCCACCCCCTTTTGAACGGCCCCGTCGTTGATGTCCCACAAAATGGTCTCAAAGCCGCCCTGAAGGAGGAGATGCACGATTCCGGAACCCATGACCCCGCCGCCCAGCATGGCCACCTTCCTGATCTTGGCGGCCTCGATCCCTGCAATCCTGGGGAGGTTTCCCGCGGCACGGGTATTCAGGAATATGTTGATGAGATTTTTGGCCACGTCGGACGCTGCACAATCAGCGAAGAGGGCCACCTCCTTTTCGATGTCTTTGTCGATATCGAAACCGAGGCCCTGCTCCAAAGCGTCAATGGCCTTGAAGGGCGCAATGTATCCCTTGGCCTTTTGGGAGGTAATGAATTTGGCGTAGCTGAGGAGGGCGGTCTTTTCGGCGGCGCTGGGAAGCCGGTGGTTGACGCTGCGGGTCATGCGCATGCGCAGATTCAATTCTCCGGCAATGAACCGCCGGGCCGCCTTGAGGGCCGCATCCAGGAGGCCTCCCATGGGAACCACCTCGTCCACCAGACCTCTGGACCAGGCCAGTTTGGATTGGATCGGCTTGCCCGCGGTGATCATCTCGAGGGCATTGGGAAGCCCGATCAGCCTGGGAAGCCGTTGGGTGCCCCCGGCCCCGGGGATGAGCCCGATCTGCACCTCGGGCTGACCCAGATTGACCCCTTCCGCCGCCACGCGGTAGTGACAGGCCATGGCCGTCTCAAGGCCCCCGCCCAGGCAGTTGCCGTTGATGGCAGCGATGAACGGCTTGGGACCGGTTTCGATGCTGCTGAGGAACCGGGCCCCCTCCAGTGCGACGGCAAAGACATCCTCACGCCGTTTGACCCGCTTGAGCTGGGTGATGTCCGCGCCCGCAATGAAATTCTTGCCCGTTCCGGTCAAAACAACGGCCTTCACGTCCCTGTCCCCATGGGCCCAGGACACGGCCGCTCGAAAGTCCTGCATCAACTGGGGCGACATCTGATTCACCGGCGGGTTGTTGATGGTGAGCACCGCCACCCCGTCCCTGTTCTCCACCTTGATGGTCTGAAAATCGGTCGTCATCTCATCCATCTCCTCATCGGGTTAATGCCTGGGTTCCTGTTCTTCTGTAGATCAAAATGAACATCGCTGTCGCTCTGCCTGATTCATTTCATGGACCCGCACAAAGCCGCAGGGACCAAAAAGAAAAGGACTTGGTTGGATTGATTCGCAGAAACACGTCTGTGTGCTTTGCGCCTCTGTGTGATCCATTTTTGGGTTGCAGCCGGCAGGCCGCCATATCCGATTCTTACCCGGGCGCACGGACGGTCGTGCCGAAGGCCGATACCGGTTCCTCAAGCGCTCCGCTTCCCCATCTAATAGTATGGAGCACTACTCCATACTATGTGGTTAAGTCAAGGAAAATTTATATTTTATTCTTGACATCCCAAAACGAGTGGCCTATAGAGGACATGCACGTCTTTCGGTCGTCTCCAACCCTTTAGCAACTGATGTCGGCGAGGCTGGGATGCGGATCAGCGAGCTTTCAAAACTCACCAACGCCCCGAAAGAGACGATCCATTTCTATGTTCGGGAAGGTCTGGTTCCCCGCCCCAGAAAACAAGGCAAGAATGTCGCGGACTATGACGAAAGCTATATCGAACGTATCCTCCTGATCAAAAAAATCCAGGACCATTTCTTCCTTCCCCTGTCCCTCATCAAAAAGATTATCAAACGCCATGACCGGTCCCCTGAGCTGAAGGCCCTGCTGGATCTGCGCGTCGGCTATTTCAGCCCCCTGGACCAGCTCCTCGAGGAGGATGTGGTGGGCGAAGAGGCCTTTTGCGGCACCACCGGCATGGCGGCCAAGTGGCTCATCCAGTTTGAGGAATGGGGGGTCATTTCATCCAGGATCGCCGGCGGAAAAAAGACCTACTCCCAGGACGATGTGATTATCGGACGGCTGCTGGTGGATCTGGACCGGGCCGGCTTCGGGCCCAAGGACGGGTTTGATCCATCGGCCCTGAGGCAGTATATCGACCTGTTCAGAGAGATCGTGAAACTGGCCCACGAGAGATTTCTCAATACCCACCTGGACCAGTTCACGCCCCGGGAAAACATGGAAAGGGGAATTCGGGGGCGTGAACTGATGGGGGTCTTCTTCTACCACCTGTACCGAAAGCTGGTTCAGGAAGAGGATAGCCGATTCAGGGAATTTAGAAATTGAGGGATTTTCATCAACCTTAAACCCTTGAAGGAAAGGAGATTCGGGCTATGAAAAAGGCATTGGCGGTTTTGAGCGTCATAGGGGCGGTCTGTTTTGCCCTGACGGCCGGGCTCCCGGCCTGGGCGGCGGATGATGTCATCAAGATCGGGGTGATCGGCCCCATGAATTTCGTCCAGGGGAAGGGGCACTGGGCCGGCGCGGTGATGGCCATGGAGGAGATCAACGCCAAGGGCGGCGTCCAGGTCGGCAACAAGAAGATGAAAATCGAGCTGATCAAGACGGATTCCAACGAGTTCTTGAGCATCACGGATGCGACCAACGCCATGGAACTGCTTTTGACCCGCAACAAGGCCGACTTTGTGGTGGGCGGGTTCAGGACCGAGGCGGTCATGGCCATGCAGGACGTGGCCATGGACAACAAGAAGGTCTTTATCGGCTGCGGCGCGGCCCACCCCGAACTGTGCACACGGGTGGCCAAGGACTACGACCGCTACAAATACTTCTTCAGGGGGACCCCCTTCAACTCCATGTTCCTGGTCAAGACCTGCTTCATTCAGATGGCCACCGTGGCCGGGATATTGAAGCAGACTCTCAATATACCCAAGATCAAAGTGGCGATTGTCGGTGAAAAGCAGGTCTGGGTCGACCCGATGGTAGCCGCCACCCAGAAGACCCTTCCCGCACTCGGGCTGGAAGAGGTCGGCGTCTGGAGACCCTCCCAGACGGCCACCGATGTGACGGCCGAACTCTCGGCCATCGAGAGTTCAGGGGCCCACGTGATCTTTACCATGTTTTCCGCCTCTGTGGGAATTACCTTCGCCCGGCAGGCCGGGGAGCTTAAGATCCCCGCTGCCCAGGTGGGGATCAATGTGGAGGGGCAGAAAGACGGCTTCTGGGATGCCACCCAGGGAATGGCCAACTATGTGATGACCATGAACACCTACGCCAGGGGCGTGGAATACAACGAATTGACCCAGCCTTTTGTCGACGAATACATCAAGCGGAACAACGAGGTCCCGACCTATACGGCGGACACCTATCACTCGATCAAACACAGCATCGTCCCGGCCGTCGAAAAGGTCGGGTCCCTCGATTCCGACAAGGTGGTCGAGGCCATGGAGGCCCAGGTCCCCCACAAGATACCTTCGGGCGTTCTCGATTACCTCAAGGACGAACAGGGCAAACCGCTGCATGAACTCAAATGGGGCCCGGGCCTCCTGACCAGCCTTGGGGTGCAATGGCAGGACGGCAAGCTCGTGGGCGTCTGGCCCAACAAGTGGAAGCCTGCGGAAGGGGCCCCCGAGATCACCTACAAGGGGATTGCCCCCTATAAGATCGCTCCCTGGATCATCGAAAAATACAAGAAATAGCGACTGGTCGTGACGGGTCTCTCACCCCCCTGCTGGCGGATGCCGGGGGGTGGAGACCTTATCCTGCCGCAGGAAGACAGGTTCAAGGGTTCAGAGGTTGAGGGGGTCAACGGCTGCAAACGGCTCCGCTTATTGAATCCTGACACCTGTAACGCTTTGCCACCCCATCGGCATGAGAGGCGCTATGTTTCTTGACATTCTGATCACCGGTCTCATCAGCGGCAGTGTGTATGCCCTGCTGGCGATCGGGTTCTCCCTGATCTTCGGCGTGGCCCGCATCGTCAACATCGCCCACACGGCCTTCTACATGCTGGCCGCATACTGCATCTTCTTTGTCGTCCAAAAGGGGGGCTTTCATCCGATCTGGGGAATGCTGGCCGCCTTTGTCATCGTCACCCTTCTGGGCCTCCTCGTCTACAAGCTCTTCATCGATCCCATACGGGAGCACGAAGGGGCGGTCCTGATCGGGACGATCGCCCTTGCCATCGCCATGCAGGAATTCATGCTCCTCTGGTTCACGGGGGACTATGTGAGCGTGCCTGCCCTCATCAAGGGCTACGTTGCCATCTCCGGGGTCAAGGTCCTTTATCAGCAGCTTCTCACCTTCGGCATGGTCATCGTCATCCTCTTCGCCCTCTGGGCCCTCCTCATGAAAACCCGCCTGGGTCTGGCCATCCGGGCGACGGCCGAAGACCGGGAGGTGGCCAACCTGATGGGCATGAACGACAGCCGGGTGGCCATGACGGCCATGGGCGTCTCCGTGGCCCTAGCAGCGATCACAGGGGCGATCATCGCGCCGCTCACCATCCTGACCCCCTTCATGTGGATGCACCCGCTCATCATGATGATGGCCGTGGTGGTCCTGGGCGGTATGGGAAGCATCAAGGGAAGTTTTGCCGGGGCCTATATCCTCGGATTCGCAGAGGCCATTGTGGTCTTCCTCATCCCCAAGGGGGCCTTCCTGAAGGGGTCGGTCGCCCTCAGCATCATGATCCTGGTCCTCCTGATTCGGCCGGAGGGTCTTTTCGGCATCGCCTTTGAGGAGGAGAGGTAGCGCCATGGGTCTGTTCTGGTTTTATTTCAGGAAGGGATATCGGGTGGTCCGGAACGAGGTCCTGGTCCTCCCCAGCCGGGTGGTCCTCGTCCTGTTTGTGGCGACGCTGCTCCTCTTGCCGGCCTTCACGCAGGATCCCTATGTCCTGCGCATCCTGATCCTGACCAGCATCTTCGCCATCCTGGCCGCGAGCTGGGACCTTCTCTCCGGGTATACCGGACAGATGAACTTCGGCCACGCCCTCTTCTTTGGCGTGGGGGCCTACACCGCAGCGCTTTTAAACCTCCATGGCCATATCCCCCCCTGGGGAAGCATTCCCTTGGGAGGGCTGGCGGCCGTCCTGGCGGGCCTCATCATCGGGATACCGTGTCTGCGGCTGAGGGGCACCTACCTGGCCCTGACCACCCTGGCCTTCCCCATCATTTTGATGGGAATCGTTTTTGCCCTTCCGGGGTTCACCGGAGGGGAACTGGGGATCTCCGGCCTCTCCCGCCTGTCCCACTCGCGAATCTGGGACTACTACATCACCGTGGTGCTCATGCTGATTTTGTGCACGGTCATGTGGAAGATCACGGACTCCAATACCGGCATCATCTTTCACGCCATTCGGGAGGACGAACTGGCAGTGAGGGCCGCCGGGATCAACACCACCCGGTACAAGCTCCTCGCCTTCAGCCTGAGCGGATTCTTCGCCGGGCTTTCCGGTGGGCTCTATGCCCATTTCATGCGGATCGCGGGTCCCTCCACCCTCGAGGTCTCCATGTCCTTTACGGTGGTGATCTGGGCCATCTTCGGCGGGATCGTGACCATCTACGGGCCTGTGGGTGCGGTATTCATCCTCTTTCCCATGCTCGAATTCTTCCGTTTCTGGCCGGAATATCGAACCCTCATGTTTGCCGGGGTGGTGCTGCTGATCCTCCTGTATATGCCGGAAGGTCTCCTCCCCTGGATCCGGGACAAGATCGAGGTCCAGTGTCCGCGGTGCAAGATACGAAACGTGGCCACACGAAAGATCTGCCGCATCTGCACGGCGCCGCTGGACTGAGAGACGTGAAGAAAGAAAAACGAAGAGTGAAGAATGAAGAATAGTCTCGATACAGACCCAAATTGGCCGACAGCGTCGTTACGCTGCGGGAGGGGCTTTCAGCCTGGATCCCGTGGGGTCGTCACTATGGCCCGTATCCAGGATCCACCATCCCGTATCGAGTATCCGGCATTTAAAATCGACCCTAAACCCTGAACCTTCTACGAGGAGATCATGGACCCGAAAGAAGCCTATCTATCCAGACCGTGGCTGAAATTTTATCCGGAAGGCGTACCCGAAGACGTGGACATTCCCCCGGTCTCGGTGCCGGCCTTGTTCGATCAAGTGGCGGCCAAGTATGCGGGAAAGCCTGCCCTGATCTTTTACGGGAGCAAAATCAACTATGGCAGGCTGAAGGATCTGATCGACCGGTTCGCCGCGGCCCTCCACCGGCTGGGGGTGAAAAAGGGCGATACGGTCTCCCTGTATCTCCTCAACTGCCCCCAGTATGTGATCGCCTACTTCGCCTCCCTGAAGCTGGGGGCCAAGGTGACGCCCATCAGCCCCGTCTACACCAGTCAGGAGGTGAGGCATCAGCTTCAGGACAGTGACGCCTCCACTATCGTCTGCGAGGATATCCTCTATGACAATGTGGTCAAGGCCGGGGTCACGCTGAAAAACGTCATCCTCACCAACATCGGCGACTATCTCCCCGCCATCAAACGCCTCTTTGGGAAAAAGGCCCTGGCCAAGGCCTACCAAGGGATGGAGGCGCCCACTGCAGAGCGGGCCAAGGCCTCAGGGCTCCATCTCTTCCAGGACCTGGTCAAAGACACACCTCCCGACCCGCCCCAGGTGGCCATCGATCCTGAAAGGGACATCGCCGCCCTCCCATACACGGGGGGGACGACGGGTCTCCCCAAGGCGGCCATCCTGACCCACCGCAACATGGTTGCCCTTCAGGCCCAGGTCACCGCCTTCTGGCCTATCTTCGAGGAAGGAAAAGAGGTGGGGATCGCCTTTCTCCCCTTTTTCCATATCTACGGCCAGGTGGTCGTCATGCTGAGCGGGCTGGTCCAGGGATCCACCCTCGTCCTCTTCACCACCCCGGACCTGGACGAAATCATCTCGGCCATGGAGCGCTACGAGGCATCGGCGTTCTACGGGGTCCCCACCCTCTTCGAGTACCTCAAGGAATATGAAAAAACCGACCGGGTCAACTGGAAACGACTCAAACTGATCGCCTGCGGTGCGGACACCCTGCACGAGTCCACCATCCACGGATGGGAACGCAGGACCGGCGTCAAGATCCTGGAGGGGTACGGCATGACCGAGACCACGGCCGTCAGTCACAGCACCCCGTTCAACCGGCCCAAGCCGGGCTCCTTCGGTGTGCCCCTTCCAGGGGTGATGGCTGCCATCGTCAACGTGGACGGGACCGACTTCGTGCCGATTGGAGAGGTCGGAGAGCTGATCCTGAACGGTCCCAACATCATGCAGGGCTACTGGAAGCGGCCCGAGGAAACCGACGAGTCCCTCGTGACCATCGAGGGAAAAAAATGGCTGCGGACCGGGGACCTGGTGCGGATGGATGAAGAGGGGTATTTTCACTTCTTTGACCGGAAGCGGGACCTGATCAAGTACAAGGGCTATTCAGTGTTTGCCAGACACGTGGAAGAGGTCCTTTACAGCCATCCCCAGATCAAGGCAGCCGGGGTCGTGGGCGTTCCCGATCCGGCTGCCGGGCAGATTATCAAGGCGTATGTGGTCCTGCAGAGCGAGGCCAGGGGCAAGGTCTCGGAAGAGGAAATCATGGAATTCTGCAGGCAGAACCTGGCCCACTACAAGGTCCCCAAGATCATCGAATTTCGAGGGGAACTCCCCAAGACCGACGTGGGCAAGGTCTCCAGGCGAGAACTGAGGGAAGAGGCCGAGGTGAGCTGATATGGCGCAACCCTTTCTGGAGGTCCAGGCCCTTCGCAAGGACTTCGGGGGGCTTCGAGCCGTCAACGACGTGAGCTTCTCCATGGGCCGGGATGAGATCCTGGGCCTGATCGGTCCCAACGGTGCAGGGAAAACCACCCTCCTGAGGCTCATCACGTCCATCCTGCGTCCGGGTGCCGGTTCCATCCGCTTCAAGGGGGAGGAGATTCACGGGTTAAAGACGTGGGATATCGTGAACCGGGGCATCGCCTGCACCTTTCAGAACATGCGGCCTTTCAGACGGCTACCGATTATCGCCAACGTGATGGTGTCCTGCCTCTCCCCCCGGGCCATGAAACGGGGGGAGTGGGTCAAAAAGGTGGAGGCCAAGGCGATGGATGCCCTGGAATTCGCCGGCATCTCCGATATGGCCCTCGAGAAGGCGTCCACCCTTTCCCAGGGGGACCTCAAGCGCCTCGAGGTGGCCCGGGCCATTGCCACGGAGCCCGAACTCCTCCTTCTGGACGAGCCCTTCGGCGGCCTCAGCCCGGCCGAGACAGATCTGATGGCCAAGTCGATTCAAAGGCTCAACAAGGGGGGCCGCTTCGGCCGCCTCCACAGCGAAGGACCGGCCATGATCATCGTGGAGCACAAACTGCAACAGCTCATGAAGATCGTCACCCGGATTATCGTCCTCAATTTCGGAACCGTCATCGCCGACGGCAGGCCGGAAGACGTCGTGAGCAATGAGAAGGTGATCGAGGCCTACCTCGGCCAGGAGGAGATGTGACGGTGCTGCTGACGGTTTCCCATCTGACGGTCTGCTACGACAAGGCCATGCTGCTGAACGACATCAGCATGGAGGTGGACAGGGGCGAACTGGTGAGCCTGGTGGGTCCCAACGGGGCGGGCAAATCCACTCTCCTGAGGGCCATTACCGGCCTGGTGGCCTGGGAGGCGCGGCTCAAGAAGCGCTCGGCGCAGGGCGACATCACCGTCCAGGGCGAGGTGGTCTTCGACGGGGAGCGGATCGACCAGGTCCCGGCCCACCGGATTGTGGAGAGGGGTCTGATCCACTGCCCGGAACGGCGGCGGCCTTTTCGGGAGATGACGGTCCGGGACAATCTCCTGGCCGGGGCCTTTCTCATGAAGGATAAGATTCAGATCGAGGAAAACCTGGATCGGGTGTATGAGCTGTTCCCGGTGCTCCAGGCCCGCTCGCGGCAGATATCCGGTACCCTCTCCGGCGGCGAGCAGCAGATGCTGGCCATCGGCCGCGCCATGATGTCGACGCCCCGGCTGTTGTGCATCGACGAGCCCTCCACGGGGTTGGCCCCCAAGACGCGGGCCGAGGTCTTCACCAAGATCCAGGAGATCAGCGGGCTCGGCATCACGGTCCTCCTGGTGGAGCAGGAGGTGAGCACGGTCTTCAAGATGGCCTCCCGCAATTACGTCCTGTCTTCGGGCAAGATCATCGCCCAGGGCCACGGCGACGACCTCCTTCAGAACGAGGTCATTCGCAAGACCTATCTGGGCCTGTAGGCCGTTTTTTCTTTTCTATGGAACCCCTTCCCCCGCCTCCTTCAGCCGCCTGAAGTTCTCTTCGGTTCAGGCGTCGGCCGCATGCTCTTAGGCTTGTCCCTGATCACGGCGGCCACCCTCACCTGAAACCCTTCCTCAGCGGCCGCACGTGGCATCGACCGGACCGCCCAGGACCTGACGCACCTTCTGGGCCAGCGCGGGCAGAGAAAAAGGCTTCTGAATGAAGGCCTTTTCCCTTTCCAGGACACCATGGCGCACCATGGTCTCATCCGTATAGCCGGACATGAAGACGACCTTGATATCCGGCCGGATCGCCCCCATGCGCTCCGCCAGCTCCCGGCCGTTCATGCCGGGCATGACGAGGTCGGTCATGAGGAGGTCCAGGGGGCCTGTTACATGAGAGGCTGCGGCCAGGGCCTCTTCGCCGGTGAAGGCGGTGATGACCGTGTACCCCAGAGATTGCAGCATGGCCTGAATCAATTCGATCACGTCCTTATCGTCTTCCACCAAAAGGATCGTTTCGGAACCGCCCGTCAGTGAAGCCTCCTGCGAAGGTCTTTGCCTCTGCATGCCGTCCGTCACACGGGGCAGATAGACCTTGAAGCAGGTTCCATGGCCCGGCTCGCTGTACACGCGGATGTGGCCCCCGTGTTGCTTGACAATCCCATAAACCGTGGAAAGGCCGAGGCCTGTGCCCTCTCCCTTCTCCTTGGTGGTGAAGAAGGGATCGAAGACCTTGTCCAGGTTCTCCCTCGGAATACCCACTCCCGTGTCGCTGACAAACAGCATCACATAGGCCCCGGGCGCGACCCCTGCATGGTGCCTTGCATAGACCTCATCGAGGTCCGCATTCTGTGTCCCCAGGGTGAGTTTCCCGCCACGGGGCATGGCGTCCCGTGCGTTGACGACGAGGTTCATGATCATTTGTTCGATCAGACCCAGATCTGCCTTGACCTTGCCCGGGTCTTTTTCGAGCGTGACTGTCAGCTCAATGTCTTCGCCGATGATCCGGGGGAGCATCTTCCTGAGGTTGGAAAGCGCCCCGTTGAGGTTCAGGACCTCTGGCTGGAGGACCTGCTTGCGGCTGAAGGCCATGAGCTGGCTGATGAGAGCGGTGGCCTTGTTGACGGCATTGCGGAGCTGGAGCGCGTGCTTCCGCAACGGATTCCCTTCCTCCAGATCCATCAGCATCAGGTCATTGTATCCCACGATGACGGTCAGCAGGTTGTTGAAATCGTGGGCCACACCGCCGGTGAGCCGGCCCACTGCCTCCAGCTTCTGGGCCTGGCGGAACTGGGACTCCAGTTCTGCCCTCTCCGCCTCTGCTCTCAATCGTTCGGACAGGTCACGGATCTGCCCGACGACGCCGGCGATCTTTCCTTCCTTGTCCCTCAAATAGGAGATCTTGACCTCCCCCGGAAAGATCTCGCCGGATTTCTTCCTGAAATCAATGGCCGAAACAATCTCCCTCAGTCCCAGGGATGCCTCGAGGGCATGGCCCATCTCCTCAAACCGTTCCTCATTGTCGTAGATCACCGAGGTCGTCCGGCCTTGGATCTCGGCCAGCGTATATTCAAAAAGCTCCGTAAAGGCCGGGTTGCAGTCTATGACGTTTCTCTCCCGTTCCGCCACCAGGATCGGGTCGCGAATGCTGTCGAAGAGCGCCCTGTACCGACCTTCTCTATCATGCAGTTCCGCCTCGGCTGCTTTGAGTTTCGTGATGTCCTCAATGCGGCCGATCATGCGCACCGCATTTCCCTCGTCGTCCCTTTCCACCACCCTGGCCCGGCTGTGGATCCATCGATACTCGCCGGAGGCGGTCCTGATTCGATACATGTTTTCATAGTCATCCGGCTGGTTTCCAAGGTATGTCCGGGCAAAGGAGAGGGCACTGGGGAGATCATCCGGGTGAACGAGGGCCTGCCATGCCCGAAAACTCGCGGGGAAGGCCCCGGGTTCATAGCCCAGCATGGTATAATATCGCGAACTGAAACGCATCTCGCTGGTCCTGAAATTCCACTGCCAGATCCCGTCCGTGGTCGCATCGAGGGTCAGGCGAAGCTCTTCCCGGCTTGCCCGAAGGGCGTCCTCCGATTCTCGTTGCTCGGAAATATCCCGCAGGAAATTGAGGGTGGCTGGCCTTCCCCTCCAATCCGTAAGGGTCGCATTCAGTTCCACCCAGAGGACGCGGCCATTCTTGCCAATGATCCGAAACGGATAGCCCTGGGGCAGGTCCTCCCCGGCCAGGCGTCTCACATGGCGATCCATGACCATGGCCTGATCGTCCGGGTGGATGAAGGCGGGAAATGGCCTGGCCATGAGTTCCTCGGCCGAATACCCGCTCAATCGGCTGGTAAAGGGATTGAGATAGACCAGCTTCCCATCCTGCACCACGAAGACGGCCTGGCTGGCCTGGTCCAGAAGTGTGTAAAACGGGGCATCTTTGCTGTGGATTGCTGTCATCATTCACACCAGTCGTCGTAAGTTGCCGTTCTGCGGCGCAAGGCACAAGGCGTTAGCCGCAAAGCCGATCCCCCAATCCCTGAATGCCTGAATCCCCCAATGCTATCCCGCCAAAACCCGCTCCAATTTGTCCTTCACCGCCCCGATGGAGAAGGGCTTCTGAAATAAAGGGTATTAAACCCCAGGGCAAGCCCTGGACCCGATTTAAGCGGTACTACCCCGCAGCAAGCTGCGGGG
>Ga0172375_10005718_pt1 | contig 17793 bp, 21 predicted proteins | sample LakKiv1m_FD_114537 | JGI IMG/M metagenome (GOLD analysis project Ga0172375, IMG submission 114537) | Freshwater microbial communities from Kabuno Bay, South-Kivu, Congo - kab_092012_11.1m | ecosystem: Environmental > Aquatic > Freshwater > Lake | place: Democratic Republic of the Congo...
ATCACCCGGTCGATTGTCAGCACAAGCGAGGATCCATTCACCGACTCAACGCTGTGCGTATCACCGAGCGGAATCAAGGCGCCAAGTCGATCTGTTTCAAGCGTCAATGACCCTTCTTTACCGCGCAAAATGTCGTCATAATACCCTTCCAATCCATAGAGTCCCTTTACGGTATCCGTATTTCCAACATGCCCGACAAAACCAAAAATCTGTCCGCCAAGTCCTTTCTCGGGATAGAAACGGTACGTCTCCGGTGTTGAATTTATACCTCCAATTTTTAATTTCTTTATCGTATCCCAGGTATCATCGGTCACCTTGTGCTTCAGAACCTCATAAGAATCATTTTTCTTTTGCAGTTTTTCAAGAAGCGCGGGTTGCTCCAATTGGAGCAGTGGCGCGAGCTGTTCTGCGACCTTTTCCGGTTCCGCAACCGCTTTTGGCACCGCATATACCAGCTTATACTCCCGACTCGTCACTGCCGGAAACAACTTCTCTCCGTTCAGATCAACCAAATATCTGCTCTGTTCCGAATTGCTTGCATGTTCTCGGAGATAAATAGTGCCGCGTTCAGGATGAATTTTTTGAAAAAACTGGTGCTCATCATCTGCCATCGCTTTATAGGTATTGTAGCGAAGTACTTGCAGATTAAACAATTGCAGAACCAACAGAGCCGCAAGGCAAAAAAGTGCGACTCGAAAGAATGAAATTCGATCAAAAGTAAAACGATTTCCGTCCGAACGACTCCGCACCGATCTTTTTTTTCTCAATGAATTCATAGAAAAGCATTCTGCGCATATTTTCTCATGTTTTTCTTGAAAAGAAAAGTGAGCATCCTTTGACTGACGAGCAGTGTAAGGCGACGCTAAACTAAAAACAACCAGCGAACAGAAAAGACGCTGGTTGATCTCAGGACCAAAGCATGACTGGTCAAAAAACCGTTCTCAAAATTCTTTCCGAAAGAAACAAGGGGGTGACGCGTTCTTTCGGAAAGAACATCGATCACGGCGTTACCCCGGACAGGGTTGCAACTGAGGAGGTGGCATCAACATAATCAATCCGCTCAGAACGCACAAGCTTCATACTATCCATTTTTTTCTGCAGATTTCCGATACTCTGCGCCTGGATAATATCCATGCCAATACGCTCATTCTGTTTTTTCTTTTCAGCAATAGTGTGCTGGAGCTCTTTGATGGTATACCCCTTCGTTGCCAAAGCATTGACCTGCACAAGGTACACTAGAGAAAAAACGGCAACTGTCAAGAGTACGCCCACATGCGCTTTTGCGCACTTTGTCAGCGACAATGCGACTTTTCGCTCCCGGATTCCCGGAGTTGAGCTCCACTTTGTTTTTATTTTTCTGAAACTGATGGACATACCATTTCTAATGCTCTTAATTTTGCGCTTCGTGATGCGGGATTTGCCAGCAGCTCCGCGTCCGAAGGAGTAATAGGTTTTTTTGTTAGAATCTTTCCCACTTTCTGCAACTGTAATTTTTTAAAAAACTGTTTTACAATGCGATCTTCAAGTGAATGGAATGAGATAACTACGATCCGTCCCCCCTCACCAAGCATCTTTACTGCTACCTCCAGTGACGATTGGAGTGCACCGAGCTCATCGTTTACAACTATTCTCAATGCTTGGAACGTTCGGGTTGCGCAATGGATACGCCCGTAGCGAAAACGACCAGGAATCGCGTGTTCAATAATTGTAACGAGCTCTTTTGTTGACTGGATTCTCTGCTTTGAGCGAAAATCCAGAATCGCTTTGGCTATCCTCCTACTCCATCGCTCCTCTCCATATCGGAATATGGCATCGGCAATATCTTTTTCTTTCCAGTGATTCACAATTTCTTCTGCAGTAAGGTCTTGCTGATCAGAAAATCGCATATCAAGTGGCTCGTCGACGAGAAAACTAAACCCGCGACCGCTGCTTTTTATCAAATCCATTGAGGTACCAAGGTCATACAAAATGCCGGAAATTGCTAGCTGAGAGCCCAAAGCTTCAGAAAGATTGCGAAAATTTTCATTGAGTACAATCAATCTTTTGCCAAACGGCTTGAGTCGTTTTGCTGTTCGCTCAATCGTTTCGACATCAAGATCAAAAGCAATCACCTTTCCCTTTGGCCCATTTTTTTCCAATATGCTTTCGGTATGACCTCCACCCCCCAATGTACAATCGATATAATGATGGTTTGAAAGAACGTTCAAATATTCGATAGCTTCCCCCTTCAACACTGTCTTGTGTACCGTAGATTCCATTGCTATACCGCCAATCCTCCAAGCTGTTCTGCAATATCTCCACTCTCTTCTTCTGTCTGACTCTTGTATTCCTTCCATGCATCTTCATCCCAAATTTCGAGCCGGTTGTACAGTCCGGTAATAACTGCTTTTTTCTTTAATCCTGCATAGCTTCGAAGATAATCAGGAAGAACAACGCGGCCTTGCTTATCAAGCTCAACATCCATTGCACCCGCGAGCATCAAACGCGAAAAAGCCCGGGTATTCGCCTGGCTTATTGGTAGTGAAGATATTTTCTGCGCGAGCGCGTTCCATTCTGTTTGGGTATAGAGGAACAAGCAGTTATCAAGACCGCGAGTAACAACCGCACCGCTCTCAAGTTCGGAGCGGAATTTTGCCGGCAATGCGAGCCGACCCTTTTCATCAATGCTGTGGTTGTATTCGCCTATGAACATGTGACCTCCTGCTTCTCAAGCGCCTTGCCTCTGCGAAGCATGGGGTATCGCGAGACAAAAGCGCTTGAGAGATATCCATAGAAGACCTGTCTATGGATGATAATGTATGACACGACAAGCATAATTTCATTATTTCCTCGAAAAGCTCTTCATTTAGAGCTTTTTTAGCTTTCTTTGGAAATGTGAATCATTTAGTGCTCCACAAATACCTTGAGTTATCCCCACTTTTTCCCACATTTCACCAAAGTATTTACATTATACCCCACCCAAATACCCCTTTCAACCATTATCCTGTGCATAACACAAAATATTCTTTCATAAAAACAAAAAAATGCAGAAAAAAATACTGAGAATAATAATTTTCGCATCGAACTCTTTAATTATTCAGCAATTATGGTATCGTGCACGACATTGCAGCGAAAGAACACGTTATGGAGGCGTGTTTATCGTTCAATAACGCGACAAAGGCGGAAAGGACATCATGGATTTCTTCGCAATATTAGTGCCGTTCTGGCCGGTCGCACTAACACTCCTCGGTGGCGGTATCGCGCGGAACGTGTCGAGCAAGTTGCTTGGCGTATCTGTGCTGGTAGGAATGAGCATCCTGGCGGTGTGGTTGATGGGCAGAAGCGCCCTCGACCCCATTACCGGCATGGGGGCGCTGCTGGCGGGGGCGATCCTCGGCCTTACCGCCGACAGAGAGCCACTTGTCCGAGAATTGCGAGATCTCTTCGGACAAAAACGGAAACCTCCCCTTCCGTAACGAAAAAGGGGTTGCCGACATACATTGTTCGGCAGCCCCTTTAAAATTTTAACAACAACATATCAATCAAGATACTGTCTATCTTTCAATTCATCTGGCAGGCACTGCATGTCCGTTTTTTTTTCTTCAAAATCGTGTGCGTATTTATACCCTTTGCCGTAATTCAAATTCTTCATCAATTTCGTAGGTGCATTTCGAAGATGCAGCGGGACGGGAAGATTGCCATAGCGCTCCACATCGGCAAATGCCGCCTCGATTCCGCGATACGCTGAATTATTGCGCGGTGCTTTGGATAGATATACTGCGCAATGCGCCAACGGAATCCTCGCTTCCGGCATACCAATCGCGTGCACTGCTTGAAACACGCTTGTCGCAACAAGAATCGCTTTCGGATCACCAAGTCCTATGTCCTCTGATGCAAAAACCACCATGCGACGAGCGATAAAAAGCGGATCCTCCCCTGCACCAAGCATACGCGCCATCCAATACAGCGCGGCATTTGCATCTGAGTTGCGCATGCTCTTAATAAAGGCAGAGATGATATTATAGTGTTCCTCTCCCCCCTTGTCGTAGCGCAACATACTCTGCTGTACTGCTTCTTGTGCCGCCGCCAAATCTATAATGGTGTTATCTTTTTTTGTGTTTACAAACAGTGCGGAATATTCCAGTATGTTCAAAAGCGTCCGCGCATCGCCGTTTGCCGATTCCATGAGCGCTACCCGAGCATCTGGCTCAATCGTCAAATGCAAAGCGCCTAATCCACGTTCTTTGTTTGCAAGCGCATGATCAAGAATTGTCGACAGTGCATCTGCGGTCAATGCATTGAGCACAAATACGCGAGAACGAGAAAGAAGCGCGGAATTGACTTCAAAAGATGGATTTTCTGTTGTTGCACCAATAAGAATAATCGTTCCATCCTCAACAGCCGGGAGAAACGCGTCTTGCTGTGATTTGCTAAACCGATGAATCTCATCGATAAAAAGAATGGTGCGTTTATGCTGGAACTTCAGATTGTCCCGCGCTTTTTCGATAATTACCCTCGCCTCCTTCACGCCGGTATTCACGGCGCTGATAGCGATAAACTGCGCGCCGGTCGTCTTTGCAATAACCGATGCGATGGTTGTCTTCCCGACACCCGGCGGACCCCAAAAGATAATGGAGCGCAACTGGTCTTTTTCGATCAGCGTGCGCAATACTTTTCCGGTTCCCAAAATATGATCCTGCCCGACAATTTCATCAATCGTCTGCGGTCGCATCCGATCGGCCAATGGTGCGTGAGATTTATTTTTTATCTGTGCATCAAAGAGATCCATGACGCTGTTTATTATGATTCGTTCCATTCGTCATGTGAAATCTCTGCCTGCTTCAAAATTTCTGCGAGAAGGTATTTTGAAATATCGCCGCGATGTGGATTTGGAATGTGGAGTTTTAAGGAACCTCTCACCATAAATAAATGACGGCCTCCTGAAAAGGGACCATCAAATCCGATGTGCTGTAGTTTTTGCACAAGATTCCGCCACGAGATCGGATTAAGCATAGCGTTCTTGAGTATGGAGAGACCCTTCGCTCCCTACCCTCGCTCCAACCATTTCAAGCCCAGGAATGTTTTCGCCATGACGAATTTTAAGCAGAAGCCAATCTTCAAGAACCTCTTGAAGCTCTCTACGACAATCCTCAAGATTCTCTGCTTGCGACCACACACCCTGAAACCCTAAAATCTCACCAAAATAGGTGTTATCTTCAAGTATTTTGTATCGGGCGCTCTTCAATTGTTTTTCAATAAAATCAATAATCATAGCGGATACATTATGTATTTGTTGATTTAAGATCTTCCATGAATTCTTTTGCCGTAGAAAACGGCCCCGACACACGACCTGCGGCAATATCCTCATCAGCCTCGCGCTCTTTCTTCTGTCGCTCCTCTGTCCAATACCAAAGCTGATCTTTGGGGACAAGCATATATGGTCGCAAGACGATTTGGCCATCCTCCTCGGTGATTCCAATATGATCACCGATATCCAGTTTGAGTTTACGGTAAATCTTTGCAGGGATGGTGATTTGCTTTTGTGAGCTAATGCGCGCTATATGCATAAAGTAAATTTTCTTTATTTCTTTACTATAAAGAATTATAGAGAAATGAAAAAATGCGTCAAGCAAATTTTAATACTATTTGGAAGACGAAAGCTTTTCGGCAATCGCCTGCTTTATCAGGGCCTGATACGGAATATTGATCCGATTCGCGCGCATCTTTAGGTCCGAGAGGAGATAATTTGGGATGCGAATAGAAATCGGCGTTGTCGTTGGTTTGAGATTCGGAAAACGAACACGCACAAAATCTTTCGGTTCAAAGTAATCCGTCAAATCGATTCTGTCCCAGAAATCTCGTTCTTCATCTTCGTTTTTAAATTTTGGTAGTACGAGCTTTTTTTTCATAGAAAAACACCTCTTTCTTGTGCATGTTCCGCGCCGAGATAACACGCACACAATTATTTCTTAGGGTAAATGCGATAAACAAATAGCGAAGCCTTTTATTGCGTCCGATAAGGATATATCGTTCTTCTGCGCGAGAGTGAATTGGATCTTCTTGTATAAAAACGTTATCATCCTGAAAAACCTCTTCGCATTCTTCTATGGTAATAGTGTGTTTGATCCAAATTTTTTCTCGGTTTCCCTTATCCCACTCAAAAGCAATCGGATCCGGAAGCTCCACAATCGGCATAGATGAGCAATAGATGAGATAGATGAGTATGTATATACATGAGTGTATATACTATTCACTACATCGTCAAGTCAAATTAAGTTAACCTATCTAAACCACCCTCCGCCATACAATAATATCAATCGGCTCCCCGCCTCCACCGGACTCCCAACGACCCTCTTTCTGTCATACTGATTCGTGCTCCGACTTAATCCAGCGTTTGCGTCTAGGATAGTATCCTAAAACTCTGCCAAGTGTTGCCCACAGCAAATAAAGATCAAGCCCGAGGCTCGCATTTTTCGTATAAAAAATATCATAATGAAAAATCTCTTTGCTTATCCGCATTCCGCTATCACGAACCTGATGCAGTCCTGTAAGCCCTTTCTTACCCTTTCCATATGCTTGCGCCCATTCTCGATATAATAATCTACTTTTATACTCATGGGGATCCGTATCAAACTTTTTAATACTCTCTCTTGGCAATGGTCGAACGCCAACTGCCGAAAGCTGACCAATAACAGCTTGATAGAGTTGCGGCAACTCATCAAGCTTATAGCCCCGCATTGTTTTTCCTAATTGTGTCACCCGAGGATCAGTCCCTTCCGGAAGACCTTCTCTTATTACTGAAGGCGCGTCCTTTTCTGCGCCTTCAACCATTGAACGAATTTTCCAAACAGTGAGTAGCTTTGTGTCATCGCTCCCCTCGAGAGGAATAGAATCATATCGCTCCTGAATAAAAAATGCCGTTCCGCCATCCTCAATTTTTTTTGCAATGCCAAGCAACGCAATAGCTGGCGTTGCAATGACAGCTGCAGGAACTGCAACCGTCAAATCAAGAATTCTCTTCAATGTACTATTAAGATATTCGTCTCCTTTCTTTGGAGATAGAGACTCGAGAATCTTTGCGAATGCCGTATCCTTATCCCGCAAAAGAGCATCAATTTTTTCAAAAAGTGATTTCTGTTTTTGTGATTGCTCTTGCGGTTGAAATGATGGCATCTTCTCGCTCATATTTTTTTCTTTGGCCGTGTGATATTTGGCTCTTTGCCGTAGAGTGGCAAAACCGCAGTAATCTTTTTTGGCGTACGAGCAAGTTTTTTTAGTCCTCTTTCGACAAATTCAACTTCTGTTTCAAACTCATCACCATATATTCCGACAACCGGAATACGGAGTGCCCACGCAAATGTGTTTGCAATAATAATTCCGGAACGCAAAAAAGAAAATTGGCCAGGACCGGACAACACAACGACTCCCTTCAATTGGGATGGAAAAACCGATTGCTTTGAAAGAAGCGCATGAACATATTTCAAAAGATCCGCCATCTTCCCATCTCGAAACTTTGGTTTGCTGCGAGCACTGATTTTTCCGTTTCGGGCGAGAAGAAAAAACGTATGTTCACGATCCGGTGCATGGATGAAAAGATACATATTACTGTTCAAGTCTTTTTAATAAAGTGCTATCCGCGCCAAGACCCTCTTCGGGTGATTTTGATTTTAGGGGGATATATTGGTATCCGCGTTTTTGAAATGTGCGCTTATATATTTCATCAAAATCCCATGCTTGTGCATTCTCTGGATAGAGCTCGCCAATAGCTTCATCTTTTTGCCGTTCAAAATCAAAGTCTTGATTATCTCGCATATCAGGGTTTCGATCAGACAACAATAACCCGCCTGCAACAACTGATTTCTTTAACAATGCATCGTATATCTCTGTCAACTGTCCTAAAAATTGAATAACCATCGCAACCTTTGAGGGCATTGCGTATTTATTTTCTCTTCGATATGGCAAATATGGACCTTCTTCAAATAAAACACGGACTTCCTCTTTGTCGTCGCCAAAATCAAACAAAAATGATACTTCGTGATCGGAAATAATTGTCGGCTGCTGCGATGTAATGGTAATAATACGATCAATAACAATATCACGCGCTTCAGGATCATCCTGAAATGCTTTGTCAACCATTACAATCTTTCGCGCTCCAAGACACAACGGAAGGGCAACATCCACCCCGGATGCGATATAGACTGATGGATATTCTCGAAGTACTCCAGATGGAGGCAGATAGTTACCTGCAATTTCAAGAACAAGATCTCTTTTATATTGAATTGCAGAGTCAAGATAATATGTGGTTGTTGTCACAACAAGATGTTTAAACGCATTACGCAGATCTTCGGTTGCAAATACTTCATTCATGCGTTTTTCTTCCTCTGGAGAAAGAAAAACTTCTCCTTCGTTTTCTGAAGAACGCACAGCACTTGCTGTTTCCAATATGATTTTCTGTTCAGGTTGTTCCATATAATTTTCTTTTTATTATGGTAAACGGAAATAAAATGACAGCGGTAACAATGCGACGCCAACGATGGGGTTGCGTGAGTAAGCGATACGTCCATTCAAATCCAATATCGCGAACCCATTGCGGAGCATACGGAACAACACCGGCAATATAATCAAAGGTTCCTCCAACCCCGACTGCGATTTTTACGGTCGGTAGCAGCGGGGCATATGTTGCAATCCACAAATCTTGTTTCGGCGCGCCAAATGCGACCAGCAGCACATCCGGTGCCGTGTCGGTAATGCGCCAACAGAGACCTTCTTGAAAAGCGGTACTTGCCCGCGTGACAATATGCGGGATTCCCTCTTCGGCTCCGACAATCTGCAGTGAGGGATATTTTTTTTTCAAGACTATCGCCGCCTTTTCCGCAACACCCTTCATGCCTCCGACAAGATAGAGTTTCTTTCCGAGCATACTGCATAATTCTGCCAAGAGCCACGTCAATTCAACCCCCGTTATTCGATAGAGTCGTTTCTTATATCCATATAACAAGAGTGAAGCAAAAAAAAGCCCAATACCGTCTGCAATAGCGCAATCGGCAGTGTTGAGAACATCGCGAAATTCTTTATTTTTCTGTGCTTCCATCACAAATTCCGGATTCACCGTCACAACTCGCGCCAACGAACCCTTTTTGTGATCGCCGGAAAGCCATATGCGGCATTGTTCGCGAAGTTTCCAAATACGGATTCTGTCGATTCGAACACCGAGAATCATTATATCCATACACTATCTTTCCTGTTCATTGATGACCCCTAAAGCTTACCAGAACCAACAGCGAATCTCAACCCTCAGCGATAAGAATAAAACGTGAGCCATACACTGCACAGAACGATTATTCTATGCTATACTGAGAGTATCGGATTTAAAAAGGGGGTGCTTTTGTCCTTGACATGAGCAACTTCCCCTATTATACTGTTAGCACTCATAACGTCAGATTGCTAAACATATGTCTCAACAAAATAACTTTACCACGCGCGCGCAGGAAGCTCTCCAACAAGCACACCAGCTGACTGCCGAACGCAATCATCAAGAGATCACGTCTCTTCATCTTCTTCTTGCGCTGATCAGACAGAAGGAGGGTATTGTTTCAGGACTTTTGCAGAAACTTGAGATACCGGCCGGAACACTCGAACAGGAGCTCGAAGAAGAGCTCCGCTTTATCCCCTATGCCCAGCAAGGAGGAGCAACCGCTCAAATTTATATCTCAAAAGAAATTGCGCAGATTCTCAACCAGGCCGACAAAGAGGCCAAGAAAATCGGCGATGAATATATTAGCACCGAGCATCTTTTTCTTGCCCTCATTCAAACACCATCTCCGGCAGAAAAAATACTGAATATTTATCGCGTTGAATACGAAGGGGTATTAAAAATACTCAAAACCTTGCGCGGTTCTCACAAAGTAACCGATCCTGATCCGGAAAGTAAATACCAAGCGCTTTCAAAATATGCGGTTAATATTACCGACCAGGCGCGGCATGAAAAACTTGACCCCGTTATCGGGCGCGATGAAGAGATACGCCGCGTTGTTCAGGTACTCTCTCGAAGAACAAAAAACAACCCTGTACTCATTGGCGAAGCGGGTGTTGGGAAAACGGCAATTGTCGAAGGACTTGCTCAGCGTATTGTCGCGGGTGATGTCCCCGAGTCACTCAAGGATAAGGAAATTCTTTCCCTTGATCTTGGATCGCTTGTTGCGGGTACAAAATTTCGCGGAGATTTTGAAGACCGACTCAAGGCAGTAATAAAAGAAATTTCGCAAGAGCAAGGACGTATTATCCTTTTTGTCGATGAGCTTCACACCATCGTTGGCGCCGGAGGTGCAGAAGGAGCTATTGATGCATCAAATATGCTCAAGCCCGCGCTCGCTCGCGGTGAACTGCGAACCATTGGCGCAACAACACTCAAAGAATATCAAAAACATATCGAGAAGGATGCGGCGTTTGAGCGACGTTTTCAGCCCGTGTTTGTTACCGAGCCAACGGTCGATGACACGATTGCCATCTTGCGCGGAATCAAAGAAAAATATGAAATCCATCATGGTGTTCGCATTACGGATGCTGCGATTGTTTCTGCCGCACATCTCTCCCATCGATATATCTCCGATCGTTTTTTGCCGGACAAGGCAATCGATTGTATTGATGAAGCAACCTCTGCCATTCGTCTCCAGATTGACAGCCAACCTGTTGAGCTTGACCGCCTCAAACGAACAATCCTAAAACTCGAAATTGAAAAACAAGCGCTCTCAAAAGAATCAGACAAACATTCAAAAGCCCGCCTCAAAGAATTGGAAAAGGAGCTTGCAGAGAACAAGGAAGCGGCACAGAAACTTGAAATTGATTGGAAAAATGAAAAAGAGCTGATCACTGAAATCAGAGAATTCCGAGCAAAGATCGAGAAGCTCAAACAAGAAGCGGATATTGCGGAGCGCCGAGTGGATATTCAAAAGGTTGCTGAGATTCGCCATGGCACCATTCCGCAGTTGGAAAAAGATCTCAAAAAAACCATGAGCAAATTATCAAATTTACAGAAAAAGCATCGGTTTCTCAAAGAGGAGGTAACCGAAGAAGATATTGCGGCAGTCATCGCACGTTGGACAGGTATTCCCGCAATGAAAATCTTGCAGAGTGAAGGAGAAAAGCTCAAAGAGGCGGAAAAAATATTATCTCGCCGAGTCATCGGGCAGGAGGAGGCGATCCAAGCAGTCGCCAATGCGTTACGCCGATCACGTGCCGGACTTTCCGAAGAACAACAGCCGATCGGATCGTTTCTTTTTATCGGACCGACTGGCGTTGGAAAAACTGAACTTGCAAAGAGCTTGGCAGAATTTATGTTCAACGATGAAAATGCTCTTATTCGCGTCGATATGAGTGAGTTTGGAGAAAAGCACGCCGTATCTCGTTTGATTGGATCCCCTCCCGGATATGTAGGATATGATGAGGGCGGACAACTCACGGAAAAAATTCGCCGCAAACCATATAGCGTCGTTCTTTTTGATGAAATCGAAAAAGCGCATCCGGAAATATTCAATATTCTATTACAGATACTTGACGATGGTCATGTCACTGACGCAAAGGGGCGAAAGGTAAATTTTAAAAACACCATCATTATCATGACCTCAAATCTCGGCGGAGATCTTTTGCGACAAGCGCAGATTGGATTTACCGATGGTGGACGCGAGACGGGCGTTGTTGATGAGGGAGAAATGCGGGGAAAAATCATGGATCTTCTCCAAAAACATTTCAAGCCAGAATTCTTGAATCGCATTACTGAAATTATTGTCTTTCACCCGCTCACCGAGAAACAAATCAAGCAAATTGTTTCTATCCAGCTGGAAGCTGTTCGCGAACGACTTGCAAAACAAGATATCACCGTTGTCTTCACTGACGCGCTGATATCCTTCCTGACAAAACGCGGCTTTGACGTCCTCTACGGAGCACGTCCGCTCAAACGAGCAATCCAAAGCCATATTCTCAATCAGCTTGCCATGAATGTCGTTGACGGATCCGTCAAAGAGGGTGATACTGTCCTTATTGACGCTGCCAAGGGACAGATCGTGATCTCGCATGCGCAGGAAGCGATTGCGCAAACCGTGTAGAAAAAGCTGTGATAAAATTTTGAGAACAGCCACCATGTCATTGTCTAAACTATTGATTTTTTTGTTGTGAAGTATTCGTTTTTTTGCCGCGGAGTTATTATTTTTCTTGCTGTCAGCTTCTTTATTTCTCCCCTTACCGTACCCTCTACGTTTGGGCTGTCTTTTGATCCTGAAAAAATAATTTCTGATGAGGATTTTTTTCACTCCGATGATATGTCGCTCGATGACATTCAGCACTTTCTCGAACGAAAAGAATCAACACTTGCCCACTATACTGTGATTGATTCGTACGGACGCGTCAGAACTGCCGCTGATATTATATGGTCGGCAGCACATACAAACAGTATCAACCCAAAAGTTCTTTTGGTCACACTCCAGAAGGAACAGAGTCTCATCGAGAATCCAAATCCATCCCAGTATAACTATGATTGGGCAACCGGCTTCGCGCGCTGCGATTCTTGCTCACCCGACAGTCCAACCGTCTCAGCATACAAAGGGTTTGCAGTACAAGTAGAAAAAGCTGCATGGCGCAGTCAGTACTATGTTAGCAATGCCAATCAATTTACCTATCGAAATGGTGTTCAAAGCAGTGTTGATGGTATTAGTATTATCCCGAAAAATAATGCAACGGCTGCACTCTATAATTATACGCCCCATTTTCGCGGAAATTTCTCCTTCTGGAAACTTTGGCAACGCTATTTTGGAAAAGTATTTCCCGACGGAATGGTCGTACAAGAAAGCGACTCACCAGATGTATGGCTGATTCAAGATGGCAAAAAAAGAAAATTCACGTCCATGAGTGTTCTGCTTTCTCGGTATCAGACAAATGATGTCGCACTGGTCAATCACGGTGATCTTGATACCTATCTTGATGGTCCGCCAATCCGTTTTTCACAATACTCACTCCTACAGACACCAAACGGAGGCATTTTTTTGATTGTTGGTGATGGAAAATATGCAATTCCGTCAAAAAAAATATTTAGAGACATCGGCTTTAATCCCGATGAAGTCATACAAGTCACGGCCCAAGATGTCACCGATATTCCGACAGTTGGGATAGTGTCATCCGACGGACAGTCCCCGATCGGTGAGCTCCTGCAAGACAAACAAACCGGCGGTATATTCTCTGTCTCGCTTGGGAAAAAACATCCGATTCTGGAACGAGCCGTCCTGGAAACAAATTTTCCGTATATGAAACCGCGGCTCGTGAGCGCTGATGAGCTTGCCGGCTACACCACATCGGATCCCGTTCTTTTTGCGGATGGCTCCCTGGTAAAAACGCCGCTCTTTCCAACGGTCTATATCATTTCACATGGACAGCGCCGGCCAATTGCCTCTGAAGAAGCATTTGATACGCTTGGATTTCAGTGGTCACACGTTGTCGTTAGTACCGGCGATACATTGTCGCGCCATGCCGAAGGAGAACCGATCGATATCGGCAGAATCATAAACGAGGATTATCCCTCACCCCTTAAAAGCGCGACGCTCAAATAATATGCCTATTGTGTATTCAGCCATTGTTCCCCATTCACCACTTCTCCTTCCAACAATTGGAAAGGATGCATACAGTACACTGCAAAAAACGACCGATGCACTGGCCACGGTGCGGAAAGCTATCGAAGAAAAACAAGTCGAGACACTCATTCTTCTCACGACATCGGATGAACATAAAAAACATAGTTCTCTTTTCCGTATTCTTCTCCCCACTGAATATACCGCTGAATTCACTGAGTTTGGAGACCTTATGACAACGTGGTCGTGTCCGAGCGATACTGTACTCGCCGCAGAGGCAAAAAATGATCTTGCGCGAGCGGAGATCAAGACAACGTTTAAAAGCGATTCCCTTCTCGACTATCCCGCCGGCGTTCCGCTCTTTACGCTGGTAAAAGAAGGGAGCCTAAAAATTATCGTCATACAACCTGCGGAAGTCGACCTGCAATCACTCTTTGCGTTTGGACAGATTCTCCACTCAACATTTCAGAGTTCTCAAAAACGCATCGCTTGTATTGCGTCGGGAGATTTGGCGCACTGCGGCAAAAAAAAATCGACCCACGAACACTATGCAAAGACATGTTTGCCGTTTGATTATATGTTTCTCGATGCCCTTCAGAAAAAACGCCCGGAACCATTACTGTCATTTGATTACAAAGGTTCTGAAAAGCTCGGTGCCTGTGCTCTCCCGGTTACCGTCGTACTCCACGGTATGCTGGATCAGATAGATTGGACGGTGAGCGTCCTCTCATATGAAGCGCCCTTTGGCGTTGGATATGCTGTCGTCGAATTCCTTGTATAGCAACGAGCTTTTTTAGTTTTTTCCTTATGCGCACAGCAAAAGTAATCCCCATCTTGCGACTGCCCCGACACTTGCATGAATTTGATTACAGTATTCCCGATGAATTCAGCGACACGGTGACGCCCGGAAGATTTGTCAGTATCCCGTTTCGCTCAATGCATATCGCGGGCTTAGTGACGGCTATTACAGAGAGTCAGGGGAAAAAGATAAAGTCGATTGAAAGAGTACTCCCGCTTACATACGAACAATTTTCAAAACAGTACGACTTTATTTCATGGTTTGCCGATACCTACTACGTCTCGCGGGCAACCGCGCTCAAAACACTACTGCCTACCTTTCCTCGCTCGTTTCTCTCGGGGAAAAAACTGCGGCTGGCAAAAAATTTATCCCCTCGTCTCCATGAGTATCGCTTTCCAAATAATGAGTCGTCGACCCCGACACAGACTCAGATTTTGTCGAATACATTTCCAGCCATCATCTCACCGGACACTCTTCAAAAAAAAATAGCTCTCTACACAACGTTCATTCAGCAATCATTCGCACGCGGAAAAAATATACTGATTCTTTTTCCGACAATTCATGATGTTGATCTGTTCCATCCCATCGCTACACAGTGCACGGGATCAGACCACACGATTCTTCTCTATAGCGCTTTATCGGAAGGCGTTCTTTTCCGAGAATGGAGTAAACTTTTTGAAAAACAAACACCCTCATGTATTATTGGTACGCGTTCTGCGCTTTGTGCGCCACTTTCATCGATTGATACGGTTATCATTGACCAATCAGAACGAGATGAACATATACAGTATGATATGAATCCACGCTTTGATTGTCGCCGTATCGCTCATGCACTTACTCACATCTCAAATGGTCATACATTTTTTTCCAGTAGTGCACCGCGAATAGAAGATTCGTATGTATATCCACGCATTCCGCTTTCTCCGCCGCAAAAACCGATCTCAGATCCAATTATTATAAATCTGCACGATGAGTTCCACGCTGGCACGACGGACATGGTGACTGAACGGCTCCGAAACGAAATTCAAAACGCGCTTCACTGTGGTCGGAGCGCATTTCTCTATTGCAATCATGTTGGATTGGGACGGTTAGCAGTATGCCATGAATGCGGTTACACGTTTTCCTGTGTTGACTGTGGCAGTCCACTCAAACCATATGACAATCCCCCGCTATTACATTGCCCGGACTGTGCTCGCTCAAAGCCCATGAGTATTCGGTGCCCCCACTGCGCGAGCGTTCGGATAAAAATTGTTGGACTCGGAACACAAAAAATAATACATGCGCTTAAAACATATTTTCCGGACGTTCCGATTCTTGAAATCTCAAGCGCGCAATCAGAGAGTCCGGTTGTCTCTGCTCTGCATACTCGAGAGGGACGACAGACACTCGCTACTCAGGGCGCAATCTATGTTGGAACATCATATTCTCTTTCGGCCTGTCCTGAACTTTTTTCTGATGTTGGCATGATTGGCATCATCCACACCGATCCGATTCTTTCAATAAAAAATTTCAGATCAACTGAGCGACGGTGGCAAACGTTGTGTGCGCTCATGTATTTTGCTCGATCATTTGAAAGCGTTTTTTGTCTCCAGGCTTTTGATCCGTCGAGTGAATTTATACAAACACTTGCCCGCAACGACTATGAATCATTTTCTGATACAGAAAATACGCAACGAAAAAAATTCTGCTGGCCCCCGTACTCACGTATTGTTCACCTCCTCTATCGACCAAACCCTACGGTCACGACCGGAGAGCGCCAGGCACAGATCAACGATATTCTTGGGTATTTCTCCTCACCAATCAAAGATGCTCGATGCACAATGCTTTTCCATGGCCCATCATCAAAGGCGGGAAAATCAACGGTTTATACAATCGGTTTGAAAATTACCCGTTCTGATCTGATGGAAGATATCCCGCCAACCCTTCATACCTATCTTTCAGAATTACCGAATGATTGGCTCGTTGACATTGAACCGCTTTCTTAATATACTGAAAGACGATTTCTCTCTATGCCGCTCTCTATTATTACATTCCAAGATGTTGGAACTGCGCTCAAAAAGCCCGCTGAAGAAGTTGGTGATATTGGCCGTCCACGGATACAAAAGCTGATCGACGAAATGATTATCACCATGTATGAAAAAGATGGCATTGGATTGGCGGCACCACAAGTAAATGAGGGGCTCCGTATCGCTGTCCTCTGCCCGAATCCGAATCGATTTGAAGACTACCGTACCAAAAAAAATGAAGCGCTCATCCTTATTAATCCTACCATTATTCGCCACTCGATTCTCAAGGAGGAGAGCGAGGAAGGATGTCTCTCGGTCCCGGAATTCTTTGGTGTTGTGAAGCGCTGGCGTTCTGTAACGGTCGCGTATCTTGACCGGTTTGCAAAAAAACAAACAGTAAAGGGCTCAAGACTTTTCGGCTATTGTCTCCAACATGAAATCGATCATCTTGACGGACTGCTGTTTGTTGATCGCACAAAAAAAATCTATCACGCTCAAAAACTTTAATACGCGTGTGTGATTGCACTCATGAAATTTTTTCTATGTCTTCATCGCACCGCATTATCTTCATGGGTACACCGGAGTACGCTGTTCCCTTTCTTGAGGCCCTCATACAATCTGGTCTAAAACCAACCGCCGTTATTACACAGCCCAACAAACCATCAGGGCGTAGTGCAGTACCAGCGGACAGCGCGGTGAAAAAAACTTCGGAGATGCACGGCATTCGAGTATTGCAACCCGCGGATGTAAACTCGCGCGAAAGTATTGCAGAAATTCGTGCACTTCAGCCCGACTTGATCATTGTCGTTGCCTTTGGACAAATTATTTCAAAAGAAATTTTGGAGCTACCTTCATTTGGATGTATCAATGTCCACCCCTCGCTCCTTCCCAAATACCGCGGTCCATCGCCGCGACAGGCGCCGATTCTCAACGGTGATACAGAAACTGGCGTCACCATAATGATGATGGATGAGAAAATGGATCATGGCCCCATTCTTGCACAAAAGACCATTTCCCTCGAAAATCGAGAAACCTGTGAATCACTCAGCGCAAAGACAATCACCATAGGCGTGCCACTGCTCGTCGCGACGATTCGCGCCTGGTTTCAAAAGACCATTTATTCGAGAGAACAGGACCATACTCAGGCGACGTTTACAAAACTTTTGAAAAAAGATTCTGGTCGAATTGATTGGTCTCAACAAGCCGTCACCATTGATCGGACGATACGCGCACTCAACCCATGGCCCGGCACCTGGACCGAGTGGCGCGGTAAACGACTTAAAATTTTAGAGGCGGCACCGGCGTCTATTCCTGAGCAACAAATCAAAACTGCAGACATGTTGTTTGCCCACGACAAACTGCTTTTTGCCCTCTGCGGAGATCAAACATATCTTGA
>Ga0172375_10005720_pt1 | contig 17790 bp, 21 predicted proteins | sample LakKiv1m_FD_114537 | JGI IMG/M metagenome (GOLD analysis project Ga0172375, IMG submission 114537) | Freshwater microbial communities from Kabuno Bay, South-Kivu, Congo - kab_092012_11.1m | ecosystem: Environmental > Aquatic > Freshwater > Lake | place: Democratic Republic of the Congo...
GCTGTTACCAATAATGTTAGCGCAGGGGGTGTTGCGCTAAATGTGGATAAGTTTATTCCTGTATCTACACTTTTGAATATTGACATCAATTTGATGCCCAGAGTTTTAAGCTTTATAGGGCAAGTTGCTTGGTGTCAGGGATTGTCGCATTCAGATAGATTTAGAATTGGAGTCGAATTCCTAGAGGTAGATCCCGCAGAAAGAGATTTTCTCCAGGATTATATTAAGATGCAAACAGGGGAATTGTAAAGAAAGGAAAATTAAAATCATGGTTGCTGAAAAAGTTCAAGATAACGCAAAAACAGAGGAAAAACCAAAAGAAGAAAAGCAAACAAATTGCCTAGGTTGTAATAAGCCTATAAAAAAGATTCGTCGTTATTATCGTAACGGGAAGTATTATTGTACAAAGAAATGCTGGATTAGCTATATAAAAAAGGCAAAAGCTGAAGAAAAGTCATGAAAACAGGAATTGAAAGAAGAAAGCACCCGCGTCTAGAAAAGAAGTTTCCGTTTAAAGTTTCGGTAAACGGTTATGACTTTTCTACAACAACTGATAATATTAGTTGCGTGGGAGCGTATTGTCAGATTAAGAAATATATTCCTCCTTTTACCCGGGTTATGGTTAAGTTGTCATTGCCGGTTAAAGCAAAGAAGGATGCAAAGAATTATACTATTGATTGCTCCGGGGTAATTGTGAGAACCGTAGATAAAGATAAATCAGGTTTTAACGTTGCTATCTTCTTTAACCAGATTAAAGATAGCCAGCGTAAGATAATATCTGAATATATAAATCAGTTTGTACCGCAAGAGGCCTCCGTATAAAATTCTCCTAAACCCAGATGGGGAAAATAACCCGCAGTAAGCCCGTTAAATTAGTCATAGGTTTTATATTTAAAGATGATATAGTCTTTAATCAGGCCAAACTCATGTTGATTAAGCTTTTTGGAGATATTGATTTTCAAAGTCAGATTCTCCCGTTTAAGCTTACTAATTATTATCAGGATGAGATGGGAGCAGATTTACAAAGATCATTCGTAAGTTTTAAGAAACTCATCCTTCCCGAAAAACTTCCTTACATAAAGAACTTAACTAATAAACTGGAAAAAAAGTTATCCTTTGAAGATAAGCGCCTGGTAAATATAGATCCGGGTTACCTTGATTTACCAAAACTTGTTTTAGCGTCTACTAAGGATTATGTGCATCGGGTATATTTAAGCAATGGTATATACGCCGAGTTAACCTTGATGTTTAAGGGGAGTAGTTTTGTCCCTTGGCAATGGACTTATCCGGATTATCGCACTGAAGAATATATTCAGATATTTAATCAGATCAGGGGTTTATTCGTAAAACAGATTAAGAGAGATTAATTATGGCTTTTATCTATCCTAGTTATTTAGAAGCTTATCAGAACGGTAAGCTAGATAAAGTAATTAATAATCTTTTGGAGATGCTTAAATCCTGCATTCTTTGTCCTCGTAACTGTAAAGTAGACCGCAGTAAAGATAAGAAGGGTATATGCAGAACAGGATTAAGGGCAAAAGTTTATAGTTTTATGGCTCATCATGGCGAAGAACCTCCTGTATCCGGAGCAAAGGGCTCGGGAACAATATTTTTCTCAAATTGCAATATGAATTGTTGTTATTGCCAAAACTATGAATTTAGCCAGGAAGGAAGAGGTAGGGAAGTCGAATCTCAAGAGTTGGCTAAGTTTATGCTGGAATTGCAATCTCTGGGTTGTCACAACTTAAACCTGGTCAGCCCTACTCATGTATTACCGCAGATCCTTGAGGCATTAAAGATAGCGATACAGAGCGGCTTAAATATTCCTCTTGTTTATAATACCGGAGGTTATGATTCTCAAGAGGTAATAAAACTCTTAGATGGAATTGTTGATATTTATCTACCGGATATGCGTTATGCTGATGCAGAATATAGCCTGGAATATTCAGGCGTCAAGGATTACCCTAAGGTTAATCAGGGAGCAGTTATAGAAATGCATCGGCAGGTTGGTATTGCCCAGATTGATGATGCGGGTATAATGAAACGCGGATTAATAATAAGACACCTGGTTTTGCCTAATAGCACCTCCGGTACTGATAAGATAATGCAGTTTATAGCCAAAGAGCTCTCTCTCGAGACTTACATAAGCTTAATGAGCCAGTATTTGCCATATTATAAAGCAGCAGGTCTTAAAGATATAAATCGAAGGCTCACGCTTAGCGAGTATGAAGCGGCAAAGAAGATAATGGATAAATATGGCCTGCATAATGGTTGGGTTCAGGAATCTTTTGGTCAAGAGAAATTCGCAGGGGTAAACATTAAATCGGTATTAAAGAATGAATAACTTTTTTAAAGCTATTTATGAAAAACTATTTAAGATTAATGACACTCCGGAAAAAATTGCTATTGCTTTTGGATTGGGGGTCTTTACCGGGATTCTCCCCGGAGCAGGCCCAATAGCTGCTTTATTTCTTGCTTTTATTTTTAAAGTTAATCGTGCCAGCGCTTTATTAGCTAGTTTACTTACTAATACCTGGTTAAGTTTGGTAACCTTTGTGTTGGCAATCAAGGCTGGTTCTGCTATACTAGGTTTAGACTGGCATCAGGTATCTTCTGATTTCTCAAAGACAGTAACTGATTTTAATTGGTTGGCTTTATTAAAAGTTTCTGTATTAAAAGTAGTTTTGCCTGTTGCAGTCGGATACCTTGTAATCAGTTTAGCTCTGGGGTTGATTTGTTATCTATCGGTTCTGATAATCTTAAAGATTAGAAAGCATTGAATAAGGAGGAAGCATGGATATTAAGACATTCATAAATAAAATGAGGAGAGATCTCAATATTTCGGTTGCTTTAATCGGAGTGATCCCGCTTTTAGTTTGTGTGTACTTAATAGCCGGTAAAATATCTAATGTTAATGCTTTAGTCGGAGAAATTGGTTTTGTAGTTTTCTGCGCAATTGTAGTTTTTGTTTGCGGAGTTTTAGTGGGCACCAAAATGTTTAATTCTTTTACAGGAGAGATTCTGGAGAAGAACAAGCTTGCCGCCATAACTGAAGTAGTCCTAGGGGTAGGAGACCAGATTAATAATCCTCTAATGGCTATACGAGGAAATCTGGAGATATTGGAGACGTATGCAGTGGAGAATAATCTTCCTTCCCGTCAGGTAGATAGGATTAAAACAATAAAAGATAACATGGAACGCATTCGGCAGATTACGGATAGCATGTCTCAAATAACTTCAGCCAAGTCCACAACGGCATACGGCAAGACCAAGATGACTGATTTTAGCGATTCAGTTAAGTGATTTTTTAGGAGATTAAATGAAAAAAGAGAGATCAAAAGGAGTTACTTTTTGGGGTTGGGTATTTATAGCTAGTGGCATCTTTGGATTATTGGGAGCGCTTAGCCCTAAAGAGCAAATCCAGCTTTACGGCCTGGGTATTTTTATTGTCGGACTATTATTATCTGCTGCGACCTTTGGTTGCGGTTTGTATATTCTTAAGCTAAGTGAAGGCGCGCGCAGGCTTGCGATTTTTACTTGTTTTTGCAGCATCCTGATGGTGCCTATTTATTTAAGGCCGGTATCCAAAGACTTGCAATCGGATGAGTTTTGGCAGAAACAAAAACAGGTTGTTATGCAAAAGGTAAAACCGCAGGATCAAGATAAGGCATTGGCAGAGTTTGTAAAGATTGAAGAAGCCGGCAAGGAAGGTAAGCTTGATTTTGTATTCTTTATATTGGCCATGCCGTTTGTTTTGATTGAATTGGTTCCGGTTTATTTTCTTACCCGGCCTAAAGTCAGAGATCAGTTTGCTAGTTAATGTTTACGTCTGTTTTGATTTGTTTCTCACCGGGACACTTGCTTGCTGGAATTCACATGCCCTGTTCGAAACTAAATCAAAACATCCATTATAAAAACCAAACTAAGAATTAAAAACTTTTGAGAATATTACAAAGAGAAAGAGGGAGGAGATTCAATGTTTAAGGTAGTTTTGATTCGCCATGGAGAAAGTACTTGGAATAAGGAAAACAGATTTACCGGTTGGACTGATGTAGATCTTTCGGAGAAAGGTGTAATCGAGGCAAAAAAAGGCGGTAAAGTTTTAAAAGACGCAGGATTTGTTTTTGATGTGGCTTTTACCTCAGTTCTTAAAAGGGCGATACGGACTCTTTGGATTGTTCTGGAGGAAATGGATTTAATGTGGATTCCGATAAATCATTCCTGGCGTCTTAATGAGAGGCATTATGGCTCATTACAGGGTTTAAATAAATCAGAGATGGCCGCTAAGTTTGGTGAAGAGCAGGTCTTGATTTGGAGAAGGAGTTATGATGTTCCTCCTCCGCCATTAGAGGCGAATGATCCGCGTTCTCCAAAAAATGATCCGCGTTATAAAGATATGAGTATTAAAGATATACCGTTAACAGAGTGTTTGAAAGATACGGTAGCCAGGTTTCTTCCTTATTGGCATGAAACGATTTCTCCTGTTATAAAATCGGGTAAGCGGGTGATTATTGCAGCTCATGGTAATAGCTTGCGGGCTTTAGTAAAATATCTGGATAATATTTCTGAAGAAGATATTGTGCATTTAAATATACCTACAGGTATGCCTCTTGTGTATGAATTAGATGATAACCTTAAAGCCGTTAAGCATTATTATTTGGGGGATCCTGAAGAAGTAAAGAAGGCGATGGAGGCTGTAGCTGCTCAGGGTAAGGCTAAGAAGTAATTTTCTTATGGCGTTAATTAAGATTTACTGGAATGCGTTAATGTTTTTAAATTACTAGAATAGCCCGTTACCAAAAGTAGCGGGTTATTTTTAGAGGAGGCACTAATGAAAGTTGTTGCTTTTAACGGAAGCAGCCGTAAAGATGGTAATACCGCTCTTTTACTAAGAAGAGTCCTTAACGAGCTAGAGGCTGAAGGAATTAAGACTGAGCTTATACAGCTTGCAGGGCATAATATTCAAGGTTGTATCGCCTGCCGCAAGTGTTTTTCTGCAAAGAACAAGAAATGCGCTATTACAACTGACCCGGTAAATGAATATATTAAGAAGATGGTTGAGTCGGATGGTCTTATTCTCGGCTCACCTACTTATTTTGCCGATTGCACCACTTTGATAAAAGCGCTGATTGAGCGCTCGGGTATGGTGGCCAGAGCTAACGATTTCCTGTTTAAACGTAAGATCGGTGCAGCAGTAGTAGCAGTACGCAGGGCCGGTGCAATGCATGCTTTTGATTCGCTTAACCATTTCTTTACTATAAGTGAAATGATTATTGTTGGTTCTTCTTATTGGAATATTGGCATTGGCCGTGAAATAGGCGATGTAGATACAGATGAAGAAGGCATAAGCACAATGACTACTTTAGGAAAGAATATGGCTTGGCTTTTGAAAAAAATTTCCAATGGTAAGCCTTAAAGGACCGGGAGGTGTTTTATGAATAAGAATTTAGTCGTTAAGCAATTTGGCGCCGGAAGCTGTTATTCTTATATATTAAGTTCTAACTTTGAAGCTTTAATTATTGACCCGCATATTAGTTTAAAAGATGAGTATAAAAAGTATCTGGTTAATAATCATTTAAAGCTTAAATTTATTCTAGACACCCATACTCATGCTGATCATTTTTCTTTAGCTGCTGTATTAAAGAATGAATATGGAGTTCCGGTCGTAATGCATGAAAAAGCAATCTCTGACGTGGCAACTAAACGGGTTAAAGATTCAGATGGGATCAATATTGGAGAACTTAGTTTAAAGGTTATTTATTCACCTGGGCATACTGATGATGCAATAAGTATCCTTGCGCCAGGGATGCTTTTTAGCGGTGATGTGCTTCTAATCGGCAGCGTAGGAAGATCTGATTTTCAGAATGGATCTCCGGAGTCAATGTTTGAAACACTGCAGAAGTTTAAAACATTACCTTTAGATATAATTGTTTTTCCCGGCCATGATTATAATGGCAAGAAATCCTCAACCCTTGCTATTGAGAAAGAAAGTAATATTTTTCTTAAGGAAGAGTCAAAAGACAGATTTGTCGCTAATATGAGGGCTAAGGTAATAGCTAAGCCTTTTAATATTGATAATATTGTCCGGGTTAATCGTAAGGGTGAAGCAGTTTCTTTGGAGATGGTTTCACCTAAAGACGCCAGTCTTTTGAGTAGTCGCGATGCTCAGGTGAAGTTTTTGGATGTCCGTTCTCCTTTAGAATTTGCCGAGGTGCATATTAAAGATGCTATTAATGTGCCGATTGACATGTTGGCTGCTAAGGCCCCTGAACTAAGTCAGACTAAGCAAACTTATGTAGTACTCTGTCGAACAGGTAATCGTTCTCCAATGGCAGCTGATATGCTCATACAATCAGGAATCCAGTCAGTAAAAGTAATGGACGGAGGAATGACCCGTTGGCAAAAAGAAAGGCTTCCTGTTGTTAAGGGGGTTGGAGGTATCTCTCTAGAGAGGCAGGTTAGGGTTATGGCAGGAAGTATATTCTTAGCAGGGATACTTTTGTCATGGTTTGCGCATCCCTGGTTTATAGGAATATCAATTTTTGTTGCTTGCGGATTAATTTATGCCGGCCTGACTGATAATTGTATGATGGGCATGTTACTCATGAAGTTGCCTTATAATAAAAAACTCTACAAAACTAAATTAGGCGGGGGTACATGTTCTGTCAATGGTTGATTATGATTAAGCTGTTCCTATCTGATTACAGCAAATATTTGACTACTCTCTTTGTTGTTTCTTGTTGTTTATTATTGGGAGGCCATATGGAAGGTTTAGCGGATAAGCCGGATAAAATAAGTATTTATAATGCTGCTACGGGTCAGATAGAGGAAGTAGAAAAAGTTTATAAAACCGATGCCCAATGGAAGAAGATACTTACTCCTGAGCAATTTCAGATTACCAGATTAAAGGGGACGGAGAAACCTTTTAGCGGTAAGTGTGCTATACCTAAGTCGGGTAAGCGCGGGATATTCCGCTGTGTTTGTTGCGGCACTGATTTATTTTTGATTGAACAGGAGTTTAACTCCGGCACGGGCTGGCCAAGTTTTTGGAATCCGGTCTCCGAATTAAATATCAAGACTCGGGTAGATAAGGGTTTAGGACTGGAGAGAGTGGAGGTGCTTTGTGCTCGTTGCGATGCGCATTTAGGGCATGTATTTAATGACGGACCTAAGCCAACGGGTAAAAGGTATTGTATTAATGCCGTGGCTTTAAAATTTGCTGAAATTGATAAGCCTAAGAAAGAAGAATTAGAAAGAGCGGCTTTTGCTGCCGGCTGTTTTTGGGGCGTTGAGTCAGTTTTTGCGCAAGTTAAAGGGGTAGTCAGAACGAATGCAGGTTTTGCCGGAGGGATATTGAAGAATCCTGGCTATGAAGATGTCTCTAGCGGAAAGACCGGCCATGCTGAGACAGTAGAATTAGAGTATGATCCTAAAATAATTTCTTATGATGAATTATTAGATATTTTCTGGAGCATTCATGATCCCACTACTTTGAATAGACAAGGGCCGGATATCGGCAGCCAGTATCGTTCGGCAATTTTTTATGCTACAATGGAGCAGAAAAATTTAGCTTTAGCATCTAAAAAGAAGCTTGAGAAATCCGGAAGGTTTAAGAATCCAATCATAACCGAGATTCTCCCTTTGAAAGATTTTTACAAGGCAGATGAATATCATCAGCAATATTTTAAGAAACGCGGCATTAAGCCAACTTGTCATATACCATTAAGAAACAAATAGGAGGATTTAATGTTTAGAGAAAAGATTAAGGTTTTAGATTGTACTGTTCGTGATGGCGGCTTAATGAATAATCATGATTTTGACCTGCGTTTTGTGCGGGAGGTATATAAAGCGCTCTCTGAAGCAGGCATTGATTATATGGAGATTGGTTATAAGAATTCTAAGAGGCTTTTTAATCCTAAAGAATTTGGGAAATGGAAATTTTGCGATGATCACGATATAAGAGAGGTAATAAAAGGTATAAAGTCACAAACTAAGATTTCGGTTATGGTTGACGTGGATAGGGTAGATGTGGATGATGTTTTGCCTAAAAAAGACAGCCCGGTTGATATGATTAGGGTTGCTACTTATGTTAAAGACGTGGATAAGGCCATATATCTGGTTAATCATTTTGCAGATAAAGGTTATGAGACTACAGTAAATATAATGGCTATATCGCGGGCATTGGATAATGAGCTTAATGAGTGCCTTCAGCAGCTTGAAAAAGAGAGTAAGGCTAAAATAATTTATATTGTAGATAGTTTTGGTTCACTTTATCAGGAGACAACCGAGTTTTTAATTAAGAAGGCAAAGAGTATTCTAAAGACAAAAGAAGTGGGGATACATGCGCATAATAATCAACAGCTTGCTTTTGGTAATACAATTGAAGCAATTATTCACGATGCAAACTATGTCGATGGTTCAATCTTTGGTTTAGGCCGGGCCGCAGGGAATTGTCCGACAGAGCTTCTTTTGGGATTTCTAAAGAATCCAAAATATGATATCCGGCCAATTTTGGATGTAATTTCTAAAGAATTTGTCCCTTTGCAGAAGAAGATCGAATGGGGTTATTTTATCCCATATGCTATAGCCGGAATACTTGATGAACATCCGCGTACTGCGATAGCTTTGCGTGAAAGCGATAAGAGAGAAAACTACCGTGAATATTACGAGAGTTTAGTGGGAGAGGCTGAAGAATAAGATGAATGTAGCTAGTTTTAAGAAAAAACCGATTCTTGGGATCCTTAGAGGGGTAGAGGAGAGTCAGATTGAACCTTTGGTTGAGACAGTAATCGGCTCTGGACTTGAAACCCTGGAGATAACTATGAATACTCCGGGAGCTTCGGGATTAATTAAGAAGGCAAAGAAAGCTGCAAAAGGTCGCCTTACTTTAGGAGCAGGGACTGTTCTTTCAATGCAAGATTTAGAATTAGCTTTAGCTAGCGGAGCTAGTTTTATTGTAATGCCGGTTTTAATAAAAGAAGTTACAGCTTATTGTCTAAAGAATAAGATTCCTGTATTTCCGGGAGCGCTTACTCCTTCTGAGATCTATCAGGCATATGAAGCAGGCGCTACTATGGTAAAAGTATTTCCGGCAAAGTTCTTCGGCCCAGGATATTTTAAAGAGATTAAGGGTCCATTCAATACAATAGAGCTTTTGGCTTGTGGCGGAGTGACCCCGGAGAATTTAAAGGAATATTTTTCATCCGGGGCAAGTGCGGTTTCTTTTGGCGCAAGCGTCTTTAGGAAAGATTGGTTGTTAAACAAAGATTTTAATTCAATTGGTATGTCTATAAAAAGATTTATCGAGGCATTAGCATGAGTACACTTACTGCAATATTCTTACTGGCATGTTTCTTATTTGTTTTAGCTTACCTAAAATACGGTAAATTCCTCAAGAAAATATTTGAACTGGATAATAAGAATCATCCACCTTCGCATCATATGTATGACGGAGTTGATTATGTGCCAGCTCCTGCGCCGGTATTATTCGGACATCATTTTTCGTCCATTGCCGGCGCCGGGCCTGTTTTGGGTCCGATTATAGCCGGAGTTGCTTTTGGTTGGGGTCCGGTTTGGCTCTGGGTTGTAATCGGTTCAATTTTCATTGGCGGGATTCATGATTTTGCAAGTTTAGTTATCTCTATCCGTAATCGGGGCCGCTCTATTGCCGAAATCGCTAATACTTATATGTCTAAAAGGGCATATAGGCTAATGCTAGCGTTTATATGGCTGAGCCTGGTTTATGTCCTGACTGTTTTTACGGATTTAACTGCTAATACCCTTAAGGTTGACGGAGGGGTAGCTAGCTCATCGCTAGGCTTTATTGTTTTGGCTATAGGTTTTGGTGTTTCATTATACCGCCTGAAAATGCCTTTAAAATGGGCTTCTCTTATTTTTGTCACTTTGCTTTTTTCTTTTGTTTGGTTAGGGCAGTTGTTTCCTTTGAATAATATTCCGGCAATTATGGGGGATTCAGCTAAGACCTGGAGTATTATATTAATTGCATACTGTTTTATTGCTTCGGTTACTCCGGTTTGGATATTATTGCAGCCGCGGGATTATCTATCCAGTTTTCTTCTTTATGCATCTATTATTGGTGGTTTTTTGGGGATTATCTTAGGAGGTTTACCCCTTAATTATCCTGCTTTTGTTGCCTGGAACGCCAAGGATATCGGCCCGATTTTCCCTATGTTATTTGTTACTGTTGCTTGTGGCGCTATCAGTGGATTTCATGCAATTGTTGCTAGCGGCACTTCTTCCAAGCAGCTCAAAAAAGAGTCTGATGCCATACCTATCGGGTATGGGTCTATGCTTGTAGAAGGACTAGTAGCTGTTATCGCCTTATGCACCATAATGATTATGGGTAAGAGTGATCCTTTGTCTGGGCAAGCCCCATTGGTAATTTATGGCGCTGGCATGGCTAAGTTTTTATCTGTATTTGGGATTCCGGAGAAGTTCGGATCTTCCTTTGGCCTCTTAGCTCTTTCTACGTTTATTTTGACTACGTTAGATACCGCCACAAGGTTAGCCCGCTATATTCTTCAGGAATTTTTTAATATAGAAGGAAAGAAGACTAGATATTTAGCAACAGCATTAACTTTATTTTTACCTGCGGTATTTGTTTTAATTAATATTAGAGATGCAGGTGGGAATATTGTTCCTGCCTGGAAGATTATCTGGCCGATTTTTGGCGCAACTAATCAATTATTAGCCGGACTTGTATTAATGGTGGTAGCAGTTTGGCTTAAGAAGAAAGGGAAGAATATCTGGTTTGTAGCTATACCTATGGCTTTTATGCTCATTATGACCTTATGGGCATTACTCTTAGTTATTATTCAATATAAATTCAGCTTAATCGGCTTTATTGGAGGAGTGCTTCTTTTTCTAGCGATTATGCTGATATTTGAAGCAATAGAAATCTTTGAAGTTAAAACACACCTGAGAAGAAAATTAAAGAGAAAACAGTGAATTAATGCGTGTAAATAAGTTAACCGTTAATTTATTAGAATATTCTGTTTTGATAGGTGTATGCGTATGGTTTATACTGATACTAACCTGGAATTTAAGTAGCCCTTTAAATGATGCCAGCGAAGTTACTCCTGCAATACAAATCCAGCGTTTTCTAAACAATCAGTCCCCTTTTAAGCCTTTTGAGATAACTTTATTTAATAAGCATTTCCCGATTATGTCTGATATTAAACATGGCGCGACGGAGCTTTATCTGTTGATGCCATTTATGTTCTTAGGGGGTAGTTCAATAGAGGCTTTGCGTTTAGGTTATATCTTCTTGGTCGTGCTAGTAATTATTTCTATTTATTATTTTTGCAAGGAATTCTTTAATGCTGAGGTGGCAAAGTTAACTCTTTTGCTTTTGGCAATTAATGATTCTTTTTTTGTTTACTTTAGGCAGGGAGCAACCTTTGGTTTAACCATGCCGCTTTTTACTATAACTTCCCTAATTTCTTTCTTTAAATGGCATAAAACTAGAAACAATATTTATCTATATTTAGGTTTAATCTTACTGTCTTTAGGGTTTCAGGCTAAGGGATGGTTTATTTGGTTTATAATCGCGCTGTTTATTACTGCGTTATTCTTTTATTTGCCCTTAAGGAAGATGCGTTTAAAAACCTGTGTTTTAGCTACCACAATATTTGGGGTTAGTCTATTCCCCATATTACATTACTACTATTTAGCAAATTTTAATAAGTTTATAATGAGTTATGCTGTTGTGAGCGACTCCGGGTTCAATAATTCCAGTATTCTGAGTAACTTTCTTTTAAGGATTAATCAGTTCAATACCCTAGTGGGAGGGAGCTTTATTTTTGGTAAGCTGTCTTGGGTATTTCCAATAGCTATCTTCTGGCTCTGTTTTTTTATTTTAGTTTTAAAAGTATCGCTTAATAAAACGCTTACTTTTTCAAGAAATCGGGTAATAATTATTCTTTCCTTATTTTTTCTTACTCTGTTTATGTCTGCATTCACTTTTACCGATTATAAGGAGGGGCACCTATTAATTCTTTTTCCCTTTATTCAGATTATTATGGCTATAGGAATTATCGAAATTTGGAGGAGCAAAAAGAAGATACTTAGGTTAGGGATCATTTTGACTATGTCTTTATTTTTATTAATAAATATATTTAGATACACAGAGTTTTACAGGGTTACTAAGCAGGAGTGGAGGAGGCTTGCTTGTTCTAATATAGCAAATTTATCTACTTGGTTAATTGAAAATAAGGTTCATAGGGTGAGGATCTTTAATTGGCACATTGCTTGTATAGTGGAGTTCTTCGGAAATACTAAAATTGATGCCAATGTTTTTAGGTCTTTTCCTGTAACCGGGGCGCCTGATTATGCTATGATTAAAGACGCTAAGGCTAAAGATGTTTTTGTCTTTACTTTCCCGGATGATCTTAAGGACTTAGCTAATTTTAAGCGTTTAGCTTCTGAACTAAGCCGAAAATCCCTGCTTTTAAAGGAGTTCTACTATTGTGATGGCTCCAGAAGGCTTGCTATTTATACGTTAAAATAGGGTTTTTAGCCTTGAAATTCAGCAAAAATATGTTATACTTTAAATCGCCACGGATGTTAAGGTTGGGTCACTTAGCATTACCGTGGTTTTTTTATTGATAAGGAGCTAAAATCATGTTTGCAGGAATGGAGAGACGAAGACATCCCAGGTTAAACCGCCAATTCATGGTGCGATATTGCGCCCAGGGAGATAATGATCAGTCGGATTTATCTCAGTTAAGGGATATAAGCTTAGGTGGGGCCTGTCTTACTACATCCAAAGCTTTTGAATTGGGGACAAAGTTACTCTTAAGGATAAGGTTGCCCGGAGCTGAAATTATGCCTACAGCTAAAGTATTGGAATCAAAAGCATTAGGTACCGGCCGGACATTTTGCAATACTAGGGTTGAGTTCTCAGATATGGGAGAGTTAGATAAGGAGATATTAACTAATAGGCTGACTGCTTATTTAAGGGATGGGAGAGTAGAGCTTACCTAATTAATTAAGTTAGGTTATTTTTTTTAAAGAGTACGATTTAATGAGGTTGTTCCTTTAAGGGACAGCCTCAATTTTTTTTATTATTGAATTAGGCAGGGCTAGGATGTAGAATAAAGTAATTAATAAAAGGAGGTATCAACAACTATGGGATTCTTAGAAAAGCTTCTTAATACTGTTGATGGTTATGTCTGGGGTGTACCCTTGCTTATATTGTTAATGGGTACACATATTTTTCTTACCTTTAAACTTGGCTTTATGCAAAAGTATCTTTTTAAGGCAATTAAGATCTCCTTTAGCCGTAAGAAAGAAGGAGAGGGTGAGATAAGCCATTTCGGCGCGCTTACAACTGCTCTTGCCGCAACTATCGGCGCAGGTAACATTATAGGCGTTGGTACAGCTGTTGCTGCCGGAGGCCCGGGAGCAGTACTCTGGATGTGGCTTACCGGTGTTTTTGGCATTGCTACAAAATACGCCGAGGCAGTTCTTTCGGTAAAATTTCGCGTAGTTTCAAAAGACGGGGTAATCTCCGGCGGCCCGATGTATGTTTTAGAAAGGGGGATGAAGTGTAAGTGGCTGGGGATATTATTTGCTATATTCGCAGCAGTAGCCGCGTTTGGTATCGGCAATATGACCCAAGCAAATTCCATAGCGGTACTAGTCAAAGATACTTTTCATATCTCGCCTTGGATTACTGGGATAGTTTTGACTGTATTTACCGGGGTGGTAATAATCGGCGGGATAAAATCAATCGCTCGGGTTTGTGAGAAGTTCGTCCCCTTAATGGCGGTTTTTTATGTTTTAGGTTGTATTGTAATACTTGCGCTTAAATTTGATACAATTCCCGCAACAATTATGCTGATTCTTAAAAGTGCATTTACCGGACAAGCTGCTATAGGAGGTTTTCTTGGCGCAGGGATGAAAGAAGCCGTTCGTTTCGGTGTTGCTCGAGGTCTTTTTTCAAATGAGTCCGGTTTAGGAAGCGCTCCTATTGTTGCCGCAGCTGCTCAGACAAAACATCCTGTCAGACAGGCCCTGGTTTCTTCTACGGGTACATTTTGGGATACAGTGGTAGTCTGCGCTATGACCGGACTGGTTCTGGTTAACTCTAATGTTTGGACAAAAGGTTTAGACGGCCCATTATTAACTAAAACAGCTTTTACTGCTATTCCTTCGGTAGGGCCGGTTGTCTTGACTCTCGGGCTTTTAACTTTTGTCTTTAGCACAATTATCGGCTGGTCATATTACGGCGAGAAGTCAGCGGAATATTTATTTGGGGTAAAGGCGGTAAAACCATATCGCTGGTTATGGGTAATTGTGGTAATGATCGGTTCAGTTAGCGCGGTTCCTATCGTTTGGTCGTTTTCAGATATAGCTAATGCCTTAATGGCACTGCCGAATATTATCTCTTTACTCGTATTAAGTAAGATTATTCGGAAAGAGACAAAAGATTATCTTGCTAAGGAAGCTGAATATAGCTGATGATAGTATATGGAAAAGGTAGATGTTGCTGTTGTAGGAGCGGGAGTTGTTGGATTAGCCGTTGCCTTCGAGCTTTCTAAAAATTATAAAGATATTTTTATAATTGAGCAGGAAGATTCATTTGGCCAGGGAATAAGCTCAAGAAATAGCGAAGTAATCCACGCGGGAATTTATTATCCCAAAAACTCACTTAAGACACAGGCATGCATTGAAGGCAGACGCTTACTTTATGATTTTTGCATCCGTAATAATATTGCTTTTAAAAAGTTAGGAAAACTTATTGTTGCTATTAATGAGGTTGAGACTCAAGACTTAGAGAGTCTTTTTAAGAAAGGTTTGGAGAATGGCGTAGAAGATTTGAAGCTGCTTAGTAAAGGCGAAATAAAAGAATTCGAGCCTTATGTTAAAGCTGAGGCAGCGATATATTCGCCTTCTACCGGGATAATTGATTCTCACGGTTTGATGAAAAATCTTGCTCTGCAATTTGAAAACAAAAAAGGAACCATAGCTTATAATTCGGAAGTAATCGGAATAGATAAGATCAAAGGCGGCTTTGAGGTTACAGTAAGAGATAAAAGTAAGGAAGTGTTTAAGTTCTTTACGCACATTCTTATTAACTCTGCCGGATTAAATTCAGATAAAATAGCCGCGATGATCGGTTTGTCGAAAGAAGAATACAAGTTAAAATATTGTAAAGGTGATTATTTGCGGGTTAGCTCTGGCAAGGCAAAATTAATTAATAGGCTGGTTTATCCTGTTCCTAAGAGGGCAGGGGCAGGATTAGGGATTCATGCAACTTTAGATTTAGCCGGCGGTTTACGTTTAGGGCCGGATGATGAATATGTAGAAGAGGTAAATTACAATGTGGATAAATCCAAGATAAGTATTTTTTATGAGAACATCAGGAGTTTCTTGCCTTTTATTAGTTTAGAGGATTTAAGCCCTGATACGGCAGGCATTAGGCCGAAACTTCAGGGCCCGCAAGAAGGTTTCAGGGATTTTATTATTAAAGATGAAAGTGAGAATGGTTTATCCGGCTTTATAAATCTTATTGGTATTGAGTCTCCCGGGTTAACCAGCGCTTTTTCTATTGCCAGAAGGGTTAAAGAAATAATTGGAGCTTTAGTTTTAAGTTAGAGGAATAGTATTTTAAGGAGGGGTATATGTTAAAGAAGAATATGGTTGTACTTTTTATGGCACTTTTCACCTTTTTGTTTTTAGCGATTAGTCAATCTCTTGCCTGTACTGATTTTCAGGTTAAGGCCAAAGATGGCACAGTGGTTAACGCACGCTCTATGGAATTTCCTGTGGAGCTTCATTCCAATGTTGTGATTGTTCCCCGCGGAGAGAAATTTACTAGTATTAATGATAAGGGGTTAAAGGGGATTAGCTGGACGAATAAATATGGTTTCCTGGGAGTGGATGCTTTTAATATTAAGAATGCCTATGTAGAAGGTTTTAATGAAAAAGGCCTTGCCTATGGCGGGCTGCTTTTTACCGGAGCTAAGTATCAAGAGGCTATTCCAGGTAAGTTTGTTACTATCACTGATTTGGGCGCCTGGATTCTGGGTAATTTTGCTACAGTTGACGAAGTGAAAGCTGCTTTACCTAAGATTAATATTACAGGCATGATTTTGAAACAAATGCATGGCGAATCATATTTTCATATTGCTTTGCATGATGCAACGGGAAAGAATCTGGTAATTGAGTTTATTGATGGAGCGGTGAAAGTCTATGATAATCCTATTGGGGTTATGACTAACCGGCCGGAATTCCCATGGCAAATGACAAATCTAAAGAATTATATTAATTTGGATTCGGCTGATAAGAAGAATAAAATGATTAATGGAGTAAAGGTTGAGCCGGCCGGGGTTGGCAGCGGTATGTTGGGTTTGCCCGGAGACTGGACGCCGCCGTCACGCTTTGTACGTATATCTTATGCTGTTGATTCAGCTTTGCCTGCTAAAAATGCAACCGAAGCGATAAATCTGGCAGAGCATCTTTTAAACATAGTTGATATTCCTAAGGGGCTAATTAAAGAGAATCCCGTTCCTTTTATAACTCTTGAAGGCAATGCCCAATGGGTGATTATTAAGGACCTGACGAACCTTGTCCTGTATTATAAAACATATGAAAACACCACTTGGAAGAAGGTAGGCTTAAAGGAATTCAACCTTGCTCCAGGATCTTACTATAAATCTATAGCAATAGATAGTAAATAGAAGGGGCTGTCCCGCCCGCTTAGGGGACACCCTGCGTAAGAATCAGGGGACTGTCCGATAAGGTAAAGGGACTGTCCCCGTAGATGGCTATATGCGAAGGCTGGACAGGGGACTGTCCCTTTTGTATATTTCTTAGTTAGATTCTCCCACCCATAACGTCTATTATTGTAGATAGACAAAACTCATTTAGAAAATAAAAACTTGACAAGTATACGCCAATGGCGTATACTTTAACCGGTAGAAGAGAAATGGAGATTATTGAAACCCCCGTTTTTACTAAGAGAATTAATGAGGTTCTTTCTGATAGCGAGTACCGCCAATTGCAATGGGCGCTAGTAATCAATCCTGAGGCAGGCCAGCTTATTCCCTCATGTAAAGGATTAAGGAAATTGAGATGGGCTATTCCGGGCAAAGGTAAGAGGGGCGGACTAAGGATTATATATTATTGGTACACGCAAGACGAAAAGATATATATGTTGTTGTCTTATAAGAAGTCAGTGCAAGGTGATTTAACAAAAGCTCAGTTAAAGATCTTAATTGAGTATGTAAAAGAAGGTGTGCTATGAAAAACAATGATTTTAATGATTTATTAACAAGTATTGATCAGGCCAGGAAAATACATTCTGGTAAGATGAAACCATCCAGAGCTTCGAAATTTAAACCTGTAATTGTAACTAATATCCGCAAGAAACTCCACGTATCTCAAGCTAAATTTGCCTATCTAATGGGGGTTAGTATTGATACTTTGCAAAATTGGGAGCAAGGTAGGAGGGTGCCTGAAGGCCCTGCACTAGCCTTGCTTAGGGTGGCAGAGACTAACCCAAAAGCCATTATTAAGGCTTTGTACGAATAATCTTATTGGTAAATATTATTTTTTTCTTGACAAACCACACAAATGTGTGGTATACCTGTAGGCATGGAAGAGAAGCCATATTTGACGCCAAAGCAGCAAAAGGTACTTGATTTTATCCGTAAAAAGGTAGGGGAGAGGCTGCCTCCTACGATTAGAGAGATAGGAGAGGAGCTTGGATTTAAATCTACCGGAACAGTGAGGGACTATTTAAAGGCTTTAATGCAGAAAGGA
>Ga0172375_10005721_pt1 | contig 17787 bp, 16 predicted proteins | sample LakKiv1m_FD_114537 | JGI IMG/M metagenome (GOLD analysis project Ga0172375, IMG submission 114537) | Freshwater microbial communities from Kabuno Bay, South-Kivu, Congo - kab_092012_11.1m | ecosystem: Environmental > Aquatic > Freshwater > Lake | place: Democratic Republic of the Congo...
AGTACTCCGAGGCGCTTCGCAAATCGCTGCGCGTCATGGACGGCACCGCGTTCGCCCTGTGCCGGGAGAATCAGATTCCCATCGTCGTCTTCAATTTCTTCAAAAAGGGCAGTTTCCGGGATGTAGTGCTGGGCAAGAAGATCGGGACGGAAGTGGGCGAATAGGCCCGGCGCGGACGAGTTTTTAAGCAAGGGAGGAGCGGGACGGCTATGGATTCAACAGATGACGTTCTCCTGGACGGCGAAGAAAAGATGACCAAGACGCTGAATGTCTTGCACGAACAGTTCTCGGGCATCCGGACCGGCAAGGCGTCGCCGGCCCTGGTCGAAAATCTCAAGGTTCAGTACTACGGCACCGCGGTAAGACTGAAGGAGATCGCCGGCATTTCCACGCCGGAGTCCAGGCTCATTGTCATCAACGCGTACGACCCGACGGCTCTCAAGGAGATCGAGAAGGCGATCCTGGCGGCCAACCTGGGGGTGACGCCGATGAATGACGGACGCGTGGTGCGGGTTCCCATTCCGGAACTCAGCGGGGAGCGGAGAAAGGAAATGCTCAAGGTGGCGGGGCGCATGGCCGAGGAGGCCCGCGTGGCGATCCGGAACGTGCGTCGGGATGCGAACGAGCACGTGAAGAATCTCCAGAAGGAACACAAGATATCCGAAGACGAGCGGGACGAGACGCTGAAGCAGATCCAGAAGGACACGGACGACTTCATCAAGAAGATCGATGACGTCGTGAAGGCCAAGGAAGAAGAGATCATGGCCGTCTAGGAATGGACGGCGCGGCAAGTTTTTGTGTTGACCGGGGTGGATGGCGGGAGCATAGTCGAATCACTCACACTGGAGACCGGACATGGCAGACAATGCTGAACAGAAAAGCAGTGTTCCTCTTCCCCCCAAGCTGGATCTTCGCCGAAGTGGTGTCTTGAAGAATAGCCCGGCGCCTGCCGCGCCCGCAGCACCGGTTGCAGCACCGGCCGCAGCACCGGCCGCGGCACCGGCCGCGGTGCTGGCCACCGCCGCCGTAACCAGCGCTCAGAGTTCCACCACCATGCACATCAAGATGCAGGACGAACTGCCGACCGTGAAGATCGCGGCGCCTCCCGCCGCGGCGCCCAGTGTCGTGATCCGGAGTCCCGCGCGCCCCACGATTGCGGTCAAGAAACTCGTGGTCATGCCTTCGGCGACTCCTTCGATGGCGGTAAAGCCCCTGGTCATAACGCCGCCTGCAGCGCTGGCCGAGAAAAGGCCGGCTTCCAAGAGTGAAACATCGCGTATCCCCTTGGAATTGGCTACGCCGGCGGCGCCAGCCGCCGCCGCAGGTGATATGAGGACGATTCGGGTCAAGCCGGCGGGCGGAAGGGCGGTGCCAGGAGTACGGGTCGGGGCAGCGGCACCCACCGTCACATCGAAGCCCATTGACGACAAGCGTAAGACATCGCGTATTTCGCTGGAATCGGCTTTGGCCATGGAAAACAAGGGCGGCGACAAGGGAGCGCCCAAGACGATTCGGCTGAAGAAGCCAGGCGAGACGACCGGTGGTAAAGTGTCTCCCACGTTCGATACCATCAGAGCGGAGCCGCTGGCCGGCGGGAAGGCAGCCATGGGGCAGACCGCGCGTCTGGAGGAAGATGCCGGAGGCGAGGACGAGGGGCCGACGCCGACGCGGCGCAAGACGATCAAGGTGAAGCGGCCGACGGACAAAGGTGGCTTCAAGGTGGTCGCGGGTGGAGCGGGTGGAGCGGGTGCCGAAGGTGCGGCGGCCGCGGCCGAAGAAGTGGCACTTCCGACGAAAGCCACCGGATTTGACTGGACGACCATGGTGGTGGCGATCTTTTCGATCATTATGACGTTTGTCGTTATATTCATGCTGGCCTCTCAGGCATGGGGCCCCAATTCGTCTCTTACGCAACTCTCCAGCTGGAAAGAGGGTCCTGATTTTGGCTGGACGGGCAAAATTCCTCGGGCCCAGATCCCATAAGGGGCAACCTCTATGTCAGCTGAAAACGTCGTTCACATTGTCGATACCAACTGGAAAAGCGAAGTCCTCGATTCCACGATCCCCGTGCTGGTTGACTTTTGGGCTGAATGGTGTGGCCCCTGTAAGATGATCGCCCCGATGCTGGATGAAGTGGCCGGAGAGTTGGCCGGCAAGATCAAAGTGGTCAAGGTGGACGTGGATCACAATCAGAAGATCGCCGGCGATTTCGGCATTCGCGCCATTCCCACGCTGCTCATCTTCAAGGGCGGCGTCGTCCAGGAGCAGATGGTCGGGGCCGTAAACAAAGCGGCGCTCAGGTCCAAGCTCGACGCCTACCTCTAATCCCGTCCGGGCGCCAATTCTCGAATCCTAGTTGCCGTCGAATTCCATCGCCTTCAGGAACGCGCGTGCCAGGACCATGTGTCCCGTAATCGTGGGGTGGATGCGGTCCCATGCCAGCGTGGCCGGGTAGATATGCTTGAGCACGCGGTCGAACGCCGCCTGGGTGTCCACGAGAAGCGTTCCGTGCTTGCGAGCCAGCTTCTTTACGACCTGTCCGTATTCGTCCATCCGGGCGCGCATCTTGTCCTGCCGGTTCGGTTCCAGGTAGTAAGGCGTGGCGAGGATGACCCCTTTCACCTTCGGCTGAGTTCTGGCCACGAGTTCGTCCAGCGTGGTCTCATACTCTTCGAGGTGGACCTGGAGGTGCGGCATCAGCGGCGTATCGAACTGCCGCCACACGTCATTGATTCCGATCATGATCGAGACCCAGTCCGGCTTCAGATTGAAGACATCCGTTTCCCAGCGGTCCTTCATGCTTCTGACCGTGTCCCCGCTGCATCCCATGTTGACGACGCGGATCTTGAGTTCGGGATGCGTTGACGCGATCATGGCATCCACCAGCGCCACGTAGCCCTTGCCGATGGCGCCGAACAGGCCTTCACCCACGGGGCGCGCCCGCTCCGCGTCTGTAATGGAATCCCCAATCATCACCAGTTTGTCGTTCTTCTGAATTTTCACGTGTGTTCTTTCTCCTGCTTCAAGAAACCGTCGTACTTCAGCGCCTGGCCGTCCGGAAGTCAAGCTTCCGTTAGCCGCCTGAGCCAGTTGCTTTGCCGTTGGTATAGGTGTATACTAGCGCGTATAAGTGTGGATTCGGAGATTGCTATGTCGATAGTCCGGATCATGAACAAAGGCCTGTGGATGGGAGCCTGCCTGGCCGCCTGGGCCGGTCTTGCACCCGTCTGGGCATGGGATGGACCCAACGCCGAAGAAACGGCTCTGGCCTCCATGATCACAACCGATCCCGGCCAGGGTAGGCCCTCGATGACCTACTCCCCCACACTCAACATGGTGGCGCGCTATCGTGCCAAGAGCCTGGCGACCCGGGGCTACTTCGCGCATGTCGATCCGGATGGGTATGGCGCCAATGTACATGTTCGATTCGCCTACTACGCGTTGCCTGAGTACTGGGGCACCAACAAGGCGGACAACTATCTCGAATCTATCGCCGCGGGATACGCGACCGCGGCGGCGACCTTTGCCGGATGGATGGCCTCGGCGCCTCACAAGCAGCACGTACTGGCCGAGATCGATTTCTACAAGGCCGAAACGGATTACGGGGTCGGCTACTACTACTTGGCAGGGAGCGACTATGTGCACTACTGGACGTTCATCAGTGCGCCGCCCGACCCTGCCGCCTCGCTCACCCCGTACACCGAATGGAAGTTCGATCGCCTGACGGCGGCGCAGATGGACACCCCGGATCCGGACGGGGATGGCCTCCCGACACTGTTCGAATATGTCGTCGACTTCAATCCGTTGACCGTCAGCACCGGATCCTGTTTTACGTTCACGTACAACCGGGCCTTGACGCGCGGGGAGGTCACCATTCCCATCCGGGCCGACTTGGATCCGATGGTGCAGGTCTACGTGCAGACAGCGACCAACCTGGTTCCATCAGTCTGGACCACGAACGGAGTCCAGCGGGTGGGGAACACGTTCTCGGCCGGTGCGGCTCCGGATATCAGCCGCTTCTTCAACATCAAGGCCGCCCGCTGACCATGCCCTTCCTTCCGACGTCTTCTCCTTGACTCCCCGCAGGCAAAGGCATGAACATGCGGGCAAGATGATCAGGGCATGTGATTTCAAGAAAGGCAGCGTCGTCCAGATCGGCGACGATCCGCACATCGTCGAGACCATCGTGGTCCAGACGCCGTCCGCGCGCGGCGCATCGACGCTCTACAAAGTGCGATTCCGCAATGTTCAGACGAAGAAGAAGGTGGACCAGACATTCAAGGGCACGGACGTCCTGAAGGAGGCCGATTTTTCCAAGCGTCCGATCCAGTACTTGTACCGGGATGCCGCCGGCTGCACGTTCATGGATGCGGAGGATTTCACCCAGTTCACCTTGTCGGACGATGATGTGGAAAACGAATTACCCTATCTGACCGACGGCCTGGAAGGCCTGTTCGCCCTGGTCTCGGGTGAACGAATTCTCGGTATCGAGCTTCCTCCGACGGTGGAGTTGCTCGTCACCGAGACAGATCCGGCCATGAAAGGCGCCTCGGCCACTTCGCGCAACAAGCCAGCCAAGACGCAGACCGGACTGGTTGTCCAAGTCCCCGACTACCTTTCGTCAGGCGAGCGCATTCTCGTCAGCACCCAGACCGGCCTGTTTGAATCCAGGGCGTAGCGGGCGGCCGCTATTTCTTTCCAGTCTTCGTCTTTTCCTCCGCGCGTTCTTCCTTGGCTTCGGCCTTCTTCTTGAGGAGCCAGGTCTTGAGGGCTTCGCGTTTTTCCTGCAGCGACTTGCTGTCATCGAAGGACAGTTTCTTGATGTAGTCCACCAGTTCGCGCAGGCGCGGATCGTCCAGCGAGATCTTGTTGCCCAGGTGCTCCTCGGCCAGGTTGACAATCTCTTCCTTCTGTTTGTCGGTCAGCTTGCTCTTCTCGAGCTGCTTCTTCAGGTAGGCGACGTTCTTCTCGTGCTGATCGGCCGCCTCCACCTTCTTCTCTTTCACCTCGTCGCGAAAGGCCTCTCTCTCCGCCTTCTGCTTCTCGAGGAGCGCCTTGGCCTCGTCCTTCACGCTGTCCTCGGCCATCGCCATGCCCGCCACGATCGCTACCGCACACCCGATCACCACCGCACCGCTCGTTCTCTTCATAGCTCTGTCTCCTTCTTGCTTGTTTGGCCGGGACCTTGGCCCAGCTTCAAACGCGCCTTATCGCACCCGCTCGCGGGAATTTCAACTTCATTTATAGTGGGCGTCCCCAGTAGGCTCTGGAAATAGGCGCGGAGTTCTTCTACACTTCGACCATTCAAGCAGGAGGGCAGCGTGGTCCAACCGACTCTTCGCACGGTGATCGTGATTCATCCGAAGGAACGACGCTCGAAGTGTTCCGTGGAACCGTTACGGGGGCGGGGAGACTTCGCGTTCTTCACTTTTCCACATCCGGTAACGGTGGATCTGTCGAACTACATCCAACTGGGGATCGGCGGTCCGGAGTTGTCGGCGGCAGACGCCGGTCACGGCCTGCTGTTGCTCGATGGTACGTGGCGCCGCGCGGAACACATGGCGCCGTTCTATCGCCAGGTTCCCGTTCGAACCTTGCCGCCCATTCTGACGGCCTATCCCCGCCGGTCGTCCGTGTTCCCGGATCCGCCCGGCGGACTGGCCACCATCGAGGCGTTGTATGCGGCGTATCGGATTCTGGGCTGGCCAACGGAAGGGTTGTTGGACCGGTATCACTGGAAACAGCAATTTCTGGAGATGAATGGGTGGGGGAGAGAGTAAGCTGACCCCCTTGGCTTCCTGAACGAATCGCATCTTGACGGCCCCGGGACGGCGGGTGCAATCATGCAAGGTTGTGGAAGGAGTAAGTATGAGTCGCCGGAGAGTCCTCGTCTCTTTCGCCGGGCTGGTAACGGCCCTGGCTCTCCCGGCCAATGCGGCTTTCACCCCGACCGCTTTTCCCGCCAACTGGTCCGGCGTGGCGTCGTCCGCCGATGGCACGAGATTGGCCGCCGACGGCGCCGTTTACACATCAAGCGATGCCGGCATGAACTGGACCGCGCGGACCGGTGAGAGGAACTGGTCCGCCGTGGCTTCCTCGGCCGCCGGAACCCGGCTGGTGGCGACGGTCAACGGTGGCAGGATCTACGTGGATGACCGGGTCGGAAACTACTACGTTCGCTCCGACACCGGCAGCGACACGAACGATGGAAGTGTCGCATGGCCCTGGCAGACAATCGGGTACGCGCTGACCAACATGGCCTACCCGGTTGCCGCCGGTGACGCGATCAACGTGGCCAGCGGAACGTACACGGATAACCTGGTCGTGGCCACGCCGGTGACGCTACGCGGTCCCAACGCGGGCAAAGCGTGGGATGATCCCACCCGCGGGCCGGAGGCCATCCTTTATCCGGCCACCAACGAGACCGCGAGCGGGGTGCTGATCCGGTTGCAGACCAATCACGTCACGATCGACGGGTTCCTTCTCGATGGCGACAACCCCGACCTCGGCGCCGGATTCAACGTGAACGAGGCCGACGCGAACACGGCCTACGGCGTCATGAACGGTGTCTGGACCGACCACTTCACCTTCGACAACAACGTGCTACGGAACATCAGGAATACGGGAGTATATCTGGATGGGGAATGGGTGGGGTCATACTGGAACTATCTGCGGCACAACTTGTTCACGAACATCTGGAACACGGGCTCTATGGCATCGCCCTGGCCCGGATGGATGCCGAGGACAACACGTTCACGGCACTCAGGCGTGGCATGGGCTCTGACAATCACAATGGTTCGGTCCCCGCCGGCTTGTTTCCCAGTGATGGCATCCTGGATAGGGTGATACTCGACCACAATGGTGTGGGCATCCGGATTGACACGACCGGCACCAACCTCATCATCCGCAACGCCCTGATCACGGGAGGAGGAACCGGGCTCTGGGTCAGTAACGCCAGCCCGGTCATCGAAAGCTGTACCATCGCAACCAATACGGCGAACGGGCTGGACTACGTCAGCGGCTCGCCCACGATCCGCAACTGCATCTTCTGGGACAATGGGGATGACCTTTTGGGCAGTCTGGGCCCAGGCATGATCAGTTACTGCGACACCCGAGACGGGGATTTCAGCGGACAGAACGGCTGCATCTCGGCCAACCCGCGGTTCAAAGGCGTCAACAACTTCCGCCTGGACCGGTCGTCGCCCTGTGCTAACGCGGGGACGAATATTCGGTCATGGATGACAACGGCCGTGGATCTCGCCGGACGGCGTCGTATCCAGACAGGACGTGTGGACCTGGGCGCCTACGAAATGAGCAGTAGCGGAACCGCGCTGGTGCGGCGCTGAGAGACGAGAGTATCGGGGCTTGGGACAATCTTTCTGATCTCCGACCTCTGACCTCTGATCTTTGACTTACAGCTCCCACGGATACTGGAAGAAGATACTGGGCTGGAAGCCCTCGTTGCCTCCGGCCAGGTCGAAGCGGTAGATCAGCCCGGAGGCCGTCACCACTCGCAGGCCGACGCCGTAGGTCGAGCGCGAGGTGGACCACAGGTCTCCGGATTGGTCGACTACGCTGCCGATTTCGTAGAACGGAGCCAACTGGACGGCCGTCCGCACATCCTTGATGAAGAACAGATCGAACGGTTTCATCTCGTCGGTGAGGTTCCAGCGTAGCTCCGTGCCGAAAAACTCCGTGTGCGCGCCCCGGTAGCGGGTCTCCGGGTAGGAGCGCAGCCGGCTGACGCCGCCCAGCGAGGTGGCGTTGCCGTAGGTGTTGCCCGCCACGATGTTGTCCACGTACTCCCGCTCCCGGGGATCGGCGGACTCGCTGTAGTCCAGTCCCGCCTGCTCGGCCACGCGAATGGGATCGGTTTCGCCTTTCTCCATGACGTAGGCGTCGGAGCGAAGGTAGTTGAAGGCCCAGGTGCTGCGCTTGCCGATCGGTACATAGGCGCTCACGCTGGCATCCACGAAGAAGAAGTCCGCGGCGTCCGCCCGGGGCGGGGACCACCACAAGCTGGGCTCGAAGCGCACGCCGCGGCGAGGGTCCATGTAGTCGTCGGTCAGGTCCAGCCGTGCGCCGATGACGTCGGTGTCGCTCCATTCGGTGGACGCGCCCACCGTTTGCACGATGAGCTTTCCTTCGTTGTCCCGGAGGGAGGTCAGCCGGGCCTGGCTCCCGTAGTAGGCCACAAAGGCCTCGAGCCGCCGATCGAGGAACGTAGCGGTCAGACGCGTGCTGATGCCGAGCATGTCGGACAGTTCCGCCTCTGTGTAGTCGTCCTTGTCGGTGTGCATGCCGCGCTGGCTGTAGCTCTGGAAGGTGACGTGACTGATGCTGGCGCCGCCGATGTCGAGGATCAGCGTTTTGGGGATAAGGTGAATGCTTTCGACACCAAACGCCTGGCCGCTGACGTCGCCTTCGAAGAAAGTTCCGGCGGCATCCATGTAGGTACCGCCGATGTTGTTCACCGCACCCAGGACTCCGTAGCCTACGCCGATGCCGGGCAGGTCGAACACGTAGGGGAAGATGGCGTAGCCGCTGTCGCCTTGGAACTGCTCCCGCCGCCGGTCCGGGAGCCAGGAATCTCCCTGAGCGTTCGCGACGCCCGGCCGATCGACGGTCCCGATCGCGAGGCTGATGAGACAGATGGTCACGAGGCGCGGCTTCATGGCTTCGCTTCTTTGCCTTCTGAACTGGATTCACCGCGCTCGGTCTGCATGAATTCTTTGCGTATGGTCTTATTGCGGGCGTCGATCTTGCCCTGGGCTTCCATGGCTTCGTTGGCCAGTTTCTCCCGGAGCTCGGATTCCTGCCGGAGATTCTCCTGGTGGATCATGAGCGCCCCTTCGTCACCCCGGGGCGCCGTCGCCGGCTTTTTGCCGAGCGCCTCGTCAATCTTGCCACGGATGTCTTGTACCCGCATGATCCCGAACGCCACGTAGGCGCCGATCCCGATCGCCGCCAGGACCAGGAGCCACATCAGGATGCCGCCGTCTCTGCCCCGGTTGCACTTAGGCTTCATTGTATCAGAATCACAGTTCCCTGTTTCGGCTGGAACTCGTAGGCTCCCATGTCTACCCGGTTTCTGACGATGCGCGCGAGTCCCGCGAGGTCGACGCTCAGGGTGACGAACGAATTGTCGCCGGCGTTGTAGCAGGGGGATACGCCCAGAAGCCGGTAGTTGCCCGCGACCAGGCTCAGCCCGTATCCGCTCCCTGTGGCGATGAACATCGGGTCTGCCGCGATATTGCCCGGTCCGCTGCCCGGCATCGGCGCGGTGCAGCAGTTGGTGAAAGTTATCGGTCCGGCGGTGTAGTTGTTGGTGGTGGTGCCGTTCATGTTGTCATAGACGATGGAGTTCAACACGCTCACCGCTCCGGCACCCCACGTGATCCCGCTCTGATTGCGAGTGATGGTACAATTGCGGAAGACAGCCCCCAGCGCGGTCCCCTCCACCGTGACGGCGCTGCCGTTGTGGCCCGCGATCAGGCAGTTCTCCATGACGACCAGGCCCCCGAAAACCGCCGCTGCATGGCCCCTGTCTCCCGCGTGGTTGTACATGAAGATGCAGTTGCGGAACGTGCAGTTGGCATCCGCGCGGAACCCGCCGCCGAAATTGTTGCCGGGCACCACGAAGGCGTCCGCAATCCCGTTCGTGATCGTGAACCCATCCACGACGGTCCCGGCGCCACCGCCCGTGATGTACAGGATCCAGCGCGACCCGTCGCCGCACAGAACGGCGTTTGTCCCGGCGGCCCGGAGCGTGATGGGATGGTTCACCATAAGATGGTCGCTCAGCCGGTACGTTCCGTTCGAAACCCAGATCACGGTCGAGGTGGTGGCGTCCCCATAGCACACGTCGATGGCTGCCTGGATACTGCTGGCGGCCTTGCTCCAGGTGTCGTAGGGCGAGATGCCGGGCCCATTGGTGCTGACATACGCGACGACAGGAGAGATGAAGAACGATACGGCCACATTGGTCACATATTCGCTACCGGAGTTGTTCACCACGCAGCGCGGACGGTAGGACCCCGCGCCGCTATAGAGGTTCGTCACCACGTTCAGTCCGGCTCCGTTCGTGGTATGGCCATCGCCAAAATCCCAGAAGTAACTGAGGTCGTTGGTGACGGCTCCGTAGATCGCCGTCACGGAGAACACCACCGGCATGGGCGTCAGCCCGGAGGCCTTGTCCTGCACAAAGGCGAATCGAAGCGGTCCATTGGTGGGGGCCTCGGCCTCGTAGGCGCCCATGTCCGCCTCGGCGGAGCCGTTGCCGTTCCCGTCGACCGGCCGCGGGTTTCCGTCGAGGTCGTTGGTGACCGAGGCGATGACCAGCCCGCTGTCGATACAGGGCGATCCCGGACTGAGGTGAAAGTTCCCGTTGCTGTAGCTCAGCCCATAGCCGTCACCGGCGTAGCTGAACAGCGGCGCGTTGGTCGTGTTGCCGGTGCCATCCGCCGGCATGGGGGAGGTGCAGGTGTTGGAGACCGTCATCGTTCCAGTGAGATTGTTGACCCCCAGTTCATTGACGTTGTCCCAGACGATGGAGTTGCGAATCAGGCTGGCCGACGAATTGACAGCCCCTCCGCCGCCCCATGTTGAGTTCTGATTGCGTGTGATCGTGCAGTGGTCAATCGTCAGCCGGCCGTCGAAACAATGGATCCCTGTATTGGCGACATTGCCGGCCACGAGGCAGTTCTCCATCAGGACATTCCCACCCGTGACCTGCAGGGCGGCCCCTTTGTCGCCGCACTGGTTATAGAGCAGCGCGCAGTTCCGTATCGTGCAGTTGGTGGAAGTGCTTACACCGGCGCCGTGATTGCCGAACCCATACGTGAAATCCCACGCACCCAACATGTCCCGTATCGTCAGCCCCTCCAGAACTACGCCCGGGCCGCCCCTGATTACGAACCCCCGGTCCGTGGCGTTGCCCTTCACAATCGTGTTGGCGGCTCCGCCCACGCCCCGCACGGTAATGCCGTTGGTGATGTGGATCGCCGCCGTGATGTTGTACGTTCCGTTGGTGACGAGGATCACGTCGCCGTCCGTCGTGGCATGCGCCACGGCGTTGCTGATGGTCTTGAATGCCGTTGTCCAGTCGGTCCCCGCCGTTTCGTTTCCCGCCGAACTGACATACCAGGTGGTCGAGCCTCGGGCCGACAGGGCGAAAGCCACCGTCAACGCCATGGCCGCCGCGGCCGCCGCACCGATCAGGCCTGTTGAGTCGTGTCGCATAGTGCGCATTGCAGAGCAAAGGCATATCACGCGATCCTGAGGAGGGAGTCAAGGAGCAAAGCCAAACGGGGGCGGAAATACACGAATGGATGGGCGCGCGTGGCCTGTCCCGGGTGCACTCGTCATGGTCCACCCGGGACGCCGCTCTGCGCTTACGGCGCCTTGACGACCGGCACCTTGCGCCAGCCTTGCGACTCTGTGAATTCCCGCGAGGCGAAGCACCAGACGATGACTTTCTTGCCGGCCAGATACTGGGCGTCGCCCCGCGCTCGCTGCATGAGGCTCATGCGCGCCGGCGTGGCGCCGGAGCCGCGGACGCCGAGCAGGTCCACGGGGATGCACAGGTCGAACGCCAGCTGATCGGCGAGACCGACGCCCGTGGCCAGCATGTCCGCGCCGGTGTGGAAAATCAGGCAATGGCTGTCGCCCATCAGCAGGATCGGGCTGGCTTTGTCCACGGTATCGGTGACCTTCGGATCCTCGCCGGATGGCGTGATGGCGCGAGTCTGCAGGGTCTCCTTGGCCCCGCCTTCTCCGCGCAGGGCTTTTTCCATGTCGCCCGTGAACTCGAGAGGCTGGTTCTCGGCCTTGAAGGGATTCTTGAGCTGCGGCAGGGCCAGCTTCTTTGCGGCGGCCTCGGCGATGCGCTTGGCCGCCAGCTCGCAGGCCTGGGGCGACCAGTGCGTGTCGGTCTTGCAGTACAGGCGCTGGTCCTCCTTGTCGCCGGACCGGGCCTTGATAAACTCGTCCGTCAGATCGATCACGGTGATACCCTTGTCGGCAAGCAGCTTGTAGAACTCCTGGTGCGTCGGATCGAGCCGCGGTACGACCTGGGTCTGGGCCGCGGCCGTGACCACGTCGCCGGCCTTGTCCGGATAGACGATCGTTTTGGCCGCAACCGGAACGAGGATGAGCTGGATGCCCGCCTTGTCGAGCTGCTCTTTGAAGTCGAGAATAACGGGGAGGGGATCGGCCCAGTCCGGCTTGTCGGCGCGCGTGACCTTCGCGGCCTCCTCGCCCCAGAACTTGCCGACGCTGAGATGGCGCATTTCCTTGCCCAGGAACAGCCAGCCGTCCTTGCCGGCCACGGACATGCTGCCAGCCTTGTCGGCCGCCTCGGCCTTGGTCGCGCAATCGGCCCGGAAAGCCGCGAGCCGCTTGGCGTCAGGCGCTTGCGCGCTGGCCAGCATCGAGAAGCCGGCGGTGATGACCATGATCGCGGTGCCCATCATTCTGATCTTCATTTTGTGATCTCCTCGCCCCAGTTGGGATCTTGAAGCATTAGTTCATCGCTGTCCAGATCGCTGTTCTTAATGGCCTCGTACTTCTCCATCACATCGGACCACGGTTTGAGGTTCAGCGTCACGCGGTCGCCCGGCCTGTACTTGGCGGAGCGGAGGAGCTTGTTGTCGCGCATATCCCACATGTACACGACGGCTTGATTGCCCTTCACGGGGGCCCCGACGCCCTGCAGGTCGACCAGGTGGATGGCAAAACGATGGTCCTTGTAGGGCACGCTGCCGGGCACCGGAACGGACGACACGCTATCGATGGTTCCCGAGACCCGCACCCACTGGCCGGCGGGCGCCACGAAGAATGACGTGTCGCGCGTGACCTGCGTCTGGATGGCGGCGATTTCGGCGGGCGATTTCAGCGTGATCATCTTCCAGTCACCGAAGCTGAGTTCGCGCATGGCGAACTCCCAGATGACCAGCCGCTTGCCCGCCAGTCGGTCGCGGCCGCGCGCGAGGTTGTCCGCCAGCATGCGGCGGGTGGCATACGACCCGGCATCGTTGCGCAGCAGACAGTCGAGGGGACGGCCGAGGCACAGGCTCAAGCGCTCGGGCAGGCCGGCGGCCTCGCCCCATCCCATGGCGTCCAGGCTGTAAATGTTCGAGAAGCTGTCTCCCAGGAAGAGCACGTCGGCGCCCGGGTCGGATCGCCAGCGCTGGGTGCCGGAATCGACGGGCTGGATCGTGACCGTCTCGGCGTGGAAGAATTCCTGTCCCGCCGGCAGGCGGAGCTGGCCGGCGCTGTCGCCCAGGTTCGTGACGGAAAGTTCGTGGCTTTGCCAGGCCGGGGCCGGCTGCGCGGGGAGGTCGGCCGCGGCGCGCGCGGCGGCGGCTATGGCCTGGGCTCCGGCTTCCATTCCCTCCGGCGTCCAATGCGTGTCGGTGGCCAGGTAGACCGGCCGGCCGAGGCGCTGCCTTTCCCGCCAGAGTACAGGGGCCATTTCGCAGACCGCGATGCCGGCGCTGCGCAGGCGGGCGATGAATTCGGCGCACGACGGGTTGAGAACCGGTTCCGTGGCGTCGGTGTAGCGCGCCGAGAAACGCTCCGGCTGGATCGAGGGCTTCCCGGGGACGGGCACGACCAGGAGCTTGATGCCTCGCGCGGCCAGCTGTGTGCGGAAGTCGAGGATCGCCTTCAGCGGATCCGGTTGAGGCGGCATCGTCAGCTCGTCTCCGCCGGCGGCTCGCGCCGCCATGACCCGCGGCGACAGGAACGGCTTGCCGATCAGGTGGTCGATGTCGCGGCGATAGAAGAGCCAGCCGTCGCGGCCGACGTAGGCGTCCTCGTTGCCGCCCTTCAGCCAGCCGGTGATCGGCACCTGCATTCGCGGCACCAGTTCCTGCACCAGGAACGACTGGTCCTTGAGGCCGGTTTCGTACGCGCGGATGTCGGCGAGCAGCCGGCTGTTGGTGGTCTTCAGCGCGTGCCACGCGTCGCCCGAGAAGAAGATGGATTTGATCTCGGCCCGGGTCGGGACGAGCTTCACGGCGTCCCAATGCTGGGGCGTGCGGCCCGCCCGCCGGTCGACGATCTCCTGCCCGAGCGGCATGACGCAGATCAAGAGGCAGAACACCACGGTGAGCGTCAGGGCCAGCTTCGGCGAGATGTCGGTGACGCCGATCTCGCGCTTCGCCATCTCTTCTCGCGAAAGTTTCTCGTGGGGGTTGTTGCTCATGGTGTCCAGGTTAGAAGATGAAGTAGATGAACGGGTTATAAGCCTGCGTCTCCATGACGGCCAGGCTCACCAGGAGAACGATCAAGCAGTAGATGGCCTTGCCCCAGCCGATTCGGCGCGTGAAGTCCCACGTCTGCGGGCAGGTCCATGTCACGAACGCCGCGACGGCGAGGCTCAGTGTGAAGTAGGGCTGGTAGGCGAGGCCGCTGACCAGGTGCATTCCCGCCTGGTGGCCGCCGAACCCGAACATGCTGGACAGGTAATTCCAGGACGACGGCAGATCCTTGGCCCGGAAGAACACCCAGGCGATCAGCACGATCAGGAACGTGGTGGCGATTCGCAGGGCGCGGGGCAGTCGCTGATAGAACGCGTGCTTGCCGAAGGCCCGCTCGACCCCGAGCCAGGTGCCGTGGATGGCGCCCCAAATCACAAAGTTCCAGGCGGCGCCGTGCCACAGGCCGCCCAGCAACATGACCAGGGCCAGGTTGATATACGTGCGGACCTCGCCGCGGCGGTTGCCGCCGAGCGGGAAATAGAGGTTGTCGCGCAGCCAGGTCGAGAGCGACAGGTGCCACCGGCGCCAGAACTCCGTGATGGACTGGCTCATATAGGGCGAGTCGAAGTTCTTGGCGAACACCCAGCCGGTCATGAGCCCGAGGCCGATCGCCATGTCGGAGTAGGCGCTGAAGTCGAAGTAGATCTGGAACGCATACGACACGACGCCATGCCAGGCGTCGAGGCATCCGACCGAACCCGCATCGAACATGGTATCGGCGATCTTCCCGCACGGGTTAGCCAGGAGGATCTTCTTGCCCAGGCCCAAGGCGACAAAGCAGACCCCGCGGCCGAACTTCTCGGCCGTGTGACTGCGTTCGAAGAACTGGTCGGCCACGTCCTGGAACCGGACGATCGGCCCGGCCACCAGCTGCGGGAACATGGCCACGTAGCACATGTAATCGAGGATCGAATCAATGGCCTTCGCGTCGCCGCGATAGACGTCGATGGCATACGACATGGACTGGAACGTGTAGAAGCTGATCCCCAGCGGCAGCGTGATGCGAAGCATCGTGTCCCACCGGGCGCCTTCCAGCCCCAGCGCGTTCACGGTGGCGTTCCAGTTCTCGAGTCCGAAATTGAAGTACTTGAAGAAGCCGAGCAGGGCGAGGTTCGAGCATATTCCCGCCGCCAGGGCCAGCTTCTGACTCCGGGTACGAGGGCCGTTCGGATCGAGGCATGTGCCGGGGGTGCCCGCCGGCAAGCCCCAGCGCTGCGCGATCGTGCGGCCGGCAATCCAGTCCACCACGGTCTGGAACATCATGAGAAAGACAAACCAGGGATTGGCCCAGCCATAGAAGATGTAGCTGACGAAGGTGAGGTAGATGTGTTTTCCGCGCATCGGCAGCAGGTGATAGATCAGCAGCGACAGCGGCAGGAAATAGAAGATAAACAAATGCGAACTGAAAACCATAGCTTCTCGATTCCTTATTGCCGCCTGTTGGCGGAATCCCCTTGAGACAGGCTAAAGCGTTGAACTGATAGAGTTATCCATCTCATCTGTCAAGCTCCTGCCTCCGTCCGGTGTTCGTCATTGCTTCACAAGATGGCGGTAGTATCGCACGAAGCATGCCAGTACCTCCCGCTGGTAGGGGAATGTGCATAATTGTCTTTAGGGCAATTGGTTGTGCGAATAGGGTGGCCTCATCGGCCCGCCGCGCGATTCCGAAATTGTGCACGTGCCAATGCAATAGACTTATCTAATGTGTATTCCAATGTGCACACGAAGGGGACAAACTTGTGCAATTGCTTTCGCGCTTGCGCATCCGGTCGCAAGTTGGTTCCGTATGTCCCCGTCCCGCCTCTTCAGGAAGCGGCGAGCGGGATCAACTGCAAGGAAGGAAGCGACGATGGCCAAGATTACCTTCATGGGCGCCGGCAGTACGATATTTGCCAAGAATATTTTGGGCGACTCCATGTCGACGCCCTCACTGAGGGACGCACACATCGCGTTGTATGACATCGACGCTACGCGGCTTCGTGAATCGAAGCTGATGCTCGACACGCTGAACACGAACATCAACGCGAAGCGCGCCACGATCACGGCGCACCTCGGCACGGCGAGCCGGCGGGCGGCCCTGCGCGGGGCCAACTACGTGGTGAATGCGATCCAGGTCGGCGGGTACAAGCCGTCGACGGTCATCGATTTCGAGGTCCCGAAGAAATACGGCCTGCGCCAGACCATCGCCGACACGCTGGGCATCGGCGGCATCTTCCGCGCGCTCCGTACGATTCCGGTCATGCTTGATTTCGCCCGCGACATGGAGCAGGTGTGCCCCAACGCCTGGCTGTTGAACTACACGAATCCCATGGCCATGTTGACGGCGGCCATGTGGCGCGGCAGCTCGATCCGCACGGTCGGCCTCTGCCATTCCGTGCAGGGGTGCGCCTCCGGCATCCTGTCTCATCTCGGTATGCTGTCGCAGGTCAGGAAGCTCCAGTGGAAGATCGCGGGTATCAATCACCAGGCCTGGCTGCTGGAGATCACCGACGGCGGCCGGGACCTGTATCCGGAGATCAAGAGCCGGGCGCTGGCGCTCCTCGATCAGGGGCGCCGCGCGGGGGGCCCCAAGCACGGGGACATGGTGCGCCACTACCTCATGCTGAACTTCGGCTACTACATCACGGAATCGTCGGAACACAGCTCGGAGTACCTGCCGTACTTCATCAAGAGCCAGTATCCCGAGCTGATCGAGGAGTTCAACATTCCGCTCGACGAATACCCGCGTCGTTGCATCAACCAGATCGCCTCCTGGAAACAGCAGAGCCGCGCCCTGGTGAACGATCCGAACCTCACGCACACCCGGACGCACGAGTATGGCTCCTATATCATGGATGCCATGGAAACGGATGTGCCGTTCCGGATCGGCGGCAATATCATGAACACGGGGCTGATCACGAACCTGCCCGCCAAGGCCTGCGTGGAGCTCGCGTGTCTCGTGGACCGCAACGGCGTGCAGGGCTGCTTCGTGGGTGACCTGCCGGAGTCGTGCGCCGCTCTCAACCGGACGAACATCAATCCGCAGATCCTGACAGTCGAGGCGGCGCTGTCGCGTCGGCGCGACCTGATCTACCAGGCCGCCATGCTCGATCCGCACACGAGCGCCGAGTTGCCGATCGACCGCATCCGTGCCCTGTGCGACGACCTCATTAAGGCGCACGGCGCCATGCTGCCCGCCTACAAAGCCACGGTGATCAAACCTTTCAAACAGAAGATCGTGTCCGGCGGACTCACCGATTTCCAGATCGTGGGACCGTTCGACAACGCCGGCCGGGGCAAGACGAGTTTCGGACTCACGCAGGTGCTGCCGCCGGAGCAGGGCATCAACCTTCGCGCGACATACAAGGGCAAGGGCGGCAAGCGGATCGGCTGGCGGCGGGTGAAGCGCGACGTCATTCCCGCGACCGGGCACGTCAACTTCCTCCAACTGCTGGGCCGTGTCGACATGGCCGTGGGGTATGCGTGGACGGTGCTCCACTCGAATCGCGCGCGGCGGGTGAAGCTGCTGTTGGGCAGCGATGAC
>Ga0172375_10005722_pt1 | contig 17782 bp, 21 predicted proteins | sample LakKiv1m_FD_114537 | JGI IMG/M metagenome (GOLD analysis project Ga0172375, IMG submission 114537) | Freshwater microbial communities from Kabuno Bay, South-Kivu, Congo - kab_092012_11.1m | ecosystem: Environmental > Aquatic > Freshwater > Lake | place: Democratic Republic of the Congo...
ACCTGGTGGCGTACAGCCCGGGGGTGGATCGCCGGCTTCCTGGTGACGGCCAATGCGGCCGCGCAGACCGTCCCCGTTGTGCTGGACGTGCCGCCACCCGTTGAGATCAAGGCTGAGGTCAAGGTTGAGCCAACCACAACCCCAATCTCAACCTTGGCCTTAACCTCAGCCTCAACCTCGTCCTCGTCCCTGCCTGACCTGGTCGTGCTGGGTCCGGACACACAGTACCCCGTGCGGGCACGCGTGGTACGTGTCATTCGCCGTGCGATAATGTACCAGCGAGGTTCGGCCAAGCTGTACCGGGCGTGATCGTCACGGGCGCGCCGGGGCGGGGCAAGTCTTCCAGCCGTTCCGCCGCCGTCAGTTCCGTCAGCGGGATCGTTTGGCTGGCCAACCAGCGTTGCCGCCACTGCCGCATCATGTCGATGCCGACCTGCAACGCACGACCGATCTGCGCATTGTTCAGCCCGGCACCAGCTTTCAGAATGATGCGCGCCCGTAACACCAGTTGTTGCGCCGTGCGATGCGCCTGTGTCAGCTTTTCCAGCGCCGTCTGTTCCGCTTCACTCAAAATGAGGCGGGCGGGTTGTGGACCTGTCATCGGTGGACCTCCAATGGGAATGCGCCGACCTGATCTTACGACATCTCAGCACCACCGTCAACTGGCAGGTATAACCCTGGGAGGATTTAGGCCCAGGTGTACTAGGGGGTATCGCCCCCAGGCTCGCCAACGGCATCCCGTGGTCAAAAAGACCCAAAAAACGCCGAGAACCGCTTAGAACGACCTGCGGCAACCGGTTCCGTCGGCTTTTCAGTTGTTAACGAGCCAGCTCTCCAAGCCTGGAATGCTAGCGCTCACTCTGACGCGGCTCTAAACTCAAGTCACTCATCGTGTTACTTCAACTCCTGCTACGATATGTCCATTCTAGCCTGGCAGGGCCTTGCTGTCAAACTCCATTTGGCGGAGGCCTTGCGTCAGACCGCTGCTCGGTCGAGCGACGTCACGAAGTGCAGCGCCCACCAAGACAAACACCGCCATCTCCTCAATATGCCGTCACCACCCTTGCCCACGCCCCGCGTTCATCCCCTACCCGACCAACTCGCCCGCGCACTCCCCGCCCAGATCCCAGATCCTCCTGCCCCAACTGCTCGCGCCACGCCGCCGCCAGCGCCCAGGCCCGCTGCCAGCTCGCCGGCCGGGTTGTACTCGGCTTCAGACTGAACCCCCTTGGAGGCATCTTGTTATGTAAATCACATCATTATTGAATGATGTGCTTTTTCTTTGTGGTTCATGCTGAGCTGATACGTCGCGATCAGAGACCCCGTGCAAAATCACCGGCACGGCCTCCCCTTCTTTGAACAGACCCCCTGGACGCTACCAGGGCGAGTTGAGCAAAAGATGTCAGATCGAGTATAATCACCCAGGCCGCGGTCAATGCGATGCGGGCAGGGTCAACGGACACGCGGCCGCGGCTGAGTGCAAGAGGCGTAGAGATGGTGCACACGAATCTGCCGGTGCAACTCACGAGCTTTGTCGGACGCCGGCGGGAGCTGGCGGAAGTCAGTCAGCTCCTGGCGTCCGCGCGCCTCGTGACGCTCACGGGCGCGAGCGGGTGTGGGAAGACCCGCCTTGCCCTTCAGGCAGCGCGCACGGCAGGCGACGCCTTCGCCGACGGTGTCTGGTTGGTGGAGTTTGCCGCGCTGCGCGACCCCGCGCTCGCGCCGGATTTCGTCGCGCAGGCGCTCGGTCTGCTCCCGGAGCCGAGCCGGCCGCTCCTGGATGTGCTGCGTGATTTCGTCCGGCCCCGCCGGCTGCTGCTCGTTCTCGACAACTGCGAACACCTCATCACCGCGTGTGCAGAGCTGGCGCAGGCATTGTTGTCCGCCGCGCCGCACCTGACGATCCTTGCCACCAGCCGCGAGCCGCTCGCTCTGGCCGGGGAGATGCTCTACCAGGTGGCGCCGCTCTCCCTGCCGCCCGGCCCGGACGCCCTCCCTGCGCCATTGGCCCGGCCGCCGGGCCTTACCCCCCAGGAAGTGAGCGGCAGCGAGGCGGTTCAGTTGTTCGTGGAGCGCGCCCGGGCCGTCGTGCCCAACTTCGCGTTGACCCCGGCGAACACCGCCATCATCGTCAACATCTGCCGCCGCCTCGATGGCATCCCGCTGGCCATCGAGCTGGCGAGCGCCCGCGCCGGTGTCTTGACGGCCGAACAGATCGCGGCGCGGCTCGACGATCGCTTCGCTCTCCTCGTCTCGGGGCATCGCACCTCACACGTGCCTCACCATCAGACGATGCGCGTGGCGATTGACTGGAGCTACGATCTGCTCACTGCGGAGGAGCAGGTGCTGCTGCGCCGCCTGGCGGTCTTCGCCGCCGGCTTCACGCTGGACACGATCGACGGCATTTGCGGCGATGATGGCGTGGCGCCCTGCGGCGCGGAGGGGCGGACCCTCGACCTGCTGGCGTCCCTGGTCAGCAAGTCACTCGTCGTCGCCAGCACGCTGGGGCGCACCGAGGCGCGTTACCGCCTGCTTGAATCAATCCGCGACTATGCGCTTGACAAGATGCGCCAGGCCGGCGAGGCGGCGCGGTTGCGCGATCGCCACCTGGACCTGTTCCTCGCGCGCGCTGAGGAGGCCGCGCCGCGCCTGGGCGACGCGTACCAGCAGCTCTGGTTGGCCTGGTTGGAGGGCGAGCATGACAACCTGCGCGCGGCCCTGGCCTGGTCGCTGGAGGGCGGTCGCATCGAGGCAGGACTGCGCATCGCCAACGCGCTCATTCGCTTCTGGGAGATCCGGGGGCACCTGCCGGAAGGGCTGGCCTGGTTCGAGCGTTTGCTCGCGCGGGCCGATGACGGCGTCTCCCTGGCAGTCCGCGTGAATGCCTACACCTTAGTGTCTTTCATGGAAATGTTCCTGGGGCACGCGCCGGCCAGCACGGCCTACGCGCGGGCGGCCGTTGACCTGGCCGAGTCGGCGGGCGAAGCGGATCCGGCCATCCTGGCATTTGCCCTGGCCGGCCTGGCCACCGCCGCGCAGACGGCGGGCGACTATCAAACTGCCTTTGCTGTGATGGATCGCATCATACCCATCTATCGCAAGATAGGACCGTCGTTTCACCTGGGCATGGGGCTGTTGTCACAGGGCGGCGTGGCGATTGAGCTGGGCGCCTATGACACCGCCCGCGCTCTGCTGGAAGAGAGCCTCGCGCTGGCGCGCGAGGCGGGCGATGCGTTTCGGGCCGGGCATGCATTGAACTCCCTCGGCGATCTGGCGCGCTGCGAGCAGGATTATCCTGCGGCCGTGACCGCGTACGAGGAAAGCGCGGCGCAGTTGCGCGAAGTCGGCGCGCAGCGCGACCTGGCCTCCGTGCTGGGCAACCTGGGGCACGCCTGCCTGCACCTGGGCGACCTCGAGCGCGCTCAGGCCCTGTTTGCTGAAAGCATGGCGATCCACCAGGCGCAGCAGAACCGGCCCGGCATGGCCGAAATGCTGGTGGGCTTTGCAGCGACCGCCATTGCCGGAGGCGCGGCAACGACCGGCGCCCGTCTGCTCGCCGCGGCTGCGGCCATCGGCGGCGAGCGCGTCACATCCGCCTGGGCTGCCACGCGCACGGAGTACGCCGGCTATCTGGCCCTCGTGCGCTCCCGGCTCCCTGAGGCGGCGTTCCGGGACGAAGAAGCGGCAGGACGCAGGCTGTCCCTGGAACAGGCCGTCGCGGAAGCGCAGCGTCTCCCGCCCAAGACCGCGGCAGCAACGACGGCGCGGGCGGGCCCTGACGACCTGTCCGAGCGGGAACGCGAGGTCGCCGCCCTGATCGCGCGCGGCAAGTCGAACGGCGAGATCGCCGCTGAGCTGGTGTTGAGCAAGCGCACCGTCGAGAAACACATCAGCAGCATCCTCGCAAAGCTGGCGCTGGCAAACCGGGCCCAGGTCGTGCGGTGGGCCATCGAGAGCGGCCTGACCAACGCCACGCGGTGAGCAGCCCGGCAGGCAAACCTCCCCAAGCGACCACAGCGGTTCTCCCCTCCCAAACGTCTGCAACTACCACACAAGCACATCACAATACGTGTGCGAATACGTGAGCGCACGCATGACATCCGATCCGCCTTCCTCTATACTGCCGCCGTACACAAAAAACGCACACGCTAGAGCGAGATCCATCGTGACGCGTGGGGGAGGGTCCTGGTGTCATCACTCAAGGTAAGTGCCATCGTCATTCTGATCGGTTCCGTCCTCTTCTTGATCGCGGCCTTCTCGCCCATCTCGAGGATCTTCGGGATCGCCTCCGCCCAAGCCAGGCTACAGGTCATCTCTGCATCGCCGACCGCGTGGGCCGTCGCGCAGGTGCTCTTCGCGATTGGAGCCATCGTCGCCGGGATTGGGGTCCTGCTCGCCGCGATTGCCCTCCCTGGCCGGCCGTCGTCTTCGCTCGTCTATGTCGCGGCGGTGCTCCTGCTTGTCGGCGCAGCCGCGTGGAGCTGGCACGTGTACCTGAGAGCCGCTGATCCCCGAGCCTTCACAGACGGCACGCTTCCAGCATGGCACTTCATCCTTTACAACGTGCTAACTTTGGCTGCCCTCGCCATCATCGGCTTTGCGCTGCTCCGGATGGGCTTCCCTGCCTGGTCCGGATGGCTGCTTATCGCCGGCTCCATCCTCCTCTTTGTGCTCTATGTCATCCTCAAGGACATGCCTCCCCTTGTCTACTACATTCTGGGTTTGGTGCTGGGAGTCGTCCTGTTTCGTGGGGGCTAAACGCCCCCCTGCAGGAGTTACAAATGTTAACCTCCGTAAGCCACATCGCTCTTTTCGTTCCTGATTTGCAGGAAGCCGAAAGGTTTTACAAAGACCTTTTTGAGATGGAATTGATCGGACGGGAGATGAGAGCAGATTGCTGTTGAGCCGACATTTCGCACAACTGGGGATTTCGCAGATCGGTGGATTGCAATCTAGTGGAGAGTTCGCAGAGCGTGCGCAAACACTACACGAGCAAATCACAATACGTGTGCGAATACGTGCACGCACGCATGACAGCACAGTAGTTACCTGTCATGATAGCACCGTCGTCAAAAAGGCCAGGGACACAGAACCGCCAAAAGGAGATAGCAACATGATCAAGGTAAATGAGAGCATCATTATCCAGCGCCCTGTTGAAGAGGTCTTTGCCTTCGTGGCCGACCAACGGAACGCCCCAGCGTGGCAATCCGGTCTACTGGAAGTGCGACGCACGGATGAAGGTCCGCTGGGAGTGGGCGCCACGCATGCGGTTGTGCGCAAGTTCATGGGCCGCAGGATGGAGGTGAACAACGAGTACGTGACGTACGAGCCCAACGCACAAGTCACGTTCAAGAGCACCGCAGGTCCCATGCCGTTCGAATTCTCTTACCTGACCGAGTCCACGCCCGCCGGCACCAGGCTCACCGGGCGGATGCAGATGCAGGCGGCCGGCTTCATGGGCCTTGCGGAGCCACTGATCGGCGCCAGCCTCAAGCGTGAGATGCGAGCCGGCTTCGGTGAGCTGAAAGACTTGCTCGAAAACCAAACGACGACCGTCGCAGCATAACAAAAAGGAGAGACACCATGTCAACCGAACAGAACAAGGCCTTGATTCACCGATTCAGCGACCTGATTGACGCACACAACGCGGATGCAGCGTTCGCCCTGTGCAGCAGCGACTTCGTCGACCACGCACTGCCCCCAGGCTCGCCCCCAGGGATTGAGGGCAGTCGCGGGTTCTTCAAAGAAGAGTTCGCAGCCTTCCCGGACCAGCGCGCCACCGTGTCGCTCCTGTTCGCAGAGGGAGACCTGGTCGCCAGCCGGATGGAGGTCGAAGGCACCCACCGGGGCCCGCTCATGGGGATTCCCCCGACCGGGAAGCATGTGAAGTGGAGCCTCATCAGCATCCACCGGATCGCGGCCGGCAAGATCGCCGAGCATTGGACCGAAATGGATACGATGGGGCTGATGCAGCAGTTGGGCGTCGTTCCGCCGCCCCGCGGAGCGTAAGCTGCACCAGCACGCTGGCCGGCCCGCCGAGAGCAGCGCCGGCCAGCGTCATGCCATGTGCACAGAAAACGCCGCGTAACTATTCAGGAGGTGTCCCATGATCGTCAACATCATCAGTCTGTTGGTCCTTGCCCTGCTCGCCGCGCTGTTTGCGTGGCTGGCGACTCGCGCGTGGCGGGCGAAGCGGGCGCTCGTCAAATGGCCGGCCTCGATCCTGGCCGGCCTGTTCACCCTGGTCTTCGCCGCGGTGACCGTGGTAGCCGGCATCGGCCTCGTCAGGCTGGAGGCGCGCCACGCCAACCCGGTCGCCGACCTCAAGGTCGCGGGCACGCCCGCGCAGATCGCCCGCGGCGGTCAACTGGCTTGGGGCTGCGCCGACTGCCACTCGCCGACGCTCGATCTGCCGTTGGGCGGCAGCACCGAAAACATCATGGCCGGCGGGCCGCCCCTGGGTGTGATTTACGCCACCAACCTGACGCCCGGCGGGCCGCTGCCCGGGTGGAGCGACGGCGAGATCGTGCGTGCGATCCGCGAGGGGATCGGCAAGGACGGCCGGCCGTTGATTGTCATGCCGGCGCAGGCCTACCGCCATCTGAGCGACGCCGATGTGCAGGCGCTGGTGGCGTACCTGCGCTCGCAGCCGGCCGTGGATAACCCGCAGCCGGCGCGCGACCTCAACATCGTGGCCGCGCTCTTCCTGGGCACAGGCCTGCTCCCCACCAGCGCGCAACCGCCCGTCGGTTCGGTGACCGCGCCGCCGGCCGGTCCGACGGCTGAGTACGGTGGTTACCTCGTGGCCGCCGGCGGCTGCGCCGACTGCCACGGCGTCAAACTGGACGGTGTGCCACCGAATTCCTTCGTGCCGCCCGCGCCGCCGTTGAAGCCGTTTGCCGCCGGCATGAGCGAAGCCCAGTTCATGGCTGTGTTCCGCGAGGGGAGGCGGATTGATGGCAGCTTGGTGGCGGAAGGGATGCCGTGGAAAAACATCGGCAAGACCATGAGCGACGCCGATCTGCGCGCAGTGCAGGCGTATTTGAAGACGTTGCCGTAACGCGTTGGCCTCCTCACCAGCTCCCGTCCGTTCCACCGCCACCTGTCAAAGAACGGTAGTACAATATCGCAATGGAGCAAAACTCACTATTTGCTGGCTGTCATTCTGAGCGGGTCTGTCCCTGGATTCGCACAACGGCGGGTCTCTAGCGAAGAATCTCCTTGCCAAAACGAGACCCTTCGCTGGAATCGCACCGCAGCGCACTTCTCGGAGTCAACCCGCTCAGGGTGACAATAGTGACTTTTGCGGTATTGCACAATATCATATACTTCAAGAAGGGAGAGACATGTTGACTGACGAGGAGTTACTACAAAAAGTGCAAACTTTTTTGGATGAGCAAGAATCTGCCGATCAGTTTTCTGGTGCCGTGCTTGTTGCCCATAATAATCTACCAATCCTGACAACCGCGCGCGGGTATGCGATTCGCCCTCAAATACTGCGTAATCAATCTGACACCAAATTCAATATTGCTTCAGTCACAAAGATGTTTACAGCTATGCAGTTAAGGGTAGTCCGTCTGAACATTGCTTTTCGACAGTGCAGGATATTTTTCTTTTCTTTCAAGCACTCCAAAATCAGCGGTTTCTAGACAGGCATTACCTGGAACTCTGTTTTATTCCTCACGCAAGCGGAGAACAAGCGGGTGTGAGTTATGGTTATGGCTTTCATATTATTGACGATGGAAAACATGGTCATGCGATCGGTCATGGCGGACGTGCTCTGGGTGGCGACGCCTTTGCTTTGATGTATGATTTGGGTTATGTCGTAATTGTTCTCTCAAATTATGACCGTCCAGCTGCGCGAACGGTGTTTGATCGTATTGCAGACATGTTGATAGAATAATCTGAAGCAAAAAGTGTAGCCAAGTCCAAACGCAGCCCACTACACGCCTTTTTCTGCGCAATCAGGAGTTTCCATGAAAACGTTCATCACTGAATTCATCAGCCTCGGATGAAGTAGTTCGATGCGGCTGTCATGGGTGGCGCGTATGCTGAGCTTGCCAAGCGCATCCGCTAGTTCCCTTGCCACCGGGTACAGGGGATATGTTCGCATCCCCTTTGGGAGCACTATTTTTATACGAGTCCAGTATCGCCCGATACTGGACTCGGGAGGGCAATTCAGCTCGCTCTCGGTAAGCTCGCTTCCATCAACAGAGCGCGACTCGATGTACTATTGTATCCTGATTGTATATTTTTTGCACTCGGGGCAAACATGGCCTCCTATCTTGCCGATCGGCTGTCTGCCACACGGCGACGACACTTTGTCGGCCGCACGGCCGAGCGCGCGCTGTTTGCGGCTGCGCTGGCGGAGCCGGAGCTACCCTTCCTGGCGCTTTACATTTTCGGCCCTGGCGGCGTGGGCAAGACCGCGTTGTTACGGGAGCTGGCCGACCTTGGCAGTGCGGCCGGCGCCGCAGCTTGCACCCTGGACGCGCGCGATTTCGAGCCAACGCCGGACGCCTTCTTGACGGCGCTGCGGCTGGCGCTGACCATCGGCGCGGGAGAGTCGCCAGCCGCAGTCCTGGCCGCGCAGCCCGGCCGCCACGTGATCCTGGTTGACACCTACGAATTACTGACGCCATTGGATCATTGGCTGCGCGAGGTTTTTCTGCCGCAACTGCCTGCGGATACGCTGGTGGTGCTGGCGGGTCGCAACCCCCTCTCCCCAGCCTGGCGCGCCGACCCCGGCTGGCAGACCCTGATCCGCATTGTATCGCTGCGCAATCTCAACCCCAATGAGAGCCGGCTTTATCTCAGCCAACGCGGCGTGCCCGATGACCAACGCCAGGCGGTCATGGATTTTACTCACGGCCATCCCCTGGCCCTCTCGCTGGTGGCCGACACCTTCGCCCAGCGTGAGGCGGTGATGTTCCGCCCCGAGGCCGCGCCCGACATCATCAAGACGCTGATCGAGCAATTCGTCCAAAAGGCGCCCGGCCCCGCCCACCGCGCCGCGCTGGAGGCGTGCGCACAGGTGTGCACGTTGAGCGAGCCACTGTTGGCGGCCATGTTGAACCTGCCCGATCCGCACGAGCTGTTCGACTGGCTGCGCGGGCTTTCCTTTGTCGAGTCCGGCCCGCTGGGCCTCTTCCCGCACGACCTGGCGCGCGAGGCGCTGGTGGCCGATCTGCGCTGGCGCCATCCCGACTGGTATCGGGAGCTGCACCGCCGGGCGCGCGCGTTCTACGTGAGCCGGCTCGGCGCGGCTGACCCTGCTGAGCAACAGCATCTATTGTTTGACCTGGTCTTCTTGCACCGGGCTAATCCGGCCGTGCGGCCATTCTTCGAATGGGCCGAAGGCGGCAGCATCCTGCCCGACGTTGTGCGGGAGGATGATTGGGCCGTGCTGCTGGCGATGGTGACGCAGCACGAGGGCGCGGCATCGGCGCAGCTCGCCGCGCGCTGGTGCAAGCATCAACCGGAAGGCTTCCTGGTCTTTCGCGACGCCGGCCAGCAGCCCATCGGCTTCATGGAACTGCTGGCGTTGGAACGGGCCGCACCCGCTGATCTGGAGGAAGATCCCGCGACGCGGGCAACCTGGCGCTATTTGCAGGGCCACGCGGCGCTGCGCCCCGGCGAACATGCGACCCTGTTCCGCTTCTGGATGGCCGCAGAGACGTATCAGGCGGTCTCGCCCGTGCAAAGCCTGGTCTTCATCCAGGCGGTGAGCCACTACCTGACCACGCCCGGCCTGGCCTTCACCTTCTTCCCGTGCGCCGAGGCCGAATTCTGGGCGCCGGTGCTGGCCTACGCCGACCTGGCCCGCCTGCCCGAGGCCGCTTTCGAGGTCGGCGGCCGGCGCTACGGCGTCTACGGCCACGACTGGCGCATCACGCCGCCGGCCGCCTGGCTGACCCTGCTGGGCGAGCGCGAGGTAGGCGGCGGCGCGACGGCTTCGTCTGCGCCCCGCCCGGCCGAGCAAGTGGTGGTGCTCAGCCAGCCCGATTTTGCTGCGGCCGTACGCGCTGCGCTGCGCGACTTCGTGCGGCCCGACCTGCTGCGGGGCAACCCGCTGATGCGTTCCCGCCTGGTGTTGGATGCAGCTCGACGCGCAGGAGCATCGGCCGGCGTAGACGACCGGGCGGCGCTCCTGCAGGCGCTCATCACCGAGGCAGCTGCCGCGCGGCAAGCCTCGCCGCGCGATCTCAAGCTCTATCGGGCGCTGCATCACACCTACTTCCAACCTGCGGCCACCCAGGAGCAGGCGGCCGAGCTCCTTGATCTGCCGTTCAGCACCTACCGTCGCCATCTGACGGCTGGCATCGCCCAGGTGACGGAGGCGTTGTGGGCACGCGAGGTGGGGGGCGCGTGATGCGTGGTGCGTAGTGTGCGGATGGCGCGGCGCGTGTGGCGTGGTGTATGACCGCATTTTGACAGGACTTACGGGGTGCCGTTCGGAGTAGCCACGAATTTCATGAATTCAACCCCTGCCAGCCTTTTTCGTGTCAATTCGTGTCATTCGTGGCTAGTTTTTGACTCCACTGCGTCACTTCTGATTTTGAGCGTTGAGAGGACTATCCCTGTGGCGGATGATGGATATCGCAACGAACACCTGCGGCAACTGGCCGCACAACTGACAGAGGCCTGGAACTCGCACGATCCGCAGCGCGTGGCTGCACTCTGCGCACTAGATTACGAAGGAGAGAACGTCGGCGAGGCGACGCCCCATCGCGGGCCGGCGGGGATGGCCGCATCGGTCGCGAGCTACCTGGCGGCCTTTCCCGACCTGTACTTCACCATAGATGAAACCGTCATCCAGGGCGACCGCGTCGTTCAGGTGTGGCGCGCCCAGGCCACCCACCGTGGCCCGCTGCTGAACATCCCCGCCAGCGGCCGCCGCATCAGCGTGCGCGGCGCCTCATTGCTCACGTTTCGCAGCGATCAGCTCGTGCGAGCGGTGTACATCTGGGACGTGGCCGGGCTGCTGCGAGAGATTGGGCTGCTGCCGGAGCTGTGAGCGTTAGCGCCGGATCGTTTCGATGCGCCGCTAACGTCCCTGCTGGTCGAAATACATCCAGGCGTCTAGCTCCGGCGGTTCGATTCCCAGATGCGTCAGGATCCCCATGATCTGGGCGCGGTGCTCGGTGGCGTGGTTGATCGCCTGGGTGAGCAAGATCGTCTTGGGCACGGCGCGCGGCGAGCCATCCCAGTCCACCTGAACCGTGTCGCCTGGCTGGACTTTGGCTGCCCATTCAACCAGGTCTGAGCCAGTGGCGCTCAGCGAATCCCGCATCTCTGCGATGGTCATGGCCGGCGCGTCTTTGGGGCGGCGGTACGGCTGGCCCGTGGTGATGCGCGCATGGTAGGAACGCTCGGCCGTGGCGATATGCTGCAAGGTATCGCGAATCGAGCCGTACGTGCCGACCAGGGTGGCGTCCAGTTGGTCGCCGGTCAAGGCCGCGCACCGCTCGAGCAGCCGCAGATTGGCCCAGCGGTTGTGATGGAACAGGGTGGTCAGAGTGTCAGGTTGGATCATTTTCCTCGCCTCAACATACCTGGCAAAATGGTTCAGGATGGCTTGCCAGCCCTGCCGCTGCTGTTCAGCGGTATGAGAAGACTCGGCGTCGAATGTCTCACGAATTGTCACAGACTGAGCGCTCGCCACGAACTCAACGGCCACCGCCCGCTCATCACCCAAAGAGTACGCGATGACTTCGTTCGGAATCACCCTCGTGAAAGCGCCTGCGAAGTCAAAACCCATGCTGCCATCCCTGGCTTCCATGCGGTACGAAAACTGACCGCCCGGACGGAGGTCAAGCTCCGCCGCCGGACAATGCCAGTCGTCTGATGCTGCGTTCCATCGCTTGATGTCATCTGGCGTGGTCCACGCCCGCCACACAACCTCGATGGGCGCGGCGATGGTCGCCTCAAGAGTGATCTTCATGGTTTTCCTTCCTTCGATGGCGTTCACGGTGTTAGACCGCCGGCTTTCAGCCGCGGCGTGCTGCCTCGATTGTTGCTATGTCAATCTTGTGCATCGTCATCATCGCGTCGAACGCGCGCTTGGCGGCAGCAGGATCTGGGTCGGTAATCGCCGCCGTCAGAGCCAGCGGCGTGATCTGCCAGGACAAGCCCCATTTGTCCTTACACCAGCCACAGGCGCTCTCTTGTCCGCCATTGCCGACAATCGCATTCCAGTAGCGATCCGTTTCGGCCTGGTCAGCGGTTATGACCTGAAATGAAAACGCCTCGGTGTGTTTGAACTCCGGCCCGCCATTGAGCCCGAGGCATGGAACGCCCAGCACGGTGAACTGGACTGTCAACACATCCCCCTGCTTCCCGGACGGATAGTCCCCCGGTGCATGCTGCACAGCGTCCACTAAAGAGTCCGGAAAGGTAGCCGCGTAGAAGCGCGCCGCGTCCTCGGCGTCTTTGTCATACCAGAGACAAACCGTGTTCTTTGCGATCTTCGTCATTTTGTTCCTCCATCGAACCGTGTGCTCTTGTGTGCGTGACACGTATAGATTACTGCCGCAGAATCTTGTCCAGCGTCTTTCCCTTTGCGAGCTCATCCACAAGCTTGTCCAGATAGCGAACCTTCTGCATGAGCGGATCTTCAATCTCTTCCACCCGCACGCCGCACACAACGCCTCGGATGAGGGAAACGTTTGGATTGAGCCTTGGCGCTTTGGCAAAAAAGGTCTCAAAGTCGCTTTCAAGTTCGATCTGGCGTTGAAGTTCCGCTCGGCTGTAGCCTGTCAACCAACAGATGACTTGATCAACCTCCTCTTTCGTGCGGCTCTTGCGTTCGGCCTTCTGAACATACATCGGGTAAACGCTCGAAAATTTCATTCGGTATATTCGGTGCTGAGGCATTGCCATTTGCTCCTTTCGACCGAGGCTCGACTCGCCGGCCCTTTGGGCGCAAACTACCTGTTGCGCCATTCAGCCAATCCTGTGGCGTGCTCGCGATCATGCGCCACGATCTCATCCTGAACCCAGTCGGCGATGCTGCGTTGCTGGAACCAGGCGCGCGGGGCGTTGAGATCCTGGTCGCCCAAGGATTCGAGTTGGCGGACGAGCTGCCTGCGCACACCGCGAAAGTCGGCCAGGACCTGGTCAAGCGGCCGGTCTCGACTCTCGGCCTGCCACTTCTCGTTCTGAGCTTGGATCTCGGCGTCTGTGTACAACACTTTGCCCGGGCTCTGCCCGCGCCTGATTCTGGACAACCCGGTGACCAGCTCGGCCTCGCACGCAGTCAAGTGCGCAAGCACGTCCTTGGTCGACCAGGCGCCGCAGGCGTCCGCAGCCAGGAGTTGAGTCTCGTCCAGGCCGGCCAGCGTCGCCTCCAACCCGGCTCGCGCGTCTTCCAGCGACTTGAGCAGTTCGGCGATTTTCACCTTCGACCTCTTCCAAGTGGGCCTGCAGTCACCCACGCGGAGTTCCTAGTCCTCGATGACGTCCAACCCCTGCTCTCGAAGCTGCGCCAGATGGTCTAGCATCCCCTGTAGCACCTCAGGGCTGTGACCCTCCCAATTCTCAACCTCGCCGACGACTCGCAGTCGCTCCCGCGTGCGATAGGATTCAGTAGGATTGCCGGGGAATCTCTTGTTAGTGACGTTGGGGTCATCCTCAAAGGAACCCAGGGGTTCGACGATATAGATGTGTCCCCGTTCGTTGCTCCCTGCCAGCGCCGTCGCCAGCTCCGCTCCCCACGCGGCGGTGTCCACCAGTGCTGTAAAGTAGATGTGATTAGAGACCCTGCCCTCCTGGAAGTTGGAACCAAAACCGGGGATAAGCTCATCTCCCGGCTTCAGTACGGACTTCGTACCGTGGTAGAAGGGGCCCTCGATGTGGTCGCAATGCTCAAAGTTGACCGGTGTCCACTCCTGGTTGCTCATGTTCACAGCCTCCGACAGTATGCCTGACGTGGTTCACGGCGGCGGCCATGTCCCGAGACCCCGCACCCAGCCCAAGCGCCGCCGGCCTGGACGTGCGCTGCAAGCGGTGTTGGCCGGGGGCGGCCCACGGCAGCATTCATATGACCATCGCGGGCTAATCGCTCGCGTCAGCGCCAGCCTGCGCAGCGGCGCAGCAGCGGCTCACGAATCGCGCTGGCATCCCACTGGCTGGCGCCGAGAAACGCAACGAACCGCGCAAAGCCGCAAGCCAACGCCTCCGCAAAGGTCTCATCTTTGCCGAGCGCTTCGTTCTCCAACCACAAACCCAGGATGACGAATGTGTTGGTTGTCCGATCGAGTTTGCTGTCGAACCGCGCCGCCAGCCGATCACCCCACAAGATCGGCAGCGTGTAGTAGCCGAACTTGCGCTGAAGCTGTGGCTTGTAGACCTCCCACACGTAGTCAAAGCCGAACAAGATTTTGGCCCGTCCGCGCGCGCTGACGTTATCGAGTGGCGCGAGAAAGACGACCTCTTCCGTCGTAGTCGTCTCCAGCGGCGTCCACGCCCTGGGCATGCGCCCTGCGCTCAAATCGCGCAGAATCGTTTCGTCGCTGCTCAACGCGTAGTGCATGGCCTTCCAACCTTCAACTTGCACTTCGATGATGTCGCCGTCAGCCAGCAGCGCCTCGCGCCGCTGCCTGGCTTCTTTCTCGGATTCCTTCGCCGTCAAGCCGCGCTGGTAAGCATCGCTTGTGCGGTTCAGCCGCCCTAAGCCATTGAAGCTGATCTCTTTCTTGATCAGAAAGCGATCGGCCTCGGCCTCGGCGCTCTCGCGGATCAGGTGCGCGGGCGCGACATTTTCGGTGAGCGCATAGACGCGCTCGAAACGCTCGCGATGATGCGTCATCACTTCGCCGGTGCGCCACAGGTAATACAAAGCCAGGGCGCTGTCTTTGCGGCCACGATAACTCTGCGTGCGTGTGCGCGTGGCCATTTCGAAGTCGCGGTTGCTCACCGTCTCGCGCTCGCCCAGGATGGCGCGCATCTCAACGATGGTCTCGGCATGCTCGCGGCCCAGCGCGCAGATGCGGTTGTTGCCATCGCGCTCGCGGCGCATAACCACGCGCCAGTGCGGCAGCTCGTCCATCGGTCGGACGGCCAGCCAGCCGCCCCAGTCGAAGAACTTGCGCTGCGTGTAGGTCACATCCTCCCACAGTCCAGGCGTGTAATCGAGCACGCGGCTGTGCAACTGGATGTCCTGGCTGCGCGCGATGATTTGCAGCGGATCGAGCTGCAAATACTCCAGCGTGCGCATGGCCTGCTCAGCGCCTTCGCTGCCGCGCCAGCGCCGGCCGGGCCACAGGCCCTGCTTGCCGAGGATGAAACGCCGGGCTATGTCGAGGTTAATGGTTAGCATAGTAACCTATTGTAACGACGCAGATTCAACCCCGATTCAACTCCACCTTGATCAGCGCCTCCGCTATTTTCAACGCCTTGAGCCTGTTTCGCAGCAATGTATGTTGAGGCGTTCCCGGCGTAAACTTTGCTTGGGCCTTATCGGTCTTATCTATCATCGAAGCGAACGCGCAGAGGGCTTCTTGGCAATCATCCCCTGTCAGACCTCTTGTACCGTCGGTGTCCCCGGTCAGCAGCGCAGACGCCATGTGTAATGCGTTGAGGTTGTCTCGCAGCATGGTGTATTGCCACGTTCCCGGCGCGAGTTTCTGCTGCGCCTTTTCAGACTTGCTGATCAGTGAAGCGATTGGTCGAAGCGCTTCCTGAAATTCGTAGCTCTTTGGCTTCATGGTCTGTCGCAAATGTGGATGGGTTGTCACCGCGCAACCGCTCCTTATTGACACCGCACCCAGAAGACATACACTGGATTCGAGGCTTTAGCCGGTCTGGCCGCCTGAAGACTCGATTCCTTTGTGCGTTGTCTATCTGATTTCCCGCTCAGCCTATCGCCTTCTTCACCAACGCGACGATCCTTTCCTCCTCAGCGGCGGTCAACGCGATCAGCGCGAATGAAGTCGGCCACATGGCGCCTTCGTCCAGGTGCGCCGTGTCCTGGAAGCCGAACGTCGCGTAGCGCGCGCCGAACTTCGCCGCGCTCTGGAAGAAGCAGACGACCTTGCCATCCCTGGCATACGCGGGCATCCCATACCAGGTCTTCGGCCACAGGGCCGGCGCGCTCCCGGTGATGATCTCGTGCAACCGCGCGGCCATGCTGCGATCCGGTTCCGGCATCTCGGCGATCTTCGCCAGCAACTCGCTTTCCCCGGCTGCCCGGTTCTTGCTTGCGCGCGCTTCCGCCTGCAGTTCCCTGGCGCGCTCCTTCATTGCGGCTTGCTCCTCGGCCGTGAATCCCCCAGACTTCTGCGTTTCGACCTTTGGGCTCATGGTGTCTCCTTGTGGCAGGCAAGATTTCGCCTCGCCGGCCTGCGATCATGTGGTTACGCGCCGTTGGCGGCTTGCTCCAGGGCGGCGATGTCCAGCTTGCGCATCTTGAGCATGGCTTCCATCGCCCGGCGCGCGCGCCCGGGGTCTGAATCGCCGAGCAGCTCGTGCAAGCGGGTCGGCGTCACTTGCCAGGAAAACCCCCAGCGATCCTTGAGCCAACCACACTGCCCCTCGGAACCGCCCTCCGATAGCGCCCGCCACAAGCGATCTACTTCCGCCTGATCCTCGCACGCGATCTGAAACGAAACGGCCTCCGTGAACGGGAATTGGGGGCCGCCGTTCAGCGCAACGTAATGGTTCCCGCACAGCGTGAACTCGACGGTGAGCACCGTTCCGGCGCCGCCGCTCGGGGTGTCGGCTGGGGCGCGCGCCACGTTGTCAATCCGCGAATCCGGGAACAGCGACACATAGAATCGCGCCGCCGGCTCGGCCTGTCCATCGAACCACAAAAAAGGCGTAATCTTTGACATTGCCGGTGATCTCCTATTTGGCGCGCATACGGTTGTTCTTCAGGTTGTGCTCAAGCTCGCAGAGGCCGAGCGCCTCCATCAGCGGCGGGATGTATACGCCAAAGCGTCCGCGCAGCCCCTTCTTCAACCCGTACCAGCCGCCGATGGGGTTGGCGGGCGAACGGCCCCAGGCCTCGACCGTCCCTGCCTTGGCGGGCTTCTGCTCATCCGCGCCGCCCAGCTCCACCCAATCGCCGGCCGCCTTCAGCATGGCGTACAGATCATCCACGCAGCAGGCATCATAGGTAAGGGTGGTCGTGCCGACGGTGCAGACCAGGACGCGCTTGCCGTCCTTCTCGTCCACGTGCATCGTGTACTCGGCCGTGCCTGGCGGGGTCTTGAGGACCCAGGGGTTATCTTTTGTGCGATCCAGCGTTGCCACTCGTTGCCATTCTCCTTTACTGGTACTGGCTTGTGCTGGCACGGGTTGACTCGAACGCGATGATTTCGGCTCTGCTCAACACGGCTGCTTATTCCTCGGTCGAACTACCTGTCAGGCCGCACGGGCGGCGTCACGCGCCAGGCCATCTGTCATGGGCGCGAGGCCACTGCAATGACACCATGATGCTGCTTCGCGATGAAATTGTCTGTGATTTGCACCCCCAATGCGTCGCATTCCCGAACCCTCCTTTCGGCCTGTTGCCGACGTTGCGAGCGAAGCAGGTCGGCGCTGTCCAACGCATGGCCGGCGTCACATTGGCCCGCCAGAAAAAGCCCGACATCTCGCAGATGCATGATCAGTGAGCAATAACTGAGCAAGAAATGATCTGGCGAATGAACAGCGGCCGGGTGTAAGCTGGCAGTATTGAGACCGGATGCCGGCCAACACCATCATGTCGAGGAGGCGCACTCATGTCAGTTCAGGCCAACAAAACCCTCGCCCGCCGCTATCTGGCGGATTTCTGGAATCG
>Ga0172375_10005723_pt1 | contig 17780 bp, 12 predicted proteins | sample LakKiv1m_FD_114537 | JGI IMG/M metagenome (GOLD analysis project Ga0172375, IMG submission 114537) | Freshwater microbial communities from Kabuno Bay, South-Kivu, Congo - kab_092012_11.1m | ecosystem: Environmental > Aquatic > Freshwater > Lake | place: Democratic Republic of the Congo...
AAGGATATCGCCGTGGCGGTGGCGGCCTTGCTCGACGACGGCACCGGCGAGGACGCGAAGGCGGACTTTCTCACGGCGCTCGCGCAGAAAGGCGAGACGGCGGAGGAGATCGCGATGTTCGCGCTGGAACTACGCGCTCGCGCCGTTGACCCGCAAATCAGCGGCGACCTGCTCGACGTTGTCGGAACCGGCGCCGACATGGCGCACACGTTCAACATTTCGTCGTGCGTCATCTTCATCGCCGCTGCCGCCGGCGTCGCGGTGGCAAAACACGGCAACCGGGCCATCACCAGCAAATGCGGCAGCGCCGACGTGCTCGCCGCGCTCGGCGCCAACATCGAGTTATCGCCAGCGGTTGCGCGCCGGTGTCTGGAGGAGACCGGGCTGACGTTCTTCTTCGCGCCGCTTTATCATCCCGCGTTCAAGAAGATCGCGCCGGTTCGGAAGAAACTGGCGGAACGCAAACAGCGGACCGTCTTCAACATCCTCGGTCCGCTCGTCAACCCGGCGCGTCCGACGCACCAAGTCATCGGTGTGTTCGACCGCACGTTGGTCGAAAAATACGCCGAGGTGTTGCGATGGCTCGGACTGAAGCACGCGATGGTCGTGCATGGCGCCTGCGGCGCCACAGGCGCCGACGGCCTCGACGAATTCACAACGCTCGGCCCGAATCATGTCGCCGAGCTGTGGGGGCGCCGCATCGAAGTCTCGGAGAAAACTTTCCCGTATCGTCCGTCTGACATCCAGATTTCCGCGCCGTCGCTGCGTCACCTTGAAGGCGGCGACCCGGCGATGAACGCACAAATCATCCGCAACGTCCTCACAGGCGACGACCGCGGGCCGAAGCGCGACATCGTGTTGTTGAACGCCGCCGCCGCGCTGGTGACGTCGGAGAAGGCGCCCGACTTCCCGACCGGCTGGACGCTGGCGGCGGAGTTGATTGACGGCGGCGCGGCGCGGGCGAAGTTGGAAGCGTTTGTCGCGGCGACAAAACGTTTGTGAAGGCATTCATTGTGTCAGCGACGGATTCGAACTGCGATTTACAAAACTGGTTCATGTGAACCACTTTTGTAAATCATTTTTCTGGCGGCGGGTTGGCGAGAGCAGTGCTACGTTGGAGACGTGCACGGCGCATTCGTCAAACCGCTGGATTGGTTCGCGATCAAGCTGGCAGCGTTGAGCGTTCATCGGAACGCCGGCGGACGCGGTCAGGCAAAAGAGGTGGAGGCGTTGCTGCACGAGCCGAGTTTCTTCTGCGACTTCGTGACGGCACCGAAGGATTTCCAACGGAAGCGCCGGAGGTTCCAGTTCACGTCGCCGGTGGTGTCGTCGTGGAAACGGAACAACACGGTGCACGGGCGGTTCTTCTCGGCAGCCGGAACATTTCCGGAACATGCGACGGTCGTTCTGCTCCACGGATGGAATCAGGAATTGGGATATCGGACGCTGTTTCCGTATCTGGCGCGGCGGTTGAATGCGGCGGGGGTGAACGCGGTGATGATCGAGTTGCCGTACCACTGCCAGCGGAAACCGCGGGAGCGCGGCGCGATTCGGAATTTCATCGCGGATGATTTGCGTCACGTGGCGATGGCGACGCACCAGGCGCTGGCGGATGCGCGGGCGTTGGTGGCGTGGCTGGAGAAGGAAGGCTGCGGGAACATCGGCGTGTGGGGAATTTCGCTCGGCGCGTGGCTGGGCGGGTTGTTGGCGTGCGTGGAGCCGCGACTGAAATTCGCGGTATTGATGACGCCGGTGGCGCGGATGGACCGGGTGATCGCGGAATTGGAATTTTGCGAGCCGATCCGACGGAGCCTCGGCGGAGCGACGGTGCGGTTGGAACCGTTGAATCTCATATCGCACCAGCCGAAGATGGCGACAGAAAATATTTTGGTGGTGGCAAGCGAGCACGATCTGTTCGCTCCGGTGGAGACAGCGGAGGAGTTGGCGCGGGCGTGGAAGGAGCCGGTGTTGTGGCGGATGCGTCACGGTCACATCAGCGTCATGTTGTCGGCGCCGGTGATGGAGCGGACAGTGAAGTGGATAGCGAGGAGGAGATGAACGATGAGATGGCTAATTTTCTTCTTGGCGGGGTTGAGCATGTGTGAGGCGGAGTCACGCCGGGATGCGATGGTGCGCGAGCAAATCCAAGCGCGCGGAATCACGAACGCTGTGGTGCTGGCCGCGATGCGGAAGGTGCCGCGGGAGGAGTTTGTGCCGGCGTCGAGGCGGGGGATGGCATTTCAGGATGGGGCGTTGCCGATCGAGTGCGGCCAGACGATTTCGCAGCCGTACATCGTGGCGCTGATGTCGGAGCTGTTGGAGGTGAAACGCGGCGACAAAGTATTGGAGGTCGGCACGGGGTCGGGTTATCAGGCGGCGGTGTTGGCGGAGATGGGCGTGGAAGTGTACTCAGTGGAGATCGTGGAGTGGCTGGCGACGAACGCTGCGGGGCGGTTGAAGCGGCTGGGGTACGGAAACGTGAAGGTGAAACGCGGCGACGGTTATCTCGGTTGGAAGGAGCACGCGCCGTTTGACGGAATCATCGTGACGTGCGCGGTCGAGCCGGTGCCGCCGGCGCTGGTGGAACAGTTGAAGACAGGCGGCCGGCTGGTGGTGCCGCTGGGGGAAGCTGCGGAGACGCAAATGCTGGTGGTGTTGAAGAAGGACGCGAAGAGCAAGGTGAGCCGGCGGGATGTGACGCCGGTGTTGTTTGTGCCGCTGGTGCGCGAGGAGAAGAAACGTTAGAGGCCGGAGTCGAGGACCTGACGAACGATGCTGAGGAGGGCGTTGGTATTGTACGGTTTCTGCAGGTACGCAAGGCAGCCGTGTTGAAGCATGCGCTGGCCTTCGAGTTCCTGGCTGTGTCCGCTGGAAACAATGACGCGGGCGTCGGGATTGATCTCCTTGATCTTGGCGAGCAATTCGGGGCCGCTCATGTGAGGCATGACCATGTCGGCAATGACCAGCGCAATGGTCGGCCAGTCGCGCCGGTAGCGGGCGAGGGCGGCCGCGCCGTCGGGGGCCGCGATGACTTTGTAGCCTTCGGATTCGAGGGCCATCTGGGCCATTTCGCGAATGATGTCCTCATCCTCGGCGAGAAGAATGCACTCGGTGCCACGACGGGGTTTGGTGTCGGCGGCGGTCGCGGCGACCGGCAACGGTTTGGTGGTGGCGGGCAGGTACACTTCGAAGAGAGCGCCTCTGCCGGGGGCTGACTCGACGCGGATGGCGCCGTTGGCGGCTTTGACGATGCTCATCACCAGCGAGAGACCGAGGCCGGTACCCTTGCCGGCGCGTTTCGTGGTGAAGAACGGCTCGAAGATGCGGCGCTGGGTGGCTTCGTCCATGCCGTGACCGGTGTCGCTGAAACCGAGGACAACATAATCGCCATCGGGTAGTGTGATGCCGGGCGAGCGGGCCGTCTTCGTTGTGAAACGGACATTGCAGGTGGAGACGCTGAAGATGCCGCCATCCGGCATGGCGTCGCGGGCATTGACGGCCATGTTGAGGAGGATTTGCTCGAACTGGGACGGGTCAATCTCAACTAAGCTGACATCGCGGGTAAGATTGCGTTGGAAGAGAATGGTTTTGTCGAAGCTGCGTTCGAGAAGCTGGAGGATTTGTTCGATGTTATCGTTGGGGTTGAGAACGCTCTGGCGCGGCCCTTCGCGTCGCGCGAAGGCGAGCAGTTGTTTGGTGAGCGCCGCGCCGCGGTGGGCGCTCGATTCGGTGGCTTCGAGGTAGCGGTAGTTGGGGTCGGACGGCTGCGTGTGCTGTTTGACGTAGCTGGCGCAGGCGAGGATGGCGGCGAGGACGTTGTTGAAGTCGTGGGCAATGCCGCTGGTGAGGCTGCCGATGGATTCGGCTTTCTGTGCCTGAACAAGGTCGCGGTAAAGCTCTTCGGCCTGAAGGGCGCTGGCGATGACGTTGGCGAGCACGTTCATCTCGGCGGCCAACGACTGGGAGATGGTGATCGGCTCGCGGTAAAATATGCCAATGAGGCCGATTTGTTCCTGGCGACGCAGGATGGGGGTCAGGGCGGCAACGGTGATGTGTTCGCGTTCGGCAAAGGTGGCCAGCGCGGGGGAGAGTTGACGCGGGGCGTCGCTGGCGATGTGTTGTTGGATCGGTTGTTGCGGGTCCTCGAATTCGGGCAACGACCACGGGGCGGCCTGAAGCTGGTCGGCGGTGTGGGCGTTGAGGCCGAGGACGCCGCGCAACAGGAACCGGCGCAGTTCGCCCGGTTGAGCGAGCCAGACGGCGACAAGGTCCGCCTCGAAGAGTTGGCGTGTTTTCTCAAGGACATCTTCGGGCACCTGACTGGTGTCGAGCCGGTCCATGAGGGAACTGGTGAGTTGGGAGAGAATGGTCTGGCGCTGGTAGGCGAGATGTTGCTGGAGCTCGACCTCGCGGGCGCGCGCGGCGAGCATGTCCTGATGGTGCTGGCGGAGGCGGCAGACAAAGAGGTACGACTCGGCGCCGGAAAGGCCTATCACAAGCACCGAGGCGGCGCTGAGCGGCAGATTGATCTGGGCCCAGACGCGGTCGTTGCTGCTCACGCTGCCGATGAAGAGGTACACAAGCGTGACCACGATGGCGAGGAGATACAGTTTGGTCCGCAAAAGCCAGTGCTGCAATGTCCAACGGGGCTTGGGCAACGCGTTGTCGTGGGGCGGTTGGGCGTCGGTGCGTGGCATGGGCAGTGATGATTTCATCACGAAACTGTTTGTCCGACAAGTTAATCCTGTGGAACATTCATCGCCCGGAATCGAGGACGGAACGGACGAGCCGCTGGAGCGCCTGAGTGTCGTACGGTTTCTGGAGATAGCCGAGACAGTCATACTGGAGCATGTGCTGGCCTTCGAGTTCGCGGCTGAATCCGCTGGAGACGATGACGCGCACGTTGGGATTGATTTCTTTCATGCGGGCCAGCAAATCCATGCCGCTAAGCCGCGGCATCACCATGTCGGCAATCACCAAGTCAATCTCCTTCCAATGTTGTTGGTACAGCGCCAATGCCGTCACGCCGTCGGAGGCGGCGGTGACGGTGTAGCCGTGCGATTCGAGCGCCAGTTGTGTCATCTCACGGATCACTTCTTCGTCCTCGGCCAAGAGGATGCGTTCGCCACCGCCGTCGCGGGTCTCACTGACAGGAGCTGCGCTGGCGGCGGGCAACGGTTTGGCGCTGGCGGGCAGGAACACCTCGAAGAGCGCACCATGGCTGGGGGTGGAGTCCACAGTGATGTCGCCGCCGGCATTTTGAATGATGTTCTGGACAAGGGACAAACCGAGGCCGCTCCCTTCCCCTTGTTTCTTGGTGCTGAAAAACGGCTCGAAGACGCGCTGGCGAACCGCCTCGTCCATGCCGAGGCCGGTGTCGCGGAAACCGAGAACGACGTACTCGCCGTCAGGCAACGAAAGTCTGGCGCGTTCCGGGGCGCCGTCATCGAGGCGGAGGTTGCGGCTGGAAATGGTGAGTGTCCCGCCATGTGGCATGGCGTCGCGTGCGTTGAGGCAGATGTTGAGGACGACTTGTTGAAGCTGGGCGTCGTTGATCTCGACGGGGCGCAGGTCGGGCGCAAGGCGGCGCTGAACTCGGAGGTTTTTTTCAAAGCTGCGTTCGAGCAGGTTCAGCGTTGTCTCAATGGCCGAGTTGGGGTTGAGAACGGTGGTGGGCGGACCTTCGCGGTGGGCGAAGGAAAGGAGTTGTTTGGAAAGCGCGGCGCCGCGGTGGATACTGGCCTCCGCGGCGGCGAGGTAGCGGTGCGAAGGACTGCTGGGGTCGGTGTGTTGTTTGACGTAGCTGACGCAAGACAGTGTGGCGGCCAGGATGTTGTTGAAGTCGTGCGCGATGCCGGTGGCGAGGTTGCCGAGGGAGTCAATCTTCTGGGACTCGGCGGCATTGCGGTAGAGTTCCTCGGCCTGCACGGCGCTGGCGACGAGGTTGGCGACAGTTTGCATCTCAGCGGCCAGCGGCGCGGGAATGGCGCGTTTCTGCCGGTAGAATGCGCCGACGATGCCGACGATGGCCTCGCGGCAGACAATCGGGGTGAACACGGCGTTGGCCAAGCCTTCGCGCTCGCAAAACGCGGCCAGCGGCGGCGCGGTATCGCGGCGAAAATCGGCCACGATCAATTGCCCGGAGTGTTGGAGCACTTTCTCGAAACAAGGCGACGCGTGCCCGATGGCGCCGAGTTCCTTGGCGACAGTGTCGGGTAGGCCGCTGACGCCGCGCGGGATGAACAGCTCCGGGGCACTGCGCTCGGAAAGCCAGATCGCAACCACATCGGTCTCGAACAAAATCGCGATCTTCTCGACGACGTCGGGCGGCAGTTGTTTGAGGTTGAGTTTGTCGAGCAGGGTGCGGGAAATCTGGTTGAGGATGTTGCGGCGTTGCTCGGAGAGCTGCTCACTGAGTTGGATCTCACGGGCGCGAGCGGCTTGGAGGTCGTGATAGCGCCGCTGCAGGCGCTGGATAGCGAAAAATGCTTCCACCCCCGCCAGCCCCACCACCAATACCGCCGACGCGCTCAACGGCAGGTCCACCTGCACCCACCTCTCGTTCTCAGAACTGAGCCGACCAATCAACAGATACGACAACGCTACGATCAGCGTCAGGCCGTAAAAACGCGCTCGTATCCGCCATCGTTTCACTTCGGCAACAGCAGATTTTCCGTCCATAAGTTCATTCTCCAGCAGGCAGTATGCCGCAATGCCACCATCCCCGCAAGGTTGTTTGCCAAGCGGCACGGCCTTCGATACAATGTCCGCCATCGCCATGACCCGACACCGCCCCAGTTCCAGCGCCACTCGCCGCCGCCTCGCCGAGCGCCTGCGGCGGTTTGAACTGCTCGTGCGTGTCGGCCAGGTCATCAACTCCTCGCTCGAACCGGAGAAACTGCTGCAACTGGTCGTGCGCGAGGCCGTCGCCGTCATGCGCGCCAACAGCGGCTCGCTCGTGCTGATTGAGCCGCACACCCAGCTTCTGGAAATCCAGACCGCCATCGGCCTCAGCCCCGCCGCGCGCCGCCTGAAGTTGCCCATCGGACGCGGCGTCACCGGCTGGGTCGCCAAAACCAGCCAACCGCTGCGCGTGCCCGATGTCCGGGCCGACGCGCGTTACGTTTCCGTGCGGCGCGACGTGCGCAGCGAACTGGCCGTGCCATTGATCGTCAACGAGGAGCTCATCGGCGTCCTCAACGTGGACTCGACCCGACGCAACGCCTTCAGCGCCGACGACGAGGCGCTACTCGTCGCGCTCGCCAACCACGCCGCGCAAGTCATTCACAACTCCTGGCTCTACGCCGCCGTCGCCTTCAACGCCCGCCGGCTCGAAGCGCTCTTTGCCGTCGCCCGCGACATCATCTCCTCGCACGACCTCGAAGACATTCTTCAGCGCGTCGCCCGCTACGCCTGCGAGTTGATGGAAACGAAAATCTGTTCGCTCATGCTCCTCAACGCCGCCCGCGACCGGCTCGAACTGCGCGCCTGCCATGGCGCCAGCGACGATTACCTCCGCAAACCGTCGCTCTCCGTTGACGACAGCCTCATTGGTGGCGTCGTCCGCCGCGGCAAACCGGTCCAGATCCACAACGTCCAGCAACACGACGCCTACCGGCACATCGAGCTGGCCAAACGCGAGGGTCTCGTCTCGTTGCTGTCCGTGCCGATGAACTTTGGCGACACGCCCATCGGCGCGCTCAGCGTCTATACCGGCGCGCCGTACCGTTTCTCCAACCAAGATATTGCCATCCTCTCCGCGCTCGCCAACCTCGCCGCCATCGCCATCGAAAACGCCCGGCTCCATCGCCGCGTTGTGGACGTCGAAGAGCAACTCCGCCGCAACGAACGGCTCAGCACGCTGGGACTTCTCGCCGCCGAGGTCGCCCACGAAATCCGCAACCCGCTGACCGTGATGAAAATGCTCTTCCACTCACTCGACCTGCGCTTCGACGCCGCCGACCCGCGCGCGCGCGACGCCGAGGTCGTCGCTGAGAAAATGGATCACCTCAACCGGATCGTGGACCGGCTGTTGAGCTTCGCGCGCTCCAGCGAACCGAGCTTCGAGCCGCTCAACGTCAACGCGCTCCTCGAAGACGCGCTGTTGTTGACCCGCCACAAACTCACGCAGCACAAGATCGCGTTGCGCACCGAGTTCGCCACCAACTTGCCGAGAGTCCGCGCCGACCGCGCGCAGATCGAGCAAGCCTGCCTCAACCTCATCCTCAACGCCGTGGACGCGATGCCCGACGGCGGCACACTCACTGTCCGCACGTCTCTTCTTCCTTCCTCCTTCCTCCTTCTTACTTTCGCCGACACCGGCGTTGGCATGACCGAGGAACAACGCGCCCGCCTCTTCGAGCCGTTCCTCACCACCAAAGCCGGCGGCACCGGCCTCGGCTTGGCGATCGTTCACCGCATCATCACCGAAGTCCACCGCGGCCAACTCGAAGTCGAGAGTGCCGCCGGCTGCGGCACGACCTTCCACATCCACCTGCCGCTTTGAGCAGCAGCAACTTTTCAGAGGGCTACCCCCGCCTCGGCGAAACCGCGACGAATCTCTTCCAGAGGAATCATGTAGCGCAAATCATAATCGCAATTCAGAAGAATCGCGCGATTCTTGAAACCGACGACTTGTTGGATCCACTCCAGATACCCGTCCAATACAAATCCCTCCGCGCGCGCATGGATTTGCACGACGGAACAAGCAGGTTGACAAAACACTGCATTGGTAAAACCGCTGCCGCCAATTCCTGTAATCGCTTCGGCTTCTGCAAAGAGTTCCACCTCCTGCCGAAAACCGAGTTTCTCCAAGTCCACCAAAGCCCAACCGCGGTCAGCAAAAAACCGTTCGACCTCGGTGATGTTGAGCGGCTGGCGCGCTTTGCCGGCGCGGCGAATGAAAAATTTTTTTGGCCCGGAAAAAGATCGGTCGCGGTGCGGCAAATAGGCGCGGCGAAGAAACTCCACTCCATACGGATTGTAGCAGGCCAACATCGCTGTCGGTGCGCTGAAGTAATAATGTTCGAGTTCGAGATGATGCTCCGAAGTGAACCGGCACCGCTCCAACAACCCCAGCATCGCCAACGTCTCTTTTTGATACTCGGCCAGTTGATTGGGCACGAGAATCCGCGTGTCAGGAGGAAATTCCGACACCAACGCCAGTCGCGGCAGCGCGTCCAACAACCAATGGCTGTGATTGGGAATCACCGTCACGGTCGCGCGGCTGTTGGCCGGCACCCAGCGTGAGACGAGGCTGGTCCAGTTGCCGGCCAACTGCACCGGCGGCGGCAGGCGGAAAAACCGGCTTGCCGGGTCCGCACGCAACCGCGGGTTGTGATAGCCGTGCAATCCGTAGACCGACTCGACACAGAGACTCTTGCCTGCCCCCAACAACGCCAAACTTTCCGTGACCAGCCGCGCTGGGGACTGTTCACTCCAGAAAATTGGCCACGGTTGTTCGGCGTACTGGTTGAACCCGCCGCGAACCATCCAAGAATCTTCCGAGACAACAGGACTGCCTTGATCGTGCAAGACAATTCGCCCGCGCGTCTTGGGATAACCACAGCGCAAGGCTTGATAGACCGAGAAGATCCGCTGGGGCGGCCCGAATCGTTCACAGCCACCCCACATCCAACGGCTGAATTCCAACACCGCTTCGCCCACGGCACGCCACAAGGTGCGCCGCAGCCATTTTGCCAGCCGGTGCGCCCGTTCAATGCGCCGCAGTTTCATCGCGCCGGCTGAGATCAGCAGTTGAAGCGAACGCCGCATTTTCATCAACAGATTTCTACCTAACAACGCCGCCCGGTGTTGTCAAACACTTCTTCCATCGTTGATTGCAAGCCGCCACGCGGGATGCGTTACCGTGAATGTCGTCCGCTCTTGCGGATCCGCGAGCGTGTACACAGCATACTGAAATGGTTTCTGCCGGTAACAACCTTGCTGCCATTTCGCCAGCCGGTGGCGCGCCACCCACAACGGTCGCAACGCCCGCATCCACAATGGCGCCGATTGCCGCAGCTCGCGTTTCTCCCGCATCGCGTTGGGCAGGAAATTCATGTTCTTGCCGGTCTGCGTGAACGCGGAAGTGTACCGCCGCAATACGGCCACGTGGGCGTCTTCTTCCAGCACTCGCAACACCCAAGTGGCATCCGCCACATCTCGCAAGCGAGAATCGAAAAACAATCCGCGCCGCTCGATGATGCTGCGCCGGAAAAAGGTCGCGCAAGAGAACACCGGCAGATGACACACCCACACATGCGGTCGCAGTGGCAGCACCGCCTTGCGGTACGCGATGAATCGTCCTCCCTCGTCCACCACCACCGCGTCCCCAAAAACAACGTCCACGTCGGGATGCGCCACGAAGAATTCCTTTACTGCCGCCAGCGCTCCCGGCGAATATTGCTCATCGCAGTTCAGGTAAGCGCACAGATCACCCTGCGCCCGGCGCAGGCCGCGGTTGATGGCGTCATACATCCCGCTGTCCTTCTCCACGAAGGCTCGCACCCGCGAATCGTCCGTTAACCACTCTAACGTCCCATCGTCCGACCCGGCGTCCTGCACAATGTGCTCGTGGCTGACGCCTTGCTGGTCGGCCACGGAGGCGATGCACAGCTTCAGCCACGGGCCGTTACGGAAACTCGGTGTGATGATTGAGAAATCCATCGTCGCCACTTTATCATAACGACGTGTCAGGACAAGCCATTGACTCGACCACGCAGCTTGTGCTACCGGAGACGAGACATGGCTGAAGCACCTCGCAAGAAAATCTTGCTGTTCGGGTACCTGCCGCCGCCCTACTTCGGGCCGAGCGTGTCCTATCAGGCGCTGCTGCGCTCGACGTTCGTGCAACAGCGGCAGGTGACATTCATGGACATCACTGTCGTGCGGCGCGTTTCGGAACTGGAGAAGTTCCGGCCCGGCAAGCTATTGAAGCTGGCGGGGTTCATCCTGACGGAACTGCGTCACCTCTTGACGAAACGCTTCGACCTGTGCTGTTACCCGCTCTCCTACAACCGCAACGCCTTCCTGAAAGACTGGATGCTGCTCGGCTTGGCGTCCACTTTCCGTCTGCCGGTCGTGCTCTACGCGCAAGGCCGCGGCCTGCCGCACTTCCGCCAGAGCCTCTCGCCCGGCCTGCGCCGGCGATTCGAGGGGATGGTTCGACGTGCCGCCGGCGCCATCGTCATCGCCGAGGACATCCGCGCGGACTTCAACGGCCTGCTGCCGCCGGCGAAAGTCCAAGTTGTCACCCACGGGGCCGAACCGCAACCGGAATTCGACACGCCGCCGGCACGCGCATGCGGTGGCTTCACCGTGCTCTACCTCGGCGCGCTCTACCGTCGCAAAGGCTTGCTCACGCTGCTGGAAGCGTTCCGTCAACTTCGCCAGCAACGGCCCGACGCCCGGCTTGTGCTGGCTGGCGATTGGTTTCCCGCCTCGGAACGCGAACCGTCCGAGGAATTCCTCCGAACCCACGGCCTCGCCGACGCAGTCCGTCTGACCGGCCCGGTGGATGGCGACGCGAAATGGACACTCTACCGCGAAGCGGACGTGTTTGTTTTCGTTCCCGAACCGGACTACGAGGCATTCGGGATGGTGTTGTTGGAGGCGATGCACGCATGGCTGCCCGTCGTTGCAAGCCGCGGTGGCGCCCGCAACGAACTGGTCAGCGACGGCGTGAACGGCTTTCTGGTGCCGCACGACAATCCCGCAGCGGTGGCGGATGCGCTGTCGCGTCTGGCGTCGGATCCGGCGTTGCGCGAGCGGATGGGCCACGCCGGTCGCGAGCGGTTCACTGCGTTTTACACCCATGAGCACTATGGCCGGCGGATGATCGAAGCGTTAGAGGCACTATGAAAGAGCGCCTCCGAACGCTCGGTTGCCTGCTGGCGCTCGTCGCGCTGGTCGCGGCGTTTTTCGGGCCGACGCTCTGGGGAGGTTGTTCGCTGGTGCCGGCCGACATCCTCCACCAGATCATTCTGCCATACGCCAACGATGTGAAATGCCCGCAGGTGCAGAATCATTATGCTTACGACCCCGTCATGATTGATTATCCATGGGCACGGTTCTGGCAGCAAACCGTCCGATCCGGGCAGTGGCCGGTGTGGAATCCGTTCATCCTCGGCGGTCATCCGCACGCCGCGGAAGGTATGCCGGCCATCTGCAGCCCTTTCAAACTGCTGCTGCTGGCGTTGCCGGCTGAACGCGCCCTCAGTCTTGTGTGGGTCGCGCAGTTGGCGCTCGCCGGCCTTTGGATGTTCGGGTTCCTGCGCGAGCTGGGGCGGTCACGTCCCGCGGCGTTTGTCGGCGCGTGTGCATGGTCGCTGAACAGCGCGTTCCTGATGTGGTATTGGCGGGCGCCGGCGGTGTTTTGCTGGGCCCCGCTGGTGTTGTGGCTGATGGAGCGCAGTGCGCGACGGCAATCGTGGGGACACGCGTTGGCAGCAGCGACCGCGCTTGGCGTGGCGTTTCTCTGCGGCAACATCCAAGCAGCGGCGCACCTCATTTTTCTGTGCGCTGGGTATGCGCTGTTGACGATTCCTTGGCGTGACCGCGCGATGCGCCGTCGGCTTGTGGCCCAGTGGGCCGCAGTGTTTGTCGTGGCGGGGTTGATTGCGGCGGTGCAATGGCTGCCGACATTGGAGTTGATGGGGCGTGAGGCATACGGCTCGGTGCAGATGCGCGGTCCGCGATTCAACCTGCGCAACGCGCTGCTGGGTCTGCCGGCGCTGGTGACGTTTGTATTTCCGGCTGTGACAGGTTCGACGGAGACTTTTGACTTGTTGAAGGCGGCGGGGGCATCGCGCGGTGATTTCACGGGATACATCGGGCTGGTGCCGGTGGGGCTGTTATTGGCGGCGGCGGTGGCGGATCGCGGGACGCGGACGCGCGCGATGTTGTGGCTGATGGCGGCGGTGACGGTGCTGTTGTTCACGCCGTTGGCACGCTACCTCTATCACCGGTTCTTCATCGTCGCGGTGTTCGCAGCAACGGTGCTGGCAGCGCACGGATTGGATATCGTGCTGGAACCGTCGGAGCAACAGCGGCGCGCCATCGGACGAGCGTTGGCCGGGCTACTGGCAGTGAGTCTGTTTATGTTGGTCGCCGTCGGAACAGTGCAAGCAGTGATCACTTGTCGTCGCGAAGCGGTGACGGCGTCGGCGTGGCGCTTCATCCAAGACGAGGCTTCCAAACACCCCTTTGGGCATCAACGCGATTGGATGCAGCAACGGGTGGGTGCGTTCTTGGATCATTACCGCGTCAGCAACCCCTCATTCTGGCTGCCGGTGGCGTGCTTGGCGGTGACGGCGCTGGCATGGCACGCGTATGCGCGGGGGCGGTTCCCGCGTGTGGGGTTTGGGTGTGTGGCGGCGGGGATGACCGTGTTGGATTTGATGGTGATGGGACGGCCGCTGGTGCCACAGGTGGACTTGCGGAAATATCCACTGCAAGCGGAACATCCCCTGCTGGCACCGGTGCTCGCTGACAACAGTCTGTTCCGCGTACAGGTCTGGGAATCCCCCGGCACGGCATTCTTGCTCCCGCCGAACTGGCTGCTGCGCGCGTCGGTGCAGGATGTGCGCGGAAATTTCTCACTTGCGCCGGAGTCGCTCGAACAATTGACACCGCGAGGGGAACAGAAAGCCACGCCCTTGTTTCACCTCCAGAACGTGAAATACTTGATCGCTGACGACGGAGTGGACATTCCTTCCGACACCTTCGAACTGGCGGCAAGCCAGGGACGGTTCCGTGTCTGGCGCAACCTTCGTTGTCTGCCACGTGCCTTGTGGGTGCCGCGCGCTGAGACGGTGATTGACCGAAAACAACTGCTGGCGCGAATGCGAACAGAACCGTTCGACCCGCGAGCGGTCGTGCTGTTGGAGGAGTCGTTGTCGGTTTTGACGAACGGGACTACCCCGGCAACGGGCGAGGCGCAGGTCGCCGAGTACACACCCACACGCGTGCGGGTACGAGTGCGGGCGGATTCGCCGGGCTGGCTGTTGCTGGCGGATAACTGGTATCCCGGCTGGCAGGCGACAGTGGATGGCCGGCCGGCGAAGTTGTATCGGGCCAATTGGGTATTGCGCGCTGTCTTCGTGCCGGCTGGTTTGCATGAGGTGGAGTTCCAGTTTGCGCCGGCCACTTTTCGCGCAGGGCTGGGAATCACGCTGGCAACACTGGCCGGCTTAGCCGTGGCCGGCGCGACTATTCGCTTGGTACATCGGCGCATATGAAGTATAGAACAACCATGTGCAAGAGCGCGAAGAACGCATGGACGGCGGTGTTGGTGGACGCGGAGCGGCGGCTGCCGACGGGGCAGTGTCTCGCGCAGGAAGCGTTCACCACCGAGCACGACCGGCCTGTCCTCGTCAAACTCAATGAACTGCAGGCCGACACTTTTTATTGGTTCAACGCCATGACCGCCAGCGCGCTCTTCGACGCCGTTGTCGAGCGCGCCGTCCAACTCGGCGGACGACTCACTGTCTCCCACGCCGCGTCCCGCCGCCTCCAACACATCGCCGGCAAACTCGATCAGGTTTGCATCCTCGTTGACGGCCGTCCCGGGAAAGAACTGCTTCATGGCACGCGCCTGCAATGCCGGAACATTGCCGGAACACCGCTCGCCGCGTATCGCGTCGCGCTCGTCGAGGGCGACGCGCCGCTGCTGTTCATCGCCCGCGAACAACGCCGCCGCTGCCTCGGGTTTCTCACCAGTGACGCCGACATCGTGGGAGAAATCGCCGATGACGTCGACGCCTTGTTGCGCGGCATGGGCCGCCGGCTCGACACCTTCGAGCGGCTGCAGAGACTTCACCAGACCACCCAGCAGGTTGCGCGCGAACTGGAGAGTTACACGCGCCGCCTGCAACTGGCCGTCGCGCGCGCCCATCGCCGGCCGGAACTGCTGACGCCGGCCCGCTTTGAGCGGATCGTCGCGCAGTCCATCGCCAAAATGGAACAACTCAAGGAAATCCCGCGCCGGGCCTTGCGCACGATGGGCAAAAGGCGCCGCTGACCAGCATGGACTTCCTCAACTCCGGCATCCCGCTTGGCCGTTTCTTGGGCATCAACGTCCGGCTGCATTTCACCTTTGTCCTGTATGCTCTCTATCGCGTCCAACAGTTCAATAATCTTCTGTACGGCTTCGCTTACATAGCCGGGCTATATCTATGCATTCTGTTGCACGAGTTCGGCCATGCGCTGGCCGCCCGCTGGGCCGACGGCGATGCGGAAGACATCTTGTTGTGGCCGCTTGGCGGGTTGGCCTATTGCCGGCCCGCGTGGCATCCGACAGCCCACCTGATCTGCACCGTCGCCGGGCCGTTCGTGACGTTCCTGTTGTTCGCCGGATCGTGGGCGGCGGCGCTGGCGTTGCATCCGTGGGCCGACCAGAGCGCATCGGTTTGGTACGCGCAACATTTTCTCAGCGAGATGGCGGTGTTGAATCTGTGGCTGCTGATCTTCAATCTCATCCCTGCTTTCCCGATGGATGGCGGACGGATTTTGCGCGACGCGCTCTGGCACTGGTTGAGCGCCGAGAAGGCCACCAGCATCGCCGTCTGGACGAGCCGCGGCATCGCCGCCGCGGGCATTCTTTGGGCCGTCGTCAGCCAAGACTACTGGCTGATTCTGTTGGCGGGATTCATCCTATGGCAGGCGCAAAGCGAGTATGCCTTGCTGGCCTTCGAAGCCGGCGGCCGCTACGGGTTCTCCCTGTGGGAACGCCTCCAACGCGGCCGACGCCAACGCGACTTTCATCAAGGTGTCGCAGCCCGTCAGGCGGAGGAGACCGTGGCCGCGTTTCATCGTTGCACCTCCTGCGGACGCACCGAGCACGACGATCCGCACTTGGATTTCCGCGTCTGCACCGATTGCAGCGGTGGTCAGGAATACTGTCGCGACCATCTCGACTCGCACCCGCACGTCTGAGATGCGCGACGTTATCGGGGCAGAAAGCGCGTGAAGTCGGGGTGGTTCGGATTGAGGCGGTCGGCCTCGGCCAAATGACGGCGGGCTTCCTCGGTCTTGCCTAATTGGAGGTACGCGCCGGCCAAACAGGCGTGGGCGTTGACGTATCGGGGCTGGTAACGAATCGCCTGCTTCAGTTCCACAACGGCTTCGGGAAACCGTCTGGCGAGGAACAAGGCGAGACCATAATTATAGTAAAGATCGGCCTCGCGCGGTCGGAAGCGGGCCGCCGCCTCAAAATGTCCGATGGCGTCCGCCAATCTGCCTTGGCGAATCAGAACCTTCGCCATGTTGTTGTGTCCCTTGTAGTAGTCCGGCTCCCATTGGACTGTGGCGGCGTAATGTTTCAGCGCCTCGTCATACCGCTGAAGTTTGTCGTAGTGGACTCCCAAATTGTAGTGCGCCCTTGCCGCCTGCGGATTCCTGGCAAGCGTGTCGGTCCAGAACTTCACCGGTTCTTCGTAACAGGTCGCCCGCTTCGCGCTCAGGATTGCCAGCGCGCCGACGATGACGATGGCGAGGCCGTTGCCAACCATGCGCGGCAAGCTCATGATCCCCGCCACGACCAGACTGATGATACCGATGGTGGCGAGATATTGAAGATGGTCTGTCACGACGGGTGAACGCCCAATGTACGGCGCATTGAACACGCCCAGCACCGGAAACAGCATCACGCCAAAATACAGCAGCGCGAACAACACGCCCCTGCCCCAAGTCGCGCGAAACCACCAAACGATCCCCGTCACCAACGCAACCCACAGCGTCGGCGCCCAGAACAATGGCGTCAGCTTGTCAAACTTCCACAACGGATACACCGCCATCAGATTCACTGGAACCAGCGCCTTTCCCACGTAGAACCAGAACGCATGCCCGGCCGCGCCGAGGCGGAACCACACCGGACGTTTCACAGAGAAGAGAGCTTCGCCGCTCGCTGAGTGCCACTGTTGGGTCGAGATCGCCAGCAAGCCAGCCCCGGCCGCCAACAGGAAAAAAGGCGCGACACGCAACAGGTCACGGCGATCAATTTTGTTTCGTTGCCACCAGACGCACAGTAACAACACCGCCGGCAACGTCACCCCCGATGCCTTGCTCAACAACGCCGCCAGAAACGACGCCAGCGCGCCCCAATACCAGCCGCTCTTGCCTCCGCCATCGAAGCGCAGAAACGCCAGCACCGTCAGCGCGTAGAAAATCAGTGACAACGTGTTCTTTCGTTCCGCGATCCAAGCCACCGACTCCGCATTCACGGGATGAATCGCGAAAATCATGGCAGCCCACCAAGCCCCGCGAATCCCGAGGCGTGATAACACTCGCCACACCAACAAGACGCCCACCGCGTGAAACAGGATGTTGGTGGCGTGATAACCTTTCGGATTCATCCCCCACAACCGCCATTCCAGCCAGAACGACGTCCACGTGACCGGGTAATACTCGGACTCCAACGAGTACGTCCAAATCTCCTGCAGCCCGCCTGCCGATTGAACGCGCGGATTGTCCGTCAACAGCAAGTCGTCATCCCAGATGAACCCTGCCTTCAACGCCGGCAGGTACACGATGACCGTCACCAACACCAGCAACGCCGCCCAGCCCCATTGTTTCTTATCCGGCAGGTTCACGCCGCTCACACGCGCAACGTCGCGCTCGGTTCGTGCTGGCTCGAAACGGTGATCTGAACGTGCGTGGTGCCGACCTGGTGGAGTTTCCCGGCCACGGTCTTGTGGGCCAGTTCCGGCCGGTTGCAATCGCGGCTGAGGTGCGCGAGCACCAGATGGCGAAGCCGCTCGGTGGCAATCTCGCCGGCGAGT
>Ga0172375_10005724_pt1 | contig 17778 bp, 14 predicted proteins | sample LakKiv1m_FD_114537 | JGI IMG/M metagenome (GOLD analysis project Ga0172375, IMG submission 114537) | Freshwater microbial communities from Kabuno Bay, South-Kivu, Congo - kab_092012_11.1m | ecosystem: Environmental > Aquatic > Freshwater > Lake | place: Democratic Republic of the Congo...
GCCCGTCGGCGCCGATCATATGATGAACATTCACGATACCAACTACACCGCGCCGGGCGACAGCCTGGCGCGCGTCAACACCGTTCTCCCGGTTGGCCCGCTGCCGGCAAACGACTTGAGCGCGGAAAAGGTGAGGCTCTTTTACCACGAGGTCAACTGGCAGCATTTCCAGGATTGCGCCGTCACCTGTATGTTTTATCCCTACGACTACACCCACCTGGCGGAGGCGTTGAGCGGCGTCACCGGCCACGACTTCGCCCCGGCCGATATCCTGGCCGTAGGTGAGCGTGCCCAACAGCTCTCTCGACTGTTTAATCTGCGCGAGGGCCTCACTGCCGCAGACGACCGACTGCCGAAACGGGTGATGACCGCGTTCGGGACCGGGCCGTTGGCGGACATCGGCATCTCGGCGGAGGTGTTGCATGATGCTCGCCAGGCGTGGTACGCGCAGATGGGCTGGACGCCGGATGGCGTTCCGACCCGCGAGCGGCTTGCCGCGCTGGATCTTATGGGGTTATTGAGGTAGTCTTCGCGCGAAAATCCGTTATTCCATTCCATCACACAGGAGGCACAAGCAGATCATGTCCCACATCGAAACTATCTATACCGCAGTATTGGAAGGGAACGCAGCCGGCGCTAAAGCCGGCGTCACCGCGGCCCTGGCGACCGGACTTAACCCGGAAACGATCTTGAAGGATGGGCTGATCGCCGCGATGAGCGAGGTTGGCCGGCTATTCGAGGAAAATGAGTACTTCGTACCGGAGATGCTCGTATCCGCGCGGGCAATGCAGGGTGGCCTGACGCTGCTCAAGCCGCACCTGGCCGCAGGGGGAGCAGTATCAACGGGCAAGGTGGTCGTCGGCACGGTCAAGGGCGATCTACACGATATCGGCAAGAACCTCGTTGCCATGATGCTGGAAGGCGCCGGGTTCGAGGTCATTGACCTGGGTACCGACGTGACGCCGGAGAAGTTCATCAACGCGGTCCTGGCGCACAGACCGCAAGTGCTCGGCATGTCAGCATTGCTGACCACCACCATGCCTAGCATGGGCAACACCGTCAGGGCGCTCCAGGAGGCCGGCCTGCGCGAACAGGTCAAAGTGATGATCGGCGGCGCCCCAGTGACCGACAGCTTTGCCAAACAGATCGGCGCGGATGGCTACAGCCCTGACGCCAGCTCGGCGGTGCGGTTGGCAAAGTCGCTGGTCGGCGCCTGACACTCGTTCGGGGAGACAATCGCAGGATAACATTCCGGGTCTGCTCGATCGGCTTTGGTTTATTTGTATCTCCTAGGTTATCCTGCCGGCGCCATGATCACCATCGAAGTCCGTTTTTTCGGGAGGATGGAGCTGTTTACCCGGCGACTACCGCCCGCGGTGCAGCACGACCTGCCGCGTGTCCAGTTGCCGGACGGCGCGAGAGTGGATGATCTGCTGCGCCTGTTGCAGATCCCGACCGGCCAGGGACGACCGCTCGTCAGTGTGAACCGTTTCTACCAGCGCGATAACGTGCCCCTCAAGGACGGCGATCGGGTGCAGCTTCTGCGGACGGTGGTCGGTGGCGCGCAGTAGATGACAGAGCCCCAGTCTTCACAAGGGTGTGTCCATGCCTAGATTCGACTATATCCGAGCGCAAACCATCGAGCAGGCGTTGCAACTTCTGGCTGACCCTGCTCATGTCAGCCGCCCACTGGCAGGCGGCACCGATGTCCTGGTGCTGACCCGTTATGAGAAGCCGGTCTTCGACCGGGTGGTGGACATCAGCCGGGTCGCCGAGATGAAGGTCATCGAGCGCCAGGGGGACGAGATCACCATCGGCGCTGGCGTCACGTTCACCGAGGCCGCCGAGAACCCGCTGCTGCAAGCGGTGGCGGGATGCCTGGTGGAGGCGAGCCTGACTGTCGGCGGACCGGCTATCCGCAATGCCGGCACATTGGGCGGCAACACTATCAATGCGGCCGCGTGCGCCGACGGTGTGCCGCCGCTGGTGTGCCTGGATGCGGTCGCCCATCTGCGCAGCCTGATCGGCGCGCGCAGCCTCCCCGTCAGCAAGTTCATCCAGGGCGCCAATCGCACCGGCCTTCAATCGGGCGAGCTGCTCACCCACTTCACTGTCCCCGTACCGCCGGCCGGGACGCGCCAGGCGTTCATCAAGCTGGGCCGGCGGAACGCGCAGGCTATTTCGCGCCTCAGCATGGCGGCCGCGGGGCATTTGGATGCCGCAGGCCGGATTGACTACGTGCGGCTCGTCCCCGGCGCGGCCATGCCCAGCCCGCGGCGCATCCCGGAGGTGGAGGCGTTCCTGTTGGGGCAGACGCCGGACGACGCGCTGCTGGCAGCCGCCGGTCAAAAGACCGCCGAGGCCATGATCGCGGTCACCGGCCGGCGGTGGTCCACCGAATACAAAGAGGTTGCCATCCAGGCGTTGGCGGAACGCGCACTGCGCAGGGCGTTGCTTTAGAAAGGTATGTGTTGATGCTGATCGAGTTTACCCTGAACCACAAACCCATTGCGGTCGAAGCCCCGCCTGACATCACCCTGCTCGACCTCCTGCGCGATCATCTCGGCCTCACCGGCACGAAGGAAGGCTGCTCGGTGGGTGAGTGCGGCGCGTGCTCGGTGATCATGGACGGCCGTCTGATCAATAGCTGCCTGGTATTGGCTCCGCAGGCTGGTGGCAGCGAGATCATCACCGTCGAGGGCATCCACGCCCCCGACGGTGGGCCGAACGACATGCAAGAGAACTTCATCACCTACGGCGCGGTGCAATGCGGCATCTGCATCCCCGGCATGGTGGTCGCCGGCGAGGCGCTGCTGCTGCACAACCCGAACCCCTCTCGCTCCGAGATCCGGACGGCTCTGGCGGGTAACCTCTGCCGCTGCACGGGGTATCAGCAGATCGTGGATGCGATTGAGGCGACGGCAAAGGGTAGACAAGGAAATAGGTAGACAAGGAAACAAGGAGACAAGGAAACAAGGAAACAAGGTTGTGCTACCACCTTATCTACTTGTTTCCTTATTACTTGTTTCCTTATTACTTGTTTCCTTCGAGAGGAACGACACCATGACAACCCACCAATACATCGGCAAGCCCGCCCGCCGCGTCGATGCGCTGGAAAAGGTGATGGGCAAGGCGAAATACATCGCCGACCGCAAGCTGCCCGGCATGTTGCACGCGCGCTGTCTGCGCAGCGATGTGCCCCACGCCCGCATCGTCAGGCTGGATGTGGCGCCCGCGCTGGCTGTGCCCGGCGTGCGTGCGGTGATCACCAGCGAGGACTATTTCGAGCACGGGCTATACGGCTTCCCGGTCAAAGACAAATACATGCTGGCCTACGCGAAGGTGCGTTATGTGGGCGAGGCCATCGCCGCGGTGGCGGCCGACACCCCCGAGGCCGCGCAGGCCGGCGTGGACGCCATCCTCTGTGAGCTGGAGTCGCTGCCCGGCCTGTTCGACCCGGAGCAGAGCCTGGCCCCGGACGCGCCCCAGGTGGGCCCCGACCGGCCCGACGGCAAACATCCCAACTTTCTCGATACCCTCATTGTGCGCAAGGGCGATCCGCTGGCGGAGTGGGCGCAGTCCCCGGTCAAACTGGAGCAGCGCTACTCGGTGATGCCGCAGGAGCACGCATACATCGAGCCTGAGGGCGCGCTGGCGATCCCGACGCGCGAGGGCGGGGTGGTGGTCTACGCGCCGAACCAAAGTCCTTTCGTCAACCACGGCAACCTGGCGCTGGTGCTCGATCTGCCCCACAACCTGGTGCGCGTGATCCAACCCCCGGTGGGCGGTTCCTTCGGCGGCAAGGACGACCAGATCTACGAGACCTCGGCCCAGGTGGCCAGGCTGGCGCTGAAAACGGGCCGGCCGGTGCGCATGGTCTTCAGCCGCGAGGAGAGCCTGATCGCCTCCTACAAGCGCGACCCCATGCATATGCACATCTGGCTGGGCGCGGACGCCGATGGCACGCTACGCGCCTGCAAGTTCGACGGCCTGATGGACTCCGGTGCGTACGCGTCCGAGAGCCCCTTCACCGCCTGGCGGGCGAGCATCCACGCGATGGGTGCGTATCGCTACGATGCCTGTGATGTGGACATAACGTGCGTTTACACCAACAACGGCTACTACGGTGCGTTCCGCGGTTTCGGCAACACCGAGGTGTGCGTCGCCATCGAGCAGGCCATTGACGAGATGGCCGATGCGGTCGGCATGGATCCATTGGATTTTCGCCTGAAGAACTGCCTGCGCCTGGGCGACGAGACCCCGCACGGCCAGCGCCTCACCGAATCAATCAGCGTGGCCGACTGCCTCAATGCTGTTCGGAAAGCGAGTGATTGGGACCGCAAGCGAACGGAATACGCAGTACGCAATACGGGGTCCGACATCCGCCGCGGCATCGGCGTGGCCGCGCTCTTCCACGGCACCTCGTTGGGCGCCGAGGGGCACGACTACGCAGGCAGCACCATCGCCGTCGAGCAGGACTACTCGGTAGACCTCACCTCCGGCCTGACCGACTACGGGACCGGCTCGCGCACCGTGTTCACCTTGATCGCGGCCGAGGAGCTGGGGGTCAAGCCGGAGCGCATCCACATGCAGCGCCCCGATACCGACACCGCGGGCGAATCCGGCCCGACGGTCGCCAGCCGTTCCACTATGCTCGGCGGCAACGCGGCGCGCGTCGCGGCCGGCAACCTGCGCCAGACGCTGGACTACGCGGCCGCCGACCTGCTGGGGTGCGAGATTTACCAGCTTCTGCGTCACGGCGAGGACTACGTGGGGCCGTCCGAGGAGCCGGTGCGCTGGGAGCGGGTGGTGGATCACGCCCGGGAGATGGGGCTGGCGCTCTCAGCCCAGGGCAAATGGACCGCGCCGCGCATTGACTGGGATCACCATGCCGGCCGCGGCACGCCCTACATGGCCTACCACTTCGCCGCACAGGTGGCCGAGGTGGAGGTGGACATGCGCACCGGCAATGTGCAGGTGGTCGGCCTCTGGGCCGCGCACGACCCCGGCAAGGTGATCTTCCCCCAGGGCGCCTACGGCCAGCTTTTCGGCGGCATCGCGCAAGGCCTGGGCTACGCGCTGATGGAGCAGATCACCTATGTGGACGGGTATGTGCAGGAGACCAATTTCGAATCATACCTGATCCCGACCTCGGTGGACGTGCCCGAGATCCACGGGCAGTTCGTCGAGGCGCCGTTCTCCCAGGGGCCATACGGCGCTAAGAACATCGCCGAGCCGAGCATGGTCCCCACCGCGCCGGCCATCCTCAACGCCATCTACCACGCCACCGGCACGCGCGTGCGCGATCTGCCGGCGAACCTGGAGCGGGTGTTGCTGGGGCACGACCTGGCCAAGGGCGGGTCGGCGAAGGCGTGCAAGTTGGGGTTGAAGATCGCGTAGCGGAGAGGCATTTTGAACACCATCCTGATCGAAAACGGCGCTGTCATCACCGTAGACGACGCCCAGCACGTCTACAACCCCGGCTACGTCCTGCTGCAAGACGACCGGATCGCCGCGGTTGGCCCCGGCGCGGCCCCGGCCGAAGCCCGTGCCCGTGCGACCGAGGTCATTGACGCCAGCCTGATGACCGTCATGCCGGGCATGGTCAACGCACACACGCACCTGTTCCAGACCTTTATCCGCGGCCTGGCCGACGACAAGCCGCTGCTGGACTGGCTCAAGGCCGCGATCTGGCCCGTGGCGCAGGCGTTGACCGAGGAGGACGCCTACCTGGCGGCCATGCTGGGCCTGGTGGAGAACATCCGGGGCGGGGCGACCAGCGTCATTGACCACCAGTACATCCACACCGAGCCGGGCAACGACGACGGTGTCTTCCGCGCGGCCGAGGAGAGCGGCGTCCGCTTCCTGAACGCGCGCGGCTGGGCCGACATGAACTACCACCCGGCGTTTCAGGAGACCCCGGAGCAGATCGAGGCGGAGATGCGCCGGCTGCACCGGCGCTGGCACGGCCAGGCCAACGGCCGGCTGCGGCTGGAGTTCGGCCCGCTGATCCCGTGGGGCTGCTCCGATGCGGCCATGCACCGCACGCGCGCGCTGGCCGCCGAATGGGGCGTCGGCACGCACATCCACGTGGCCGAGACCCGCACCGAGGTTGACATGGAGCTGGCCTCTCGCGGGATGCGCCACATCGAATGGCTGCACTCGTTGGGCGCGCTGGGACCGGACGTGCAACTCGTCCACAGCGTGTGGCTCAACGACCACGAGATTGATCTGATCGAACGTGCGGGCGCGGTGATCGTCCACTGTCCCGTCTCCAACATGTACCTGGCCTCCGGCGTGGCCCGCGTGCCCGAAATGCACCGCCGCGGCATCCCGGTGGCGCTGGCGACCGACGGCCCCGGCAGCAACAACAACCAAGACATGCTGGAAGTCCTGAAGGCGACCTGCCTTTTACATAAAGTCAGCTCGCTCAACGCCATGATCCTGCTCCCCGAAGATGCGCTTTGGATGGCGTGTCGGGGCGGCAGCCGGGCGTTCGGCCAGCCCGACCTCATCGGCTCGCTGGAGGTCGGCAAGAAGGCCGACGTGGTGCTGGCCGACCTCAACACGCCGCTGGCAATGCCGGTGCATAAGCCGGTCTCCGCGCTGGTCTACAACCTGGCCGCGCGCGATGTGGACACCGTGATCGTGGATGGCCGCGTGTTGATGCGCGGCAAGCGCATCCTGGTGGTGGATGAGGCCGCGCTGTTGGATCGGGCGCGGATTGCGTGCGCGCGGCTGTTTGAGCGCGCGGGCGTGGTGGTGGATTAGTGTCCAGACTGTTTGAGATGCAATCTGAATTCGTTAATTGTATCGCCTCTCTCTCTCTCCAAATGACCGAGCGCCGCGAGCGCTTCCTGGCCGATCTGATCCGCATCCGCTCCTATACCGGGCAGGAAGGCCCGGCGGTCGAGCGTATGCTGCACGAGCTGCGCGCCATCGGCTGCGACGAGGTCTGGACCGACTCGGCCGGCAACGCGCTGGGCCGCATCGGCCGCGGGCCGCGGGTCATCCTCTACGACGCACACCTGGACACCAACGAGGTCGCCGATGCACGCGAGTGGCCGCACCCGCCGCTGGAGCCGGTGGTCGAGGGCGATGCGATGTTCGGCCTGGGCGCGTCCGATTGCAAAGGCGGCGTCGCGGCGATCGTCTATGGCGCGGCGATCCTGAAACAACTTCTGCACGAGCCCCGTCAGACCTCCGAGGTCTTCGGAGATTTTGGAGCTCTTTCCGACTTCTCGGTGGTGATCATGGGCGCGACCCTGGAAGAAGACGCGGAGGGGTTCGCGTTGCGCTCCCTGGTCGAACGCGATGGTCTGAAGCCGGAGGTCGTGCTGCTGGCCGAAGCGACCGATTTGACCCTGCGCCGCGGTCAGCGGGGCCGGTGCGAAGTGCGCGTGCGGGCCGAGGGCCGCGCGGCCCATGCCAGCCAGCCCCACCTGGGCGAGAGCGCCATCCTCAAAATGCTGCCGGTCATCTTTGCGCTGGAAGCCATGAACGCCGGCCTGGCCGTTGACCCCATCTTTGGCCGCGGCACGCAAGTGGTCTCTCTGATCGAAGGCCCGCACACGCCCAACTCGGTGCCGGCCTGGTGCGAGGTGGCCGTGGATCGCCGCCTGGTGCCGGGCGAGACGCCGGAAGCGGTGCTGGCCGGCATCCGCGCGGTCGTCGAGCCGCTGGGTGCGACCGCGCGCATCCCCGATCAGCCGGTGCTGACCCATACCGGGCTGCGACTGGACGGGCCCAGCTTCTACCCCGGTTGGCTGCTGCCGGAGCAGGATCCGCTGCTGGCTGCAGGTCAGGCGACATGCCGGGCGCTGTGGGGCCAGCCCGCCGCGGTGGATGTCTGGCGCTTCTCCACCGACGGGACCTACTCGGCCGGCGCGGCCGGCATCCCCACCCTGGGCTTCGGGCCGGAGGAGGAGCAGTACGTCCACGCCGCGAACGACCAGGTGAGCCTGACCAGGCTGCGCAAAGCGGCCGAGTTTTATGCGTTATTCCCGTTGATCTACGCCGGTCAGACGTAAGGGTTTGATGAGATCACCACGGAGACACTGAGCGCACGGAGGCGTGGCTAGAGCCTAGATTTCGCACCTTCAGAATCGAATAGCAAGGCCGGCGGCGCGGCGGCATGACGGCACAAGAGTGTGCTGCAGAGGTGCTGCGCCTGGATTGGGGGCAAAATGCTGCGCCGAGGCGGCATTGTCCCCGCGGAGCATCCCCGATCTGGCCGGTGGGCGTACTGCGGCCTCCCGGCTGGACCGGCTCAACACAGCCGACGATCTGGCAACAAACGTTCGGGCGCCAGGTGTGCGGTGGCGAGCAAATGGTGCGGTTGGGCGGCTGGTGCGGCGGTTTGCACCAACTCCTCCAGCGCCACGGCCACCAGGTGGAGCAGGGCCAGCAGGTCGGGCTCCACCTGGGCCAGACGGCGGAGCGTGCTGCCATCCCAGCAGTGGGTCTCAATCAAGGTCAGCGGTTCCAGCCGTTGGATCAAGCGCCGGGTCGTGATCTGCAGGCCCTGTTGGCGCACCTGCCGCTGGAGCAGGGTGTAGGCTAGCAAGGCCAGCATGTTGATCAAGAGCATGGTGGCGATGCGCTGGTCTTGGTGGAGATAGAGCGGCGAGATCGCCAGATCGTCTTTGCTGACGTGGAAGCATTTTTCCACGCCATCCTTCTGCCGGTAGCGCCGAAACATCTCGTGGTGGGAGAGCGTCCGATCGTTGGTGACCAGCAGATACCGGCCATCGTAGCGCTCGGCCTGGGCCAGCGCCGTGGGGTTGCGGCGCCAGTAGAGGTTGACCTGGCCAGTGGGCGTGGCATACACCGTGACCTCCAGGAACTGGGCGGCTGGGGCGGCCCGCAGTTGGGCGTTGACCCGGCGTTGCACGGCCGGGACCGACCGCAGGCGCGGCTGGCCCAGTTTGTCTCTGAGTTGGGCGAGGGCTGCCTCCAACTCAGCCAGCCCTGCCAGCCGCGCCTGCCGCAGTTGGTCGCGCAAGGGGCCGGCCACGACGACCAGCCCCCGGTGGACGGTGGTTTTGCCCGCATGGGTGAAGGTGACCGGACAGCCGCGGCCCCAATACTGGGGGTTGGGCCCCTCCACGATGGGAAAAGCCTCGATCTGGGCATCGGACCACGCCCCGAGGGTGGCTTTGAGGGCCGGCGTGGCGGCTTTGAGGCCGGTCAAGTGGCGCAAGCCGCAGCGGTCATAGAGCAAGGCGATTTCAGCATTCAGCATCGCGCGGTCGCCCACGATCAGGGTGTCCTGGAGCGGCTGGCCGTACTGGCGCAACCAGTGCGCCAGGTTGTCCAGATTCGTTTCCACAGTCGCCTGGTCGGCCGTGCGACCGGACCAGGCCTGATAGAGCAAGGGTAGGTTGCCGTCAGCCGCCGCATCCAGGCCCAACTTGAGCTTGCGCTTGTTGTTTGGGGTGTTGTGGGCAAAGCCGAAGTCAATGAGTTTGCTCTCCGCAAAGCGGCCCTGGGCCACGACCGCGGTCACATCATAGAAGATGACGGACAGGTCGACGCCCGTTTTCTGCAGGGCCACCTCGACTATCTCGAGCCAGATCGCCCCCAGGTGCGGATATAAGGCGTCGAGGGTGCGGCCCAGGCGATCATCGTTGAACTTGCCTGCGGGGATGCCCAAGACGGCAACCAGCACGGTCTGGCCGACCCAGTCCGTGATCTGGTAGAGCGGCAGCGGCAACAGCAACCGGTTCAGCACCAGCACGAGGGCCACCGTGCCGTGGTCGACATCCGCCTGGGTCGGGCAATGGCGATTGATGATTTGGCGTACCTGCAGGGTTTCCAACAACGCATACAAGACGGGTAAGGCGCCCAGCTTGTAGCGCACCTGGCTGGCCGTCAGCCAGTCCACGACGTGCGCCATGGTCAGCACACCCTGCAACGCCCATTGGGCTAACTGCGCCGCACGCTGCGCCCGGCGCGCGGCCGCCTGCCAGACCCGGTACTTGTGCAGCGCCCATTTCTTCCAGCGGGTGGTCGCTGACCACGGAAACACCGGGCCTGACCGGCCAGCGTCAGGGCTCACAACGCCCAAAAGCGGGGCGTCGGCCGCTGGGGTGACTTGGCTTGCGCTTGGCCCGAGGGCGACCAACACGGCCAGAAACCACACGATCCAGACGATAACTCGAATCCAAGCCGCTTTTGTGGCATACTGGTTCATGCGAAGATGCTCCTGCAAAGTCGGGATTGCTACCTTAACTTTGCCACAGATCGAGCATCTTCGCATCTTGGCTCTATTCAGTTTTCAAGGTGCGAAATCTAGGCTAGAGATACTCTGTGTCCTCCGTGCCTCCGTGGTTCAATGGGAGTGAGTTGAAATGCACTGTGACATCGTCATTCGTCATGGCGCCCTGGTGACTCCCGCGGGCGTCATCCGCGGCGATTTGGGCATCATCGGCGAACGGATCGCAGCCATTGGCCCCGACCTGCGCGGCCGGGAAGAGATTGACGCGGCGGGCAAGCTGGTGATCCCCGGCGGCATTGACCCGCACGTCCACTTGCAGATGCCGGCCGGTGCAGTGACCTCCAGCGACGACTGGTATACCGGCACGGTCGCGGCCGCGTGCGGCGGCACGACGACGGTGATTGATTTTGTGGAGCCAACCCCCACCCAACCCTCCCCCGTCCCCACGGGGGAGGGCTACGGCGCACCCTCCTCTGCCGCGGCGGGGGAGGGACGGGGTGGGGGCCTTCTCCCAGGCCTCGCCGCGCGCCGCGCCGAAGCCGAAGGCAAGGCCGTCATTGACTACGGCCTGCACATGACCCTGCTCGACGCTGCTCCCGCGACCCTGGCCGAGATCCCCGAAGTGGTCGCGGCCGGCGTGACGTCGTTCAAGGCGTATACCACCTACAGCTTCAAGCTAACCGACGACACACTGGTGGCAGGGATGGCCGCGGTGGGCGCGGCCGGCGGCATGGTGCTGGTGCATGCCGAGAACGACGCGGGCATTGCCTTCCTGCGCAAGCGGCTGTTGGATGCGGGGCATGTGGAACCGCGCTACCATCCCCGCTCGCGGCCGGCCGGCATGGAGGCCGAGGCGGTGGAGCGGGCGTTGGCGCTGGGCGAAGCGGCCGGTTGTCCGGTCTACATCGTGCATACCTCCACCGGCCGCGGCGCAGATGCGATTGCGCGGGCGCGCGCCCGCGGCCAGGCGGCCTTCGGCGAGACCTGTCCCCAATATCTGGTGTTGACCGACGCCGAGTACGACCGACCCGGCTTCGAGGGCGCGAAGTTCGTCTGCTCGCCGCCGCTGCGCACGGCCGAGGATCAAGTCGCACTGTGGGCGCACCTGGCCGCCGATGCCCTCAGCACCGTCGGGACCGATCACTGCCCGTTTTTCTATGCGTGCCAGAAGGATCTGGGCCGGCCCGATGCGCCACCGCCCTTCAACCGCACCCCCGGCGGGATGCCCGGCATCGAGGGCCGGCTGGCGCTGCTCTACACCTATGGCGTCGGCGCGGGCCGGATGACGGTCGAGCGCTGGGTCGAGGTCTGCTGCTCTGGGCCGGCGCGCATCTTTGGGTTGACCGGCCGCAAGGGCGAGCTGACCGTGGGTGCGGATGCCGACGTGGTGATCTTCGACCCCGACCGTGAGGTCACGCTTTCCCGCGCGGTCTTGCACGAAAACTGCGACTACACCCCCTACGACGGCTGCCAGCTCAAGGGCTATCCCGTGCTCACCATGCTCCGCGGCCGCGTCATCGTCCGCGACGGTCAGTTTGTCGGCGAGGCGGGCGAGGGGCGGTTTCTGGTGCGAGGGAGTAAGTAGATAAGTAGGCAAGTAGACAAGTAGGCAAGTAGACAGCACCCTTGTTTCCCTATTTCCTTGGTTCCTTGTCTACCAACCCCCGGAGGCGACGCATGAAAGGTACCATCATCCTTCCCGACTTCCTCATCGCCACCCCCGGCGAGCCGCCGAAACAGGGGTGGGGCGTGCGCGTGGTCGGCGATCAGATCGCCGCGGTTACGCCGAATGCCGAACTGCGGCAGGCGTACCCGGAAGATGAGGTTGTGGGCGCGGCCGGTCAGACGTTGTCGCCCGGCTTCGTGGATGCGCACACGCATCTCTACGGCGTGCTGGCGCATGGCGTGCCGCCTCCCTCAGTCTCCCCCTCCCTCGCAGGGCGGGGGCAGGGGGGAGGGTCAGCGCTGGCAAACCACTCTTCCTTGGAGGGAGAGGAGGAGAGTAAGGGCTGGTCCTTTTTGACCGATTTCTGGTGGCCGCTGGTGGAAGACCGCCTCGACCATGAGATGATCTGCGCCGCGACCGACCTGAACCTGGCGATGATGCTGCGCGGGGGCACGACCGCGTTTTACGACATCACAGAAGCGCCCAACGCGCTCCCCGGCTGCCTCCGGGCCCAGGCCGAAGTCGTCCGCGCCCGCGGCATCCGCGGCATCCTCTCCTTCGAGGCAACCGAGCGGGTCAGCAAGGCCAACGGCCAACTCGGCCTGCGGGAGAACCTGGAGTTCATTCAGTGGAGCAGGGGGCAGGAGGCAGGGGGCAGGGGGCAGGAGTCAGGGGTCAGGAGTCAGGAAACAGGGGTCAGGGGTCAGGAATCAAGCGAACGGCTGAGCAATCCAGCTTCCAGTCTCGTCTCCGGCTTCATGTGCTACCACACCACCTTCACCTGCTCGGCCGAGTTCATCTGCCAGGCATTTGAGATGGCCGCAGGGGAGGGCGCGACGGTACACATGCACGCGTCCGAAGGAACCTATGAGCCGGAGTACGCGCTGGCCCACTTCGGCGGTCGCACCTTCGAGTATTACGAGCGACTCGGCGTGGCTGGCCCGATGATGCAGGCGTCGCAGTGTGTGCAGATCACCCAGGCCGAGGTCGCGATCCTCGCGCGGTGCGGGGTGCGCGTGACGCACATGCCGCTCTCGAACTGCGAGGTCGGCGGCGGCATCGCACCCGTGCCCGATCTCGTGGACGCGGGCGTCACCGTGGGCCTGGGCTCCGATGGCTACATCACCGACATGTTCGAGGTGATGCGCGGCGCGTTTCTGATTCACAAGGCGCATCGCCAGGATCCGAGCGTCATGCCGGCCAATCTGGTGTGGCAGTTGGCAACCGAAGGCGGCGCGCGCGCGTTGGGGCTGGAGAAGGTGGGCCGGCTGGCTCCCGGCTGGCAGGCCGATCTGCTGCTCATTGACTCGACCCTGCCAACCCCGGTCGAGACGTGGAACCTGTACGACCAGCTCTTGCTTTACCGCAGCCGCCGCGATGTCCGCGCCGTGATGGTAGCCGGCCACTGGCGCGTGCGCGAGGGCGAGGTCTTGGGCGTTGACGAAGCCGCGCTGCGGGCCAGGGCTCACGCGGCCGCGCGGCGGCTGTGGCAGATGTAATCGTGAATCAGGCAGATGTGAGCTTTGCGATCCGGAATCGAGGCTTTAGCCGGTCTCTCGAGGCGACCAAAGCAACCGGCTAAAGCCTCGACTCCAGGAGTTTGAAGGAGCCATCATGGCAGATCTACGTACAGCACTCTTCGGCATCACCATGCCATCCCCCTTCATCCTGGCCTCCGGGCCGCTATCTTACGACGCGACCGGCTTGTGGGAAGCTTACAAGGCCGGCGCAGGCGGGGTGGTGACCAAGACGCTGCGACTGGAGGCCGCGATCAACCCGACGCCGCACATGGTGGCGCCGCGCTCCTCCAACCTGCGCGCCACCCTCTTCAACACCGAAAAGTGGGCCGAACTCACCTGGGAGCGCTGGGTCGAGGTCGAGTTGCCCGCGCTGGCCGGCCACCCCGGCATGCTGATCGCCAGCATTGGCCACACGCCAATCGAGGGCGAGGTGATCGCCGGCCCCGTCGCGGCCACCGGCGTGGTGGATGCGATCGAGTGCGTGGCGTACACCAAGGCGACCATCGTGGATCTGGTGCGTCGGGTGCGCGCGCAGGCGCCGAAGATGCCTATCCTGGCGAAGCTCACCTTCAACTGGGGCGATGAACTGTATCCGGCTGCCGAAGAGGTGTTGAAGGCCGGCGCAAACGGTTTCACCGCGATTGATTCCATCGGGCCGACGCTGCAAATTGACATCGAGACCGGCGAGCCGACCATCGGCGGCGCGGGCAACAAGGCGTGGATGTCGGGCGCGGCGATCCGGCCGGTGGCGCAGGCAGTGGTCTCCGAGCTGGCGGCCCGTTTCCCCGGCGTGCCGATCGTCGGCACCGGCGGCATCATCCAGGCCGAGGACGCCGTGGAGATGACCATGGTGGGCGCGTCCGCGCTCGGCGTCTGCACCGGGCCGCTGCTGCGCGGGCTGGAGTGGTTCGGCAAGACCGGCCAGAAGCTCGCCGAGTGGCTCGATGCGCACGCCTATCCCGATCTGGCGGCCATCCGCGGGGTGGCGCTGCCCAAGCTGCACGCCCTCGAGGACACCAGCCGGCTGACCTTCGAGTTCGAGCCGCTCAAGTGCACTAAATGCGACCTGTGCGTCGTGCTCTGTCCCTATGACGCCCGGCAGATGGGCGGCGGCGACAAGCCAAAAACCCCCACCCTGACGCAAATCCTGGATGAGGAACGCTGCCGCTACTGCGGCCTCTGCGTCGAGGTGTGCAAACCCGCCGCGCTGACGTATGGGAATTGGCCGCGGTAGCGGCACGGAGACAAGGAGACAAGGAGACGGGGAGATCCGTCTTAGTTCCTTTGTTCCCTCAGTTCCGTTGCTTCCTTCCCGCTCCTGCGCGAGAATGAGATTATGACCGACCAGCCTTTGATTACTCTGACTCAATCCCTCATCCGCACCCCCAGCGTTTCCGGTGACGAGCACGCTGTCGTGGACGTCCTCCTGGCCGGGATGCGCGCGGCGGGGTTCGATGGCTTCTGGCGCGATGACGATGGCAGTGCGGTGGGCGTGGTGTTGGGCGCGGCGCCGGGGCCGACGCTGCTGCTGTGCGGCCACTGCGACACGGTGGGCATCGCGTCGGGCGTGATGTGGCGGCATGACCCCTTCGGCGGCGAGATCGAGGATGGCTTCATCTACGGCCGCGGCACGGCCGACATGAAGGCTGCGCTGGCGGCCATGATCGTCGCGGCCGGCGCGGTGGATCGGTCGAAGCTGGCCGGCCGGGTGATCGTCGCCGCGACGGTGATGGAGGAGAACCTGGAAGGCGCCGCGCTGAAGGTCATCATGGACGGCGTCCGGCCCGATTTCGTGGTGATCGGCGAGGCGACCGAGCTCAATTTGAACCGGGGCGGCCGGGGCCGGGCCGAGATCCACCTGGAGACCGTGGGCCGGCCCGCGCACTCCTCCAACCCGGAGGTGGGGCGCAACGCCGTGCTGGACATGCTGCCGGTCGTGGCCGCGGCCGCGGCGCTGCCGGTGCGCTCCGATCCCCTCCTGGGACGGGGCATCTGCGCGCTCACCGACATCATCTCCGACCCCTATCCGGGCTACTCGGTCATCCCCAGCCGGTGCCGGGTCACTTATGACCGCCGCCTGCTGGCGGGCGAGACCGCAGCGGGCGTGCTGGCGGAGTTCCAGGGGTTGGCGGCCGCGGGCCAGCGGGGCGCCGATCTGCGGGTCAGCCTGGCGCAGGGCGAGCACCGCACCTACACCGGCCAGATGTTGGCTGGCCCCAAGTTCCTCCCCGCGTGGAGCTTCCCGGAGGATCATCCCTTCGTCGTGGCCGCGCTGCGCGGGCTGCGGGCGGCCGGACTCGATCCGGCCATCGGCGCCTACCGCTTCTGCACCGACGCGGCCTACAGCGCGGGCACGGCGGGCGTGCCCACGGTCGGCTTCGGGCCGGGCCGGGAGCAGGACGCCCACGTGGTGGATGAGCGCATCGCCATCGCCGATCTGCTGGCTGCCGAGCGGGGCTACCGCGGCATCATCGAGGCGGTGCTTGCACCGCCCGGCTGATTCATCGGGCATGGGAGCATGACCAACACATACGATGCCATCATCATCGGCGGGGGGATGGTGGGGCTGGCGACGGCCTACCACCTGGCCCGCCGCGGGGCGCACACACTGCTGCTAGAGGCCAGCGACCTGGGAGGCGGCTCATCGGGCGCGTGTACGGGCCGCGCCCAGGTAGCCGAGGGCCATCTCGACCCGCTGAACCTGCGGTTGATCCGCGAGGGGCTGGCCCGCTTGGAGACGTTACAGGACGAACTGGACGCGGAATTCGAGTTTCATCGCATCGGCTTCCTGGCGCTGATTGATGCGCCGCACCTGTGGGACGCGTGGGTCGCCCGCGCGTCGGCCCTCGCCGCGGCCGGCATCCCGGCGGAGATGTTGGATCAGAAGGCGTTGCGCCGGGCCGAGCCATTGCTGAACGCCGAACGTTTCTTGGGCGCGGCCTGCGCGCGGGAGGGGCTGCTCGACCCGTTTCGGTTTTGCGCCGCGTACGCGCGCGCCGCACGGCGCTACGGCGCGACGCTGCGGCCGCATACACCGGTCACAGCGCTGCACGTGGCCGGCTCACGCATCGCGGCCATCGAAGCCGGCGCTGAGTGTTTTGCCGCGGATCGCGTGGCGGTGATGGCCGGCGCCTGGACCGCGCGCGTGGCCCGCCTGGCCGGCGTAGATCTGCCCATCCGCCACACCCACGCCGAGGCGTTCATCACCGAGCCGGTGGCGCTCCCCCTGCACAACACGATCCAACTGGCGAGCTTTTACGAAACCATCCACGGCAAGGACCGCGCCGTGTCGGTGGGCTTCAGCCGTCACGCGAACGGCTCGCTGCTGGTCACAGAAGCGGTGTTCAAGTCGGCGGAGCTGCACCGACGCTCATCGGCCTGGGGGCTGGCGACCGTGGCCGCCGACCTGGTGCGGCTCTACCCTGCGCTGGCGGGCGTGAACGTGGTGCGCGGCTGGGGCATCCCCACGCCCTTCACCCCCGACGATGAGCCGGTGGTGGGCTGGGCGCCGGGGGTGGACAACCTCTTCGTCGCCGCCGCCTTCATGGAGACGATCACCATCGTGCCGCTGATCTGCGACTGGATTGCGGGCATGATCATCGGCGAGCCGCCGCCGGCCGACCTGGGGCTGTTTGCACCCGCGCGGTTTTCCGGGAATGAACCACTGGAATCGAGGCTTTAGGAAATCTCGGAGTCGAAGAAGGATGAGCGAATCCGTGCGTAATCTGCGTCTCCCCCGCCCGCCCGGCGCTGCCGCGTTGACCATCACGGTGGACGGCGAAGCGGTGGCGGCCTATCCCGGCGAGACGGTGGCGACCGCCCTGCTGGCCGCGGGCCGGCGCACCTTCCGCCACACCGACCACGGCGCGCCGCGCAGCCTCTTTTGCGGCATGGGCGTCTGCTTCGACTGCCTGGTGACAGTGGACGGCCAGCCGGACGTGCGCGCCTGCATGACGACCGTGCGGGCCGGCATGACGGTGGAAACGGGAGGGGCCGGCCCATGCCTGAGCTGATCGAGCTGGCGATCATCGGCGCGGGGCCGGCCGGCCTGGCGGCCGCGGCCGAAGCCGCCGACCTGGGCATCGCCGCCGTCCTGGTAGATGTCTTCGGGCGGCCCGGCGGCCAATACTTCAAGCAGACGCCCGGCGAACTGGCCGCGGCGGCCGGCGACCACGCCCTGCCCTTCGATCCCCAAGCACGGCCAGGCGTGCGGGTGATCGCCGATACGACGGTTTGGGGCCTTTTCCCGGACCTCACCCCCCAGCCCCCTCTCCTGCCGAGAGGGGGGGAGTCAGACACCCCCTCCTTCGCAGGGAGGGGGACGGGGGGTGGGTCGTACCTCCTCTGCCTCTATGGCCCGGCCGGCGCGCCGC
>Ga0172375_10005726_pt1 | contig 17773 bp, 15 predicted proteins | sample LakKiv1m_FD_114537 | JGI IMG/M metagenome (GOLD analysis project Ga0172375, IMG submission 114537) | Freshwater microbial communities from Kabuno Bay, South-Kivu, Congo - kab_092012_11.1m | ecosystem: Environmental > Aquatic > Freshwater > Lake | place: Democratic Republic of the Congo...
CGAGGCCGGCGTGGAAAAGCGCATCGATGTGCTGGCAACCGCCCTCGCCGCGAAAATGACGCTTTCCGATCTCGCCGAACTCGATCTTGCCTATGCCCCGCCCTACTCCAGCGCGAATGACCCTCTCCAGATGGCCGCTTTCGCCGCGCAAAACGATCTTTCAGGCTATTCCCGCTTTATCCCACCCCAGGAAGCATCACGTTTGGCGAAACGCGGAGCGACACCTGCCGAGGCGGAAGGCGACGAAAGGCATGTCTTCCTCGACGTCAGGACTTTCGGCGAATACCTCAAAGGCCATATCGCGGATTCCCTGCATGTACCCCTCGATGAGCTCCGGGACAGGCTGGAAGAACTCCCGAAGGATACAAAGCTTATCGTCGTCTCCGTCGCCGGGTTCGAAGGCCATCTCGCGTCGAGGCTGCTCACTCAGCATGGTTTCCCCAACATCGCCTACGTTTCTGGCGGCATGACCAGCATGAGGCTTTTTGGGGGATTCGAAGAAACAAGAGGGGAATGAGGGAAACCTCCCCCGATAATCGCCGCGCCAGGCTGAGCCGTGGCGCGGGAATATGGCAATCAGGAGAAGAATATGGGCTTTTTCAACAGTGTGGAACAGAAAATCAAGGAAGGCGCCGTCGTGGTCGATGTCAGGACGACGGATGAGTACGAAGATGAGCACTTCCCCAAGGCGATCAATATTCCGGTAAACGAGCTTTCCTCAAGGGTCGCCGAAATCGGCCCCAAGGATAAACCGGTTGTCCTGTATTGCGCCTCGGGCGCCAGGAGCGCGATGGGCGCCCGTATCCTCAAGTCGCTCGGTTTTTCGGATGTCGTCAATGCCGGAGGCCTCTACGACATGCCTGGATTCTGATTCCATCCGAAAGTCATGACGCAAAAAAGCCGCCGGGAATCGGCGGCTTTTCATTTTTAGCCCTGAAAGCGACACCATCGCCTTCGGATTCCGCGCCTACTTGCCTACTTTGATTTCCTGCCAGGCCGCGTTGTATTTTTCCAGATCAGCCCCCACATCCTTCTTCAACTCACAGGGCTCGAGAGATGCGGCCGTGTAGTACTCGGGGCCTTTCTTGAGCGCCCGCGCCGGAGTATTGGCGGTGGCGGGGAAACCGAAGGCGTCGCAGAATTCCGCGTAGATCTCGGGCCTATGGATGAAGTCGATGAACTTCATCGCCATATCCTTGTTCTTGGAATTCTTCAGGATGACCATGGAATCTATGTAGCTTGGCCCGCCTTCCTTGGGGATGAAGAAATCGACGTCGCCCCAGCGACTCTGGTCCAGCTCGGCGTAGATCGATTCGGCGTAACCCTGGGCCACCCACACTTCGCCAGCGGCGAAATTCTTGGCGAAGGCTTCGGCGTCGAACTTGAGGAGGTTGGGCTTCCAACTATTGTTGATGAGATCCCTCGCCTTCGCGATTTCAGCATCATTCGTCGAGTTGACCGAATAGCCGAGATACTTGAGCGCGTCGCCCATCACTTCCCTCATGTCATCCAGCATGATCATTTTTCCGGAAAGATCTTTCCTCGAGAAAATCGACCACGATTTATCGTACTTCGCGACTTTCGTCTTGTTGACCGCCACTCCCGCGGCGCCCATGTAATAGGGGATCGAATATTCGTTGCCCGGGTCGAAATCGCACTGCGCGAGCACTTCGGGCGCGACATTGCCATAATTCTTGAGAACCTTATGGTCGATCTTCTGGAGCATCTTCTCCTTGATCATGATCGATACATAGTCACCCGAGGGGAAGCAGAGATCGTAGTTCGCCCCTCCGGCTTTCAACTTGGCGAACATCTCCTCATTGGAGGCGAAGGAATCGTAAACAACATCTACCCCGTACTCCTTCTCGAACTTCTGGATGACCGAGTCGGGGGTGTAGTACGTCCAGTTGAAGATGTACAGTTTTTTCGCGGACCCTGTGTCCTTGGAGCAGCCACCGAACATGAGCGTCAGGGAAAGGAGCAGGAGCGCCAGAAGATCGAGCTTCATGGCGCGGAGGATGTTTTTCATGAAAACCCTCCTATGTGGGATAGGACCGGACAAAAGCCCGGCTGCAGGATCGCGCCCTGCGTTTTAGCTCGCCACCCAGTCCCAAGAGCTGCGACTGTTTCAGCGGGCCGCGAAAACCTTGAGAAAGTTCCTCAAGGGATAGACCAGAAGTACCGTGCCCGCGACCATGACGGCCGAGAGCGCGTTTACGACGGGGGAGACTCCAAAACGGATCATCGAATAAATATACAAAGGCAGGGTGGTGGCCCCCGGTCCCGAGACGAAAAAGGTGATGACAAAATCCTCAAGCGAGAGGGTGACGGCGGTGAGAAAGGCTGAAGCCACCCCTGGCAAGGCCATCGGGATGATGACCCTGAAAAGGGTCTGCAGCTCTGAAGCGCCCAGATCGCGCGCCGCCTCGATAATTGTCGGATCGGATTCCTCGAGGCGGGCGGAAACAAGCAGATAGACGAAGGGTATATTGAAGGTCGTATGGGCGATCCAGACCGTCATCATGCCCAACTGCAGCCCCACTCCGGCGAAAAAGACCAGGAGGGAGACCCCCACGACGATTTCGGGCAGGATCATGGGGATAAAACTCATGGTGGAAACATAGGATTTCAGCTTGAAAGAATAGCGTGCCGTTCCGACAGCGGCGAGGGTGCCAAGGATCGTCGCCATCGCGGCGCTCGAAAAAGCGATCGTGACGGAATTCTGGAAGGCTTTCCAGAGGTCAGGGGAACCGAGGAAAAGCTTCTGGTACCAGATGAAGGAGAATCCTGCCCATTCGCCCGATCGGGACTTGTTGAAGGAGTAGATGATGAGAACGGCCAAGGGCGCGAAGAGAAAGCCGATCACGATCCAGAAAATGATATTCGATCCCGTGACCTTCTTGGGCATGAGCTTGGCCGCCGTTTTGGCGCTTTTCCTCACAAGCCGCCTGGCGTAGAAGAGCGTCGCAATTCTTAAGGGCTTTAAGCCATGATTCCGCGCCGCCATCAATGGCCCCCCACCGGGTCAAGATCCTTCTCGACATGCTGCTCCTTGGGTTTCTTCAACGCGAAGAGAAAGACGGATACAGCGGTGAGGAGCGTCACCGTCATGGATATCGCCGAAGCCAATGGCCAGTTCCGGGTTTTCGTCACCTGATCCGCGATCACGTTTCCCAACATGTAGGAGTCCTTGCCCCCGATGAGAAGGGGAACGGCATAGGCCCCGAAAATCGGGATAAAGGTGAAGAGGACAGCCGTGACGACGCCGCCCTTGATGTTGGGGAGCATGACTTTCAAATAGGATTGCATCTTCGTGGCGCCCAGATCCCTGGCGGCTTCGAGGAGGGTAAAATCGAATTTGTCGATGGTCGAGAAAAGAGGTAAAATGGCGTAGGGAAGGTACATATAGACGAGGACCAGGATGACTGCTCCCTGGTTATAGAGGAATTGGAATCCTTCGGGCCTGAAACCGATCAGGCGCAGGGCTTGGTTGACGAAGCCCTCGTTTCCGAGAATCGCTATCCACGCGTAGATCCTGACGAGGAAGTTCGTCCAGAAAGGCACGATGACGAGAAAAAGCCTGATCGCCTGGTTTTTCGAGCGGGCGATGCTGTAGCCGCAGGGCAGAGCGATGAGGATCGTCATGATCGTTGCGACCAGGGATACCCAGAGCGTCCGTACCGCCACGGTGAGAAGCGTCGGGTTCGCCATGTCGACGTAAGCCTGGAAACTCAGCTGAGGCTCGACGCCACCATAGAGCCCTTTCTTGAGAAAGGAATACGCGATGATGATCAGGAGAGGGGCGGCGAAAAACACCGTAAGCCATAAGGCCTGGGGCGTGGCGTAGGCCATGCCGTAATTGCGCTTCATCGGGCGTTCTTCTCCACGATGACGAGATCGCGAGCGGCGAACGACAGAAAGACCTCATCTTTCCAGGCTATGTCGGGAATCCCTTCGGACCAGTTGGCATGCTGGCGGAAGATGGTGATCCGCGCGCCCGAATCGGCGCGCACGACGTACTTGGTCTGGAAGCCGGAATATATCGGCTCCTCGACGACCCCACGAACGACATTGAGTTCACGGCCCGAGGGCTTGTCGTCGGAAATGCGGATTTTTTCCGGCCTTATCGTGACAATGATCTTGTCGCCGACATCGACGGGCGTCTCATCGTCGACAAGCATCTCGCCGAACCCTTCGGCTTCCATGACATTCAAGGTTCCGGATCGCGAGAGCACAGTGCCTTGGAAGACATTGGCCTCACCGATGAACCTGGCCACAAATTCAGTAGCCGGATTCTCGTAGATCTGCTGGGGCGACCCTACCTGGAGAACTTGCCCCGCGTTCATCACCGCTATCCTGTCTGAAACCGAGAGAGCTTCCTGCTGGTCGTGGGTGACGTAGATGAAGGTGATGCCAACCTTGTCGTGGATGGAATCGAGCTCCATGAGCATGTGCTGCCTGAGCTTGGCGTCGAGAGCGGAGAGAGGTTCGTCGAGGAGAAGGACCGAAGGCTCGTTGATGAGGGCCCTGGCAATGGCGACGCGCTGCTTTTGTCCCCCTGAAAGCTGGCTCGGCTTTTTGTCGGCGTGGGCTTCCAGCTGAACGAGAGCGAGGTGCTTCAGCACAAGCTCCCCAATAAGTTTTTTTGGAGTCTTTTTTATGCGCAGGGGGAAGGCGACATTCTCGAAAACGCTCAGGTGGGGGAAGAGGGCATAGCTCTGGAATACGGTGTTGCAATGCCTCTTGTCGGGAGGAAGCCCCGACACATCCGTCCCATCGATGCCGATGACCCCTGAGTCGGGATCCTCGAATCCCGCGATGGCGCGAAGCAAGGTGGTTTTCCCGCAGCCGGAGGGACCGAGGAGGGAAAAGAATTCGCCTTTATGGATATCCAGGCTGACGTCCTTCAGCGCGCTGAAGGTGCCGAAGGACTTGGATACGTTTGAAACGGTAACATCGGATCCTTTCACCGCTCCACGTCTCCTTTATGCGTTGATCTGTTCAAAGCAAGGTATAGTGTTTGAGGGGAATGAGGTCAATATCAAAAAGCGCGCGATTCCGCAAAACTTTTTCAAGCGCCCAATGTTTTCTCAAGACAGGCGAGCGCTTCGGCAAGGAGGAGATCAGACTCCTGCCTGAGAGAGGCGGATTCTTTTTCAAGGGAGGAGGAGAGTCCCTGGTCTGCGATGCCCCGCAGGTTTATCCGGACATTGAGAAGAGCGCCTTCCAGGCCGGCTCGGGCGACCAGCGCTCCGACCGCCCCGTCGGTCACCGAATTCTTATTCCCCTTCTCCACGGCGATGAGGCAGTGCCTCATCGCCTCGAGGCAGGAGCGAGCCGTTTCGAGGGGGACGAGGGTGGCGCCGCGGTTCGCGTCATTCAGCGTCTTCCTGCGAACCTCTTTCTGGGCATCGGTAGCCTTCGGCAATCGCAGGGCTTCGATGACGGACTCGTATGCCTGCGTATCCCTGTCGACCAGGTTCAGGAGCGCCGACTTTGTGGCCTGGGCCGCGATCGCCATGGAAATCAGCGCGGCATGGCTATCCTCGTAGCCTTTCTTCCCCGCCGTCAGGTTGCCGACCATGGCAGCCAAGGCGGCTCCCATCGATCCGGCCAACGCCGCTACCGAGCCGCCCCCCGGGGCTGGGGAATCCCCGGATACCTCGTCGACAAAATCCCTCACCGAGAGCGAGACAAGCTTCGGCGGACCTTCGAAGGCCCACTCCACTACCTTGCGATCCGGATCGAAAGCGCTTACCGATCGCAAGCCCATGGTCTGGACCGCGACTTCAACGAGTTCATGGTCCGCAAGGCCGGGACTCTTGCCGTTTTTTTCAAGGAAATGACGTCCGCAATCGAGGATAGCCTGGAGAGGGATCAGCCCGATCAGCTCGGATCCAGTGACGGAAATCCCCCGCTTCTCGGCTTCTTCCTTGACCGTTTCGAAGACTTCATAGAGCGGTGTGGCCGCGTAATCGAGGAGATTCACCGAGACTTGGGCGCAGTGATATCGCTCAATGTACCAGCCGATGGCGCGCACGGCCTTGAGGCGGCCGGCAATCCTGCGGGGATTGCCGGCCGCGTCGACCACGGTGCGCCCTTCGGGATTCTTGGCCAGACGGCCCGCTTCCCTGATCGAAAGCGCGATCTCGTGGGCGAGCTTCCTGTCCGCAGTATTGAGATTGACATTGTAGGCGATGAGAAATTGCCGCGCCCCCGCGACCGTCGCTCCCCATCGGGGGTCGAAGGTCGCGGGGCCGAAGTCGGGGAGCCATTCGGGGTCGCGGAGCTTGGCCGCGAGTCCCTCGTACTCCCCCGATCTGATGGAAGCCAAGCTCGCTCGAGAAGCTTTGGTTGCCGCTTTTTCGTAGAGATAGACAGGCACGCCGAATTCCTCGGCAAGCTTTTTGCCGAACTCGCGGGCAAGGTTGGCGCACTCCTCCATGGAAATACCCGACACGGGCACGAAGGGGCACACATCCAAGGCGCCAATGCGCGGGTGGGTGCCCGCGTGAACGCTCATATCGATGAGGGACCGAGCCGCGCGGGCGCCCGCCAGAGCCCCCTCGACGATGGCCGTGGGCGATCCGACAAACGTGTAGACGGTTCGATTCGTATCAGAGCCTGGGTCGATGTCGAGCAGCTTGATCCCCGCCACCTCGCGGATGGCGTCGGCTATGGCATCGATCTTTTCGCGGTCTTTGCCTTCGGAAAAGTTGGGGACGCATTCGACAATCGCGTTTTCCGTCATGTAAGGGCTCCATGCTGGATATGCTGTCCATCGCGAAATGACGCGAGAACTGGCTCCATTAATCCTTTCTTGGCTTTCTCGCTTCCTTGTCGCCGCTCCTCGCGAAAGGCCGGCGAGCGGCAAAGCCATCCCCTCTGCCGAAATTGGCCTCGCGCCTCGGTCCTCGTCCTTCGGCGTTTCGCGGCGGGAATCTCCTGCCTTCGGGCCTGCCCTGCCCCTCTCCCCTTTTCCCGCCGCGCCCCTCGCCGCCCTGGCTGTTCTTGGGGAGGGCGCGCCGGACCGCGGGGAAGCCACCCGCCCTTCGGGCCTCTTCGATGATTTTCTCAGCGGATTTGTAGGGCACGGAGACGAAGGAGAAAGCGTCGTATATTTCAATGCTTCCGATCATGCCGTCGGAGAGATTGGAAAGCTTCTTGATCATGGTCGCCAGCGAACGGGGCGTCAGCTTATCCAGCTTTCCCGCCGCGACGAAGAGCCTGCTGGTTCCCGCCTCGTCGACCGAGACCTCGGTGAGATCCCTATACCTGCTCGGATCGAGCTGGTCGGAAAAGCCCTCGGCGAGAGCGGCGGCAAGCGCTTCCTCGGGGTCGAGGGACTCGAGAATTCCTTTCGCCACATCGAGCCAGATTTCGTGGTGAGATGATTCCTTCGTAAAAGTAGCCGCGCGCGCGGCGACCTTGGAAGCCAGACGGGCCTTTTTCGCCGTCAGAATGCCCGCGACGGCCGGCACGCTGCCTTTCTTGAGTTGCTTGCCCGAAAGCTTCTTGAAGCGGAACAGCATTCTGTATTCATCGGGGGTCACGAAGGTGATGGCGGTCCCGCTGTTTCCCGCCCTTCCCGTCCTTCCTACCCTGTGGAGGTAGGAGTCGGGATCATGGGGAAGCGACCAGTTGATGACGTGGGTTAATTTCTCTATATCGAGGCCGCGCGCGGCGACATCGGTGGCGACGAGAATGGACAGTCTCTTGTCCCTGAATTTGCCCAGGACTCTCTCTCGCGCGTCCTGGCTCAAGTCGCCATGAAGGCCTTCAGCGTCGTAGCCTCGCTCGGCCAGGGAACTGGCGAGCTTGTCGGCCTCGACCTTCGTCGAGACAAACACGATCCCGAAGAATTCCTCTTCGTTGTCGACGATGCGGCAGAGCGCCTCAAGCTTGTCCCTCGAGTGGACTTCAATCCAAAGCTGCTCGGCGAGCTGGGTAGTCAGGGTTTCGCTTTCGTCTTCCAGGATCTCGATTTTACCCGTCCTCTCCCTCACGATATCGAGGACGGCCGGAGCGAGGGTGGCCGAGAAGAGGAGCATACGCACATCGGTATTCATCGTCTCCATGACCGCGCGGATATCATCGATGAAACCCATGTCGAGCATCTCGTCGGCCTCGTCCAGAATGAAGAATTTAAGCTGGGATACATCGAGGCTGCCCCGCCCGATATGGTCGAGGACTCGTCCCGGTGTCCCGACGACGATATCGACTCCTTGGGCAAGTCTGCGCAGCTGTTCCCCGATCGAGGCCCCGCCGTAGACGCAGGCCAACCTCGGCGTGGCGCCGTGTTTCAGCGAGGAGATTTCCTCGGTGACCTGCAGGGCGAGCTCGCGGGTAGGCACGAGTATGAGGGCGGAAACGGGAGTTCTGCCGGTGGGTCCATCGCTGCCGATAGTCTCTATGAGCGGAATTCCGAAGGCGGCGGTCTTGCCGGTACCCGTGCGAGCGCGGGCGGCTATAGCCGGACCGGGTACCAGGAGCCTTGGGATCGCGAGAGCCTGAATGGGAGTTGGCTCTTCAAACCCTTTTTTTGCCAGGGTTTCCAGCATTGCGGGCGAGAGCCCGAGCGATTCAAATGTCATTGTATGCGATTATATGCGAAAGATGTAAATTTATTCTAGTACCTGCAAAAAATTAGGACAAAAAGCGATGCGCGGCAAGAGGTCATTGGGGCTTTTGCAAAGCCTCGAGGTCGGAGGGGCTATTGACGCTGCCAAAAAGCCTCCAGTCGGGTGAGTATTCTCTGGCTACGGTTTCCGGAACGATGAAATGCGGCACTCCGCTGATGAGTCTCGAGAACGAATACCTTCCGGGCGACGCGGGGCTTTCGGCGAAGATACTTTCCAGCCGAAGGATCAGGTCACGCGAATAGAGCGCATGAAAAGGTTCCGCATAAGGCCCCGACTGTGCCGCCACGGCCAACACGTCGGTTCTTGAGGTAAGGGCGAGGAGGTGGCTCAACCACTCCTCGCTGAAAAATGGCATATCGCAGGCCATGAGGTAGACCCATTGGGTTTCGGAACGCGAAAGCGCCGCGTGCAGCCCCGAAAGCGGACCGAAGCCGGGCATGATATCTTCGGTGAAAACCACCGGCAGCCCTTCATAGGGCGAATGGTTCCTGCCCACTATGATGACGGGAAGAGCGGCGGCCAGGGCATTCTGCGCGGCGAGGCGCCCCAGCTTTTGGCCATTGAATACTATTTCCTGCTTATCGATGCCTCGGAAGCGGCTGCTTTTCCCTCCCGCCAGTATCGCGATCGTCACCTTGGCCATCAAATCGAACCCCCGCTCATATCCAGCACGCACGCTTGCGCGGCGCTTCGGCCGCGGCTACTATCCATCATGGTCTCCGAACTGCTCGGCGCGGCCGACTGGACAAACCCTCCCTCGGAGATGGAGTTTTCCGTTCCCTATGGCGAGCTCCTGCGCGGGATAGCCGCGCTGGTGACGACCCTTTCAGCGTCCAAGAGAGGGCTCGACTCCCCCGAATGGCGCCGCACTCTCGAATTGGCCACCTCTCTCTACGTGAGAGCGCCCGGTATCGTCAATGTCATGCTCAACTATAAAATTTGCGTGGAGCATGACTTGCCTCTCCACCCGACCGTCTATTACGAACTCAGGGAAGCCAGGAAATACAAGATCGATCACGGACTCCCCGCGGTCGATCTGGCCAACCGGCTTTACAGAAAATCGATCGATCTCGCGCGGGCCGCCCTGAGGCTCGACGCATCTTTCGAGGACGAAGCGGCGGCCTTCCGCGCGGCGCTGCCGGCCGAACTCAATTCCTTCGTCTACACCGGCACGCGAGATGCGTATACATGGCGGGGCTCGAACCCGGAACTCCTGCTGCGGCTCGCCACAATGATACGCGAAGGATTCGACGCCGACATCATCGTCGCCGCCGCTCATGGATCCATAATGCCTGCCCTTCTTCTTTCGGAACTCCTAGGGCTCCCACTGTATTTCATTCGCTTCTCCATGTTCAAGCGCAACGATGAGGAGCCCATCATCACGTTCTCCGATCGGGCATGGCTTTTTGGCTTCAAAGAACGGAAAGCCCTCCTTTATGATGAGGATGTCGCCGGAGGAAGGACCTTGACTCTCTTTGCCGAAAGGATGGCCCCTTTGTTCGCTCAAACCAGGACCGCCTGCTCCATACGCCATGCTGGCGCGACGATCAAGCCGGATTTTTGCGCCAAGGTATGGTGGGAGTAAAAGCCACCAACAAACGAAGGTTATGCGCGCCAGCTGGTTTCCAATATCATTATATTAATATATATTAAAATTGTTGCATATTCCTATCTTTTCGCTTGACTTTTATCGATACGACGATATAGTAAAATTAAAATGGAGAGAATATGGCCAATAGACAAAAGGTTTCTTTTGCTCCGTCGATAAGGCGCTTGCCTTCGTATCTTCATATCATCCAGCATGCCCAGAGCAATGGGGACCAGTTTATCTCCGGTACGGTGATAGCCACCGAACTGAATCTCGAACCGATACAAGTAAGAAAAGACTTGGCGATCACGGGTATCATCGGCAAGCCCAAGAAGGGTTATCCGGTCAATGAGCTCGTCACCGCCATCGAGCACTTCCTGGGCTGGGACATTCAACATAAGGCCATCGTGGTCGGCGCGGGAAACCTGGGATCAGCCCTTTCCGGGTATCAGGAATTCAGGAATCACGGCCTCAATATTGTTGCCGCCTTCGATACCGATCCGTCAAAAGTCGGACATGTGGTTCATGGCGTTCCCATCTATGCTCTCGAGAAGCTCGAGGAAATAGCTCCTTCAGCGCAAGCCGAGATCGCCATTCTCACCGTTCCCTCCCCTTTCGCGAACAGCAGCTGCGAAAGCATCGTCAGGGCAGGCATTAAGTCCATCTGGAATTTCACCAACATCAAGCTTAAGGTTCCGGAAGGCATCACGGTATGGAAGGAAGATCTGTCTTCCGGCTACGCTATGCTTTCGGTCATGAGAAAAATGGCGCTCAAGAGCGAAATAGAAGATCTATAAGCTATGTCTTCCCCCTCGGAGAAGGACACCAGGCAAGCCGAATATCTCTCGAATCGACTTCTCAAGAACAGCAGACTCCTCCGCAAATGGGCCCGCAAGGAAGATGTACACGCGATGAGGCTTTACGATCGCGATATTCCCGAGGTGCCTCTCGCCATAGACCGCTATGGGGACGACGAAAGCTCTTCGCTCGTCCTCGCGCTCTATGAGCGCCCTTACGAAAAGGACGAAAGCGAAGAAATTGCCTGGCTGGGCCTCATGGCGGAAGCGGCGGCCGATTCCCTATCGATCCCTCCCTCGCGGATTCATTTCAAGACGAGAAAGCGGATGAAAGGCCTCTCCCAATACGCGCGGAGCGGCGATGCCAAAGCCGAGATGGATGTCGGGGAATCCGGTCTGCTTTTCAGGGTCAATCTCTCGGATTATCTCGACACGGGGCTTTTCCTCGATCATCGGCCCGCCAGGGCTGCCGTGCGCGCGGCTTCGGCAGGCTCGAGAGTGCTCAACCTCTTCAGCTATACAGGAGCCTTTTCAGTGTATGCGGCTTCAGGCGGCGCCGATGAAGTCGTATCGGTGGATCTTTCGAACACCTATCTAGCATGGTCGAGGGTGAATTTCGAACTCAACGCGCTTCAGGATAAGCCACACAAAACGATAAAGGCCGATGTCATGGAATTTCTCGCTGAAGCCAGGCGCTTACGCCAGTCCTGGGACATAATCATCGCCGACGCTCCGACTTTTTCCAATTCGACCATGGCCAAGGAGGATTTCGATATCAACCGCGACTGGCCCGAGCTGCTTCGCGCCTGCGGAGACGTTCTCGCCGAAAAGGGAGTGATTCTTTTCTCGTCGAATTCGCGACAGCTGAAATGGGATCCTTCCGGCGTCGACCTGCCATGGCTCGATATCAGCGAATTGTCGATTCCTCCCGATTTCAGGAACAGGAAAATCCATCGATGCTGGCTGGTCGGGAATTCCGGGCGGCTGATGAAAGGCGAGGACTTCATGCGCCCTTCCTGAGTCGTTTCCGGCCCGCGGCGCGGCGACAAGCCGATGCGGTCCATGGCCGCATACCCACTAATTATATATATCAAAAAAAGTTGCACGGTTTACATTGCGCGGCTATAATGCGGTTTGTCCATATTTCATAAGGAGAACAAAATGAGAACCACGACCAGAGGACTTTACGCGCTAAAAGCCATGTTGGCTCTTGCGGCCGACTCCAGCAAGGACAACCCCCTGGCCTTGCACATCATAGCTGAAGATCAGGCGATTTCCGCCGAATTTCTGCAGCAGATTTTTTTCAGGCTCAGGAAGGCGGGGTTGATCGCCGCGTACAGGGGACCGGGAGGTGGCTTCTACCTTCTTAAGGACAAGAGCGAGATCAGCGTGCTTTCAATCCTCGAGGCCGCTGGCGAATCGATGGAGCTTTCTCCCTGCGCCCTCAGCAGGGAAGGCGCCAAACCACCCTGCTCCGGGTTCAAGGATTGCAGCGCCGGACATTTCTGGATGTCCCTCGAGAAGGAACTAAGGAATTACGCTTCCTCGAAAACACTCGCCGATTTGATGAAGATGTGAGGGCCCCGCGTCCGGCGACCTTGCCTCACTGCTGCAATGGACTTTTTTCGCCGCCGGAAGCGCCTGCTCATTCTTCGTCGACGAAATGCTCGAGATCGGCTCTCGTCTTCGCGTCGATGATGCCGAGCCGCTCGCAGGACGAAAAGACTTCCTTGACGCTCAGGTACGCATGCAGGCTGACCCCGGCTTTTTCCATATCCGCCCTTCCTTGCTTTCCCCGCTCTATGAGCACGATGAGGTCCTCAACCTTCAGGCCCTCGCCGCGAAGTATATCGATCGCCTCGAGCTTGCTGGCTCCTGTCGTTATGAGGTCATCGAGCAGAAGGACGCGCTCGCCGGCCGCGAATTCGCCCTCGACCTTGTTTCCCGTGCCGTGTTCCTTCACTGGCATTCTCGGCCAGATCATGGGAACGGAAAGTTCGAGACCCGCGGCGGTCGCGAGAGGAAGAGCCGCGGCGGGAATTCCGGCGAGCCTGTCGAAGGCGCGGCCTCGGGCCAGCTCTGCGTAGGCCTGCCCCGCGGCTTTCAGGGCGGCGGGATCCGATATGAGTTTTCTGAGATCGATGTAGAAGGGGCTCTTTTTCCCGCTTTTGAGCACGAATTCCCCGAGCCTGAAACAGCCCGTACGGATGAGATGATCGACGAGGCTATCTTTGAGGGTCGCGCTTTCGCTGGGTGCGGGAGTCCAGCCGGGCAGGGCGGGGCCGCTTCTTCTCGCTTCCGCCGAGGCGCGGCGCATATCGTCGCGCAGGGCGCGTGCCGCCGCGCCGGGATCGGCGGCGCCCGCGACGGATCTGGCGGCCACGACGAGGACGCCGGAGCCGTCGGCGCGGGCGCCCGCGCGCATGGCCTCATCGGCCTTCCCTCCTTGAGCGCCGATACCCGGCGCCAGGAACCAAGCGCGCGGCGCGGCGGCGCGCACAGCCGCCAAAGCCCTCGCGTCGTTGCCGGCTACAACGAGGCCGACCCGCTCCGACCAGGAGGAACATTCCCTCGCGACTTTTATGAACAGCGGTTCACGCCCAACATCGAGCCCTTGAAAAACGCCCGCTCCCGGATTGCTGGTCTTGCAGAGGACGAACACCCCCTTCCCCTCCCAGGACAGGAAAGGATCCACGCTGTCCCTGCCCATATAAGGGCTTAAGGTGACAGCATCGCCGCCCAATTCGCCAAAAAGGGCGTCAGCGTAAGCGCGGGCCGTCGAATCGATATCGCCGCGCTTTGCGTCCAGAATCACGGGGACATCCGCCGGTATGGCATCGAGAGTCCGGCGCAGCACCCCGAGTCCCGCCGGGCCGAAGGCTTCGTAGAATGCCACGTTGGGTTTATAGCAGGCCGCGTAAGGATGAGTCGCCTCGATGACATGGATGTTCGCCCCAAGCGCATCGCCAAGGCAAGCTTCATCCCCTCGCCTCGCCCGGTCTTCGCGGCTGAAATAGGGATCCAGCCCTATGCAGAGACTTGTGCCTTTGCGTTCGACGAGCTCCCCGATCCATTCAAAAAAATCCATATATTCCCCCATGCAGCTGTATTCCTGGTACATTACATAGTTTGCCGAGACACGGCAAGGATTCCGCGCCAAAACGCGCGTGAAGCGAACCCGGTTTTCCAAAAAAAACAATTCGAGCGTGCATTCCCGGAACAAGTAGTATATACTTTTTGAAGGAAAATAGGCGCATGACGAGAATCGCCTAACAAGGAGGCTCACCAACGATGAAGCGACTATTTCTGATCCTTGCGATGATCGCTTTGCTACTTCCCCTGTCCGCCCAAGACACTGGCGGCGGTGTGGGATTTTCAGCGGGGCTCAATTTAGGATCTGATCTTCTTCCGGATCCAAATGATCCAACGGTGATCTCCAGCTGGTCTAAACTGGGCTTCCAGCCCGACCTCGCCATCGGCAAATTCGGGATCGGCCTGGATCTCACGTTCAGATTCAAGCTCTACCCGGCCCCCGATACACCCATCGAGATTTACAGCCCCGATTGGATACCACAGGGGACTGATACGATCTTCGATGTCTATCTCCCCAAAATCATGTATGTGCGCTATGGGCTTCGCGGGGTTGATCCGCTGTATGTCAAGCTGGGATCGATCAATGATTTCACGCTCGGCAACGGCCTCATTATTTCCGATTATGCCAATACGAGGTTCCTGCCCGGCACGAGGCTTTTCGGTTTGCAGCTAGGCGTCGATGGAGCCCTCTTCAACGTGCCCTATCTTGGGTTCGAGGCCTTGACCGGAAACCTGGCAAAACTCGATGTGATGGGAGGAAGGGTCTATGTGAGGCCCCTCGCCTTCCTTGACTCGTCCATCCTCGGGAAAGTGCAGGTCGGGGCAACGGCCGTCTACGACAAGGATCCCTACCTCTACACAACGGCTCCGGGCACCGCCTCTCCCATTTATGTGGTAGGGGCAGACGTCACCGCTCCGATCGTTCCCGGCAACATCTTCTCCCTGACCGCCTTCGTCGAAGGCGCGCGGGAGATGAACGGGGCCCTGGGGGGAAGCGTAGGCGTCAGCGGAAAGCTGATCAGCTTAATCAGGTACGGAGCCCAAATTCGGTATCTTCAGGAGGACTTCATCCCCTCCTATTTCGATGCGAACTATGACCTTTACAGAGCGGATCGTTATGCTTACATAGCAAGCCATGATCCAGCAACCGGAGCCTTCGTGCCCAGCTGGCTCGCGAGCCTCAGCTTCGATCTCTTCAGCCAGAAACTGGTATTCAGTGCCCTCCTTGATGGCCCCTTCGCCACGATTCCCTCGCCGGCTTCAGACAACAGCGCGGCCTACCCCCACTTCAAGGGGAAACTGGTCCTCGGCGAAGGCATGATCGGCGGACTCTCCTTCGAAGGTGGCTATGAAAAGTACTTTATCGGCAGGCGTTCGGCCTTCTTCAGCGATTTGATCGACCCCACCGATGCGGTGATCGGATTCGCGGTGAACTACAAAACCGGGGCGACAGTGCTTACGCTCAACCACGCGTACCGCTGGGATCCATCCATCAACGACTGGGACGTAAGCTCTTCCTTGAGCGCAGCGGTGCGTTTCTAAGCCGAAACGGAGGTAATGAATGAAACGAATCATACTATTCATAGCATTGCTCACGCTATTGGCTCCAGCCGCCGTCTTCTCACAGGCGGGGGGGCCAGCGGCCAGCGTGATGGCGTGGATGAAAGACAACATGGGCATGGAAATCGGTTCCCTCACCATCGATGGAACCAGCTATTCGAAAGTCGTCCTCGCCCCCGAGGTCAGGATAGGAAGATTGAAGCTTGGCCTCTACCTGCCCGTCATCTACAACGACGACCTCTTCAACCCTTCCACCTGGTACGAGCCGGGTGGCAACAACGAATGGGATTTCGGCGCCAGGTATTGGAGCGTCGGAGACACTCTTGGCGGCATCATGGATGTGGCCGCCGACATAATCCTCAAGGTAAAGTATCTTGAATACGGACAGCCTCTCGAGGATCCGTTCTTCGTCAAGATCGGAAACCTTCACGATCTCACGATCGGTCACGGCCTCGTCATGAGGAACTACCGCAACGATAGCGACTTCCCCAGCATCAGAAGGACGGGCGTCAACACAGGCGTCGATTTTGGAAGATTCGGCTTTGAAGCTCTCGTCAACGATCTGCCGGTACCCGAGATTTTCGGTGCCCGCTTGTATTTCCGCCCCATCGGGAATTCCACGTTGGCCTTCGGCATATCGGGTGTGGCCGACCTCGCGGCATCCAAGGATCTCGCGGGAACAACCTATGCGGCGGCCGCCGACAACTTTGTGTTCATCGGGTCCGGGGTCGATCTCGATTTCCCCATCATCAAATCCAATGAAGTACTCAGCCTGCGAGCCTTCGCGGACGCTTCGGTGACTATCCCCTATATCAAAGGCAGTGGATTTAAAAACCCTGTGGATAATACAACCACTATTGCAGGTGGGGTAAAAACCAGCCTCATATGGGATGGGGGGCTTAAGAACTGGGGCGCCGCTACGGGTTTGCTTGGCAATGTCTTATTCATCGACTGGCGTTTAGAGTATCGCTACTTCACTGGCATTTTCCGGCCCGCTTTTTTTGATTCGACCTATGAGCGGAGCAGGGCGATCTATGTTGTGCAATACCTTGACTATCTCGAAGGAGGAACGAAAACTATCTCCAATGCACCGACCGTCATGGGAATCTACGGTGAAGCGGGATTCTCCCTCCTCAAGGACAAGATGACCCTCACCGCAGGCTATATGTGGCCATGGGATCCCGCAGCGGGCTTTGCTCTCAGCGCTGTCGCCAACGATGAATTCCACGCCGGAATCGCAATCAAGAAGGGCCTGATTCCTATCGTCAATCTCGCGGGAGCCATCTATTACGACAAATGGGGTCTCATCAACTCGCTTGTCAACAATAGCTTCGAGTTCTTTGACGAGAAAACGGCTTTTGCGGGTGAGATTGAAATTCCCATCCCGAGCACTCCCAATCTGGCCATTGGCATGATTTTCAAAGCAGTCGCCAAGAGAAATGGCGATGGCAACATCGTCTACAAGACCCCGGGCGACCCAACGAGCGGCATCGTGATGAGCCCCTCGATAACGATCGAGACCAGGTTCAGGTTCTAGGAAAGTCAGCCGGACGTGGTTTTCTCCGCGCGCGGCGGGCTTTCGCTTATCGCTGATTTTTAAGGACGCCTCCTCTGAGGCGTCCTTTTTTTATATCCATGGAGTGGCTATATTAAAGCCATGACACGCATCCACCTGCTCCCCCCCGAAACTTCCCGCCTCATCGCCGCAGGAGAAGTGATCGATAGACCGGCATCGGCCCTCCGCGAACTCATCGACAACGCGATCGACTCAGGCGCTTCGGAAATCGGCATCGAAATCGAGAAGGGCGGCATCGATCTCATCAGCGTATCCGACAATGGCTTGGGAATGTCGAAGGAAGACCTGGAGCTGTCGATTCTGGAGCACGCGACGAGCAAGATCGAGAGCGCCGACGACCTCCTCTCGGCCAAGACCCTTGGCTTCCGCGGCGAAGCCCTGGCCTCCATAGCCGCCGTCGCGCGGCTCGCGATCACGAGCAGGGAAGCTAGCTCCGAAGTTGGATGGCGCCTTCAGAAGGAGCCGGGGAATGTTCTTTCTATCGCGCCCGTCCCCATGAGGCAGGGGACGACCGTCA
>Ga0172375_10005727_pt1 | contig 17773 bp, 13 predicted proteins | sample LakKiv1m_FD_114537 | JGI IMG/M metagenome (GOLD analysis project Ga0172375, IMG submission 114537) | Freshwater microbial communities from Kabuno Bay, South-Kivu, Congo - kab_092012_11.1m | ecosystem: Environmental > Aquatic > Freshwater > Lake | place: Democratic Republic of the Congo...
AGCCTCTTTGCTAAACTCTTCAAAATTAAAGTCTTCAGGTATGCCTTTCTTTGTTTCCATATTTTGTCAAGTTATACATTTTATTCTTTATTGTAACTTGACACAGTTTATTGAACACTCTCTAATACTATACTATTCCTATTACAAAAATCATATACTAACCTCTCTAATGTTTCAGAAATATTCCTAATAGATGTTAATCCTTCTTCTGAAGTGAAGTAAATTCTATTGTCAAAGCTTACCAGACTACAGGCAATCAGTTTAAAGAGATATCCGCTAATATGGGAACAGTCATAATAACCTACAAACTTAACCAGGTTTGAAATGCGAATGCCTTTATTTTCGAGAATAGCTGAATGAAGATAAAAGCCTAACAGGACTGTAAGAGTGTGACAATTCAGCTTAAAGTTAAAGCTGATTTCCTTAAGTGAACGGTTACGATGGAACAGCAGAATAATATTGGCTGTGTTTATGTTTTGGTATGTAGTCATACAGCACCTATCTTTCTGTTTGTTCACAAAGTTAGCGTGATTTACAGCCTTGTCTGGGAAACCTGTTCATAACAGCTGAAGGCAGATCAGTTTTTACGGGACGGGGGGTGGTGGGGGGAATAATTTTTCGTTAGCACCGAAAAAAAAGAATGCTTATTTCAGACCGGGGTGGTGATTTTTTGTTCGGGGAATGAAATCGCAGCAATTATAATAAAAGGTTGACCTCAGGTATGTCTGTTTGTTCAAGTCTCAAAATAAGTATTAAAGGAGATAAAGCATTCATGTAGGAAACTATTAAGGAAATAACTCAGGCGTGCCCGGTTAATATTTCCCCCTACACTTTAAGATTTCCTGAAAGCCCTAGTTAAGGATATGGCCGGTCTCTTATTAGCGAGGGGAGGATTAGGGGAAAAAGATAATCAGGGTATCGGCTCTTTTATTTCCATGATGTCAAACTCTGGTTTTGTTCCTTTTCATAAGTCAGATACAGGGGTTTAAGGCCCTATTCCCTGCGGACATGTGTAAGTATCACCTTAAGGTATTAGGGGCTTTTATCAAGGCGTACAGCAAGGAAATGACACCTTGAATGAGGATTACAGGCAATTTATTTGCTGGGTTATAACTCTATTCAGAATCAGAGCAAATTATTAGAAAGCTCTAACAGCATGTACAACATGTACAAAGTGAATGTAAGATTTATCGAAGTAGTTAGGGTAGCCACCGTTCATGGTTTCAAACCATCCGTTGTAATTATCAAACTCCGTAGAACTCCAGTATTGGTCAGGAGTAAAAGATCCAACCCGGCTTGTCTGCAAGTATAATAAATGTAACTCAAGCTTTGAAGGTAAATACCAGTCGTCATAAGTAAAATCACCAACAGATACTTAATAATCAGCACAAACTTTAGCAGCAAAATTACCCAGTGGATCATCAATGCTTTGAGCGGCTACAATTAGTGAAGTTTTTTTTGCACCTTCACCTATCCCATCGAATGTTGCTCCGGTAGATTTATAAATTCCATTAAACCACTGGATTCCTGTGCTATAGTCATTGGGTGCTGCAATTAACCATGAATTTCTCCTTATTTATAACCTGGGGCACCTGGCTGTAAAATACAAGCGATAAATCCTCCTTGATAATATTGTCCTATTATAAGTGTAAGTTCTCCCTTCACAAAATGTAAAGGGTTTCCAACCTTATTGAAGGTAACAGCTAAACAAGCACAATTGTGAATGTCCTCTATATATCGTACGAAGGCAGACCTGGTAGGATCGTACCAAGAGTATACCGCTGACGTCCAGAAGTAAGTCCCTGCGCCCAAGTTTTGAAATGATCCAGAATAGTAACCTCAGAAATCTGATGGAAGGGCACCAAAACTATAATTATCAGTCCCAGGAGTCAGCCAACCACTTGTTGATCGGAGTGTTTAACCGGCACCATATTCTCCACCAGCATTATTTATAAGAGTAAGAAAATCGTCAGGATTTGGTAAATGCCAGCCGGCAGGGCAAAAACTTTCGGCACCCAACTTGTACCAGTTATTTAAAGCACCATAATTGGCTTTGTTTGCAATATCATTGTCAAACAAACAATAGCCAGGATGATTATTAATATTTATTTTACTAACCAGTCGGTATAGATTCTGTCACTTAAGGCTGCATATTTGTCAAATTCTTCATTCATCGCTTTCAGCTTTTCTTCAGCTGCCAGTACTGCTTCAGAACCTGTACTTCCTTCATTGGGGAAATATTTATCACGAACTGCAACTGATTCAAAAATCCAGACAAGTCCAATCTGATTCTTCCTATCTCCTCTATCCCCCCAAAACAGATACGTCCGTGTACCAGGATAAACTTTATCATTTGCCGGTATATACTTATTTGTATAGAAATCTATAAACTGATCCATGGTGACATTTGGCTTAAGATTCACGGTAAAGGTGCTCATTGCAACAACTGAACCCTTTATAAAGGATTGTGCAGATAGATTTAAAAATCCAATGCCCATAAACAGGCATAACAGCAGTAATGTCTTCGTTTTCATGATTAAAAGATTTTAGTTAATAAAAAAAGTTTGACAGAAGAATACGCAATATCAATTTACACTAGCTTTCCTAACCAAATATTTGACAAAGTTCAGTTCTCCCAGTAAAAAAATCCACCTCTATTGTTACATAAAATGTTCTCAATGTTACATTTTTAGGGGTTTATAACTTTAAAATGTGGAGTCTGGTATTAAAGGTTATCTAGCACCAAATTGAAAGCACAGACTTGCTGATTTTTAAAAGATAATAATAATGCGGTTGGATTGCTCATGGCGCCTCTGGCGCAATGGCCGTCACGCTGATGGTGTGATAACCCCGAAGAATTTAGAGAGGGTGTCTCAAAAAGGACAATATCTTTATTGTCATATATACTTCTTTTATCCTTTTTTCTAAAGCATCATCCTGAGGACAATATACCCTAACTCCACCTTTTAAGGTAGAGCAGCAAATGCGATGACAATCCGGGCTTTAGCCCTTGCACATTTTTAAACTAAATATAATACTCCGGAAAAGGAACTAAATTACTATAGGTATTCAACGATTTCCCCTATTGGCTTTCTTTTCTTATTGGCAGTCTTTCTGAAGCCTTCTTTCTGATATCCCAATGGTGTAATGCCATAAATAACCTGATTATCAGGGATCTTAAGGGCATCTCGCAAAAGCTGTGGATTGTAGTTTTCTATCCAGCACCCCCCAACTCCTTCATTTTCCGCAGCAAGCAGAATATGGGTCATGGCAATTGCCAGATCCGTCTCTATCGAATTGTATCCGTCGAAACCGCGTACCCAGGCTTTATCCTTCATTCCGGCAATTACAAGTATGTGAGGTGCCTGTTTAAACCATTCACGATCATAACAATCCCTGACTTTTGCCAGCATTTCCGGTGACGATATTACAAGAAATCTCCAGGGCTGATTATTACAAGCCGAAGGTGCAAGCCTGCCCGCTTCAAGAATTCTGCCAAGGATGTCGTCCGGAAGAGGTTTTTCGGGATCATAATTCCTTACGCTTTCTCTGGTCCTTATGAGATCATAGTACTCCATAGAATTATCAACATTGATGGTAAAACAAAATTAATAGAATTAATTTTAAGTTCCGGAAATTGACTTAATCCTTTATACAACGTACACTGAATCCTTCGGAATTATTGAAATTTGTATGACAGCAATTTTCTGATAATGACAAGGCATGAGACCATTTCCCCGGATGCCAGCTGTCTGCCGTTGAATTCCAGAAAAAGGCTCCACAATATAATCCGCAGAATTTCCCTTCGGGGAATCGTCTGCCTGCAGGGAGCGCGGTGAATCCGCTTGAATTCGTAGCTGTATTAGGATAAAGCCAGTGCCCTGTACCGGCTTCCCTGAGGGCATTGAATGCTTCATTAACGCTGTTAAAAAAACCAATAAGGTCATCATATTCATCAGCCGATGGGATATGCCAACCCGTTGGACAAACGCCTCTGCTGTCTGTAATAGCATACCATGTATAAAGCCTTCCAAAGTTTTGAGCATGACTTTCATTTCCTTCATAAGACCATTGATATTTTGGTTCTGCCTCACCTGATATGTCTTTCCCTGCAGGTATCGTGGTGCCAATAGGATCACCGTTGTTATATTTTGTAGTCTTAAGATTCTCCATAAGCCATACCTGGGTCCCGATTTCCACCGCAGTATAAACATTTCCGTCTGCATCAGTAACTTTTATTTCTTCCTCCGGTTCAGGATTCTTACTGCATCCACAGACAATGGACAATACAAAAAATAAACATGACAAAAAAAGCAGGCTAAAACCGGGTGCAGGAGTCATTCTTAGTAGTTTTTGACTGTTAATTTTAAGTCAAAGTTCCTGTGTTGCCGGGAAAAAATCTACCATTTCTGTTACATAAACTAGCACTTTTGTTACATTTTAATGGAAAATAAAAAAGCCCCGTGAAAGGGGCCTCTTTAAAACAAAGTAATTAAACTACTCCCGCTCAACTTTTTACAGCAAAACTATCATTACCTGTCTTACCTGAATATGGAACAGGCTTGGTCAGTTGAACCTTTTGCAAAAACTGAATTCTTGCAACATCGTCAGGAACCCAGATATCTGTTTCAATCCAGGTAGAATTATCAACCCTGACAAATTTTGTGGTTTTTGCGCCAGCATTTCTTTTATTCTTCATCGTCCGGATTGTTTATCTTAAAACGATAAAATGCTCATCTATATTGTTCTTAACCAGTACTCGCCATTTTTTCCTGCCAAATGTTGACCCAAACCTGCCAACCGTTGAACCGCTATTTTCCGGTAACATTATTCAGATTAATTTCGGTATGAGTTTTTGATTAGACAGAACTCGAAGGAAAAGAAGGAAATTTTGGACAGAAAATTATAAGTGTTTTAATTCAATTATCAATTAATTCTTTAAGCCATGAAAAGAATGTTATTTAGCGCAGTACTTGTGTTTGCCCTATGTACTGTATCATTTGCAGGGAAAATCGTTGCTGAAGGAAAATCCTTCACAGCCCTGGGAGACTACAAAATCGAAACTGCTGATAATGCTGTTCCTGTAAAGGGAGAAGCCTGCAAGGCTTATGTCATCAGTTACGAAAATTCACCTATGAAGGTAACGGTTGCAATATGTAAAGACCGTAAATGCAAGAAGTATGTTGTTCTTTCCGACAAATTATCAGTCCAGTATGTCTGCAATGAACGATATTTCGGGGTGGAAAAACTCGGAAGTGAATTTGCAAAGGATGGATACAAAACATCCGATGACGAACTTAACAGAGTTGAGTATTTCCATCAGAAACTGATAACCCAGGGAAAGAGGCCCGAACTTGAGGCAACACAGCTTATAGCTGCTTACTTCCCGATGCTTTTAAATAATCCGACCGAAGCAATCGCTTCGAGATAAGATTTTCATCAGGCCGACCGGCCGCACTGGTTTCAGGTTTGTATTTAACGTCAGGGGCTTGCATAAGCCCCTTTTTTTATCCCTTGAATTTCGCCATCTGGGCCAGGAACAAATCTTTTCTGTTTCTTGAAATGGGGATCATTTCATTGTCGGCCATCTCAATATATCCACCTTCCTTTCTGATGAACTTCCTTACATATTTCAGATTGATAAGGTGTGAATTATGTGCCCTGAAGAATGACCTGTCGCCAAGAAGCTCCTGAAATTCCTTGAGATGCTTTGAGACAAGGATCTTCCTGTTTCCTGTCATAAAGAACCATGAATAGCTCCTGTCTGCCTCAATCCTTATGATGTCCTTGGGATTCAGATATTCCATACCGTCTGCAGTGGGAATCGCAAGTCTAGTAGGAAGTGACGACCTCAGGTTCTCCATAAGAACCTTCAGGTTATCATTGCTCCCTGTAGTCCTGTCGTATCTTTTTTTTACTACACGATCAACGGCTTCAATGAATTCATTTATGTTAATTGGCTTTAGAATATAGTCGACTGCACTGAATTTTATGGCTTTGATTGCGTAATGGTTAAATGCTGTTATAAAAATAACATCAAAATCCTTTTCAGGGAATTGTGAAAGAAGATCAAAGCCGGTCCCATTTGGCATTTCAACATCGAGGAAAACCAGATCAGGCTTTTTCTCATTTATTTCCGCAACTCCCTGCAGAACATTGTGAGCCTTTCCCACGACGACAAGTGATTTGCAGTATTCACCTATTATCGAATCAATAAATCCTACTGCATCATGTTCATCATCGACAATGATAGTTTTTAGTCTTCTGGTCATGTTATAATAGGTATATGTAGCTCAACCCTGGTTCCCGTAGGTTCTCCGTTTTCATTCTTCAAATCGGTGTATTCAACGCAAAGGCTTGTCCCGTATAGTTCATTTACAAGATCAAGCCGCGATTCAGTAATCCTTGTTCCAAGAGAATTGTGATTTTCTCCCCTGGTTTTGTTCCTTTCCCTTGAGGCGTCCCGGCCTATCCCATTGTCTTCAATAGTGCACAGAATAGAATCATTGTGAAGTTTCAGATCAATGCTCACCTTTCCTTTTCCTTCCATCGGGATCAATCCATGGGTGATTGAATTCTCGACATAAGGCTGGATAAGCATTGTAGGAACCTTGTACATAAGGGGATCGATATCTTCGTCAATAGTAATTCTGTAATCAAACTTATCCCTGAACCTGATAGTTTCAAGTTCCAGATAGAGGTTCAGGGCACTCAATTCATCGCTTAAGGGTACTGAAGTGTGTTGTGAATTATCAAGAACTTTTCTCATCAGGCTTGAAAACTTAGTCAGGTAATTGTTTGTTGCGATCTTGTCATGCTGATACATGTAGTATTGGATCGAGTTCAGGGTATTGAAGATAAAATGAGGATTCATCTGCTGCCGCAGGTTTGCTTGTGTTATTTCGGAAATTTTCCGGTTCATCTCACTTAAACGTCTTTTGTTGTTAAGCCTTGATTCCCTTAAAATCATGAGTCCCAGAAATGAAAAAAGAACTATAAACCCGGCAAAACCATAATTCAACAGTCTGTTATTTTTAAGCCTCAGAGACAACAACTCCACTTCCTTGTTATGAGTATCGGCTTCATATCTGAGTCTTGCATCTGTCAATCCCTGGGTACTGACACCCTTATTGTAAGCATCGGAATATTTTTTAAACAGCACATAATTTCTGAAAGCCCTGGATGTATCTCCCGACTTGAGGTACAATTCGCTCATATCCCTGTGTATCCACCATAGCTCATAAAGATCATTGTCTTTCATTGCAGTCTGAATACCCTTCTTATAAAACTGAAGGGATTTTTCAGTATGGCCAATATCACGGTAGATTGTTCCAAGGTTTCCAAGTGAGTTTGCAGCAATTGAATACAACCTTCCCGGCAGGCTGTATTTCAGGGACCTTTCATAGCAAGCAATTGAAGAATCATACATCTTCTGAAGGTAGAAATTCCATCCAAGATTGGCTGTAGAAAGAGCTGTATAGGAAGTATCCCTGGTCCTGAGAGATATTGAGAGGCTCCTTCTGAGCAAAGAATCCCCCTGCATGAAGTCTCTTACCGCCGAGGTGCTTGTATCACCAAGAAAAGATGAACCAAGCCTGTGGTATCCCGCCTCCAGGAAAAGAGAGTCATATTCCACGGAAGCTGCATCGATCATCAGATTCAGGTTATCCCTATAGTTCTTGATATCATCAATTGCATTGTATACATTTGCCTGTCCGAGGAAACTTAATGGAACAATATGTTTTAGCTTTGCCTTCCTGGCAATTGAAATTGCATTGCCATAATATTCAAGACTCTCCTGATATAATCCCGTTCGTCTGTAATAGTCCCCCAGAAATAGATTTGTCCTTGCCAGGACAGGGGTTTCGTTGTTTTCAGCTGACCCTTTAAGTGCAAGTGCAGCCTCCTCGGAAGCACTCCGCAGGTCGCCTGTGTTGTAGTGATACTGAGCAAGAAGAAGATGAAGATCCGATGGGATATCAATATTCTTTCTTTCACAAAGAAGAACTGCACTGTCGATATAGACTTTTGCCTGGTCAAATGCGCCTTTCTTGGAAGAAATATTTGCATAACCTTTTTTTATCAGGTTATTTATCCTTGCCGTATCCTGCTCATGTTTTGAATATCCTTTTGTCCTGACTGATGACAATGACACAGTTTCACCTGCCACAACAGCAGATATCTGAAAAAAGATCAGAACTACAATTGAAAGAATTTTTGCTTTCATGACACTTGCAACAGGTTAATAAGCAATTCAAAATCAGATCAATTCAATAAGGCCGGAGAGGTCAGGTTTAATTTTGTGATTAATTTAATAAAATGGCTCGGAATTACCGGAGATGGTTTTACAAATTGCTGTTTTGAATTGACATTTGCATCAAATTGATCTGCATCGGGCAAAAGCCAGGCTACTTCTGATATACCCTCACATAGTCGACGAATACAGTATCAGGGAACAGGGTTGTCTCATCCGGATTTTGCGGCCAGCTGCCACCTATCGCCAGATTAAGGATGATATAATGTGGTTTGTGGAATTCTTCCGTACTGTTGATGCTGTCCTTTATGCAAACTCCGTGATATCTTGTCCCGTCGAGGAACCAGCGGATTGAATCTTTGTCCCATTCAATGGAATAATTATGGAACTTCGATACCTCGCATGGAATCCTGGTGCCTGACAAAACATGCTTGTCGTTATGCCAGTGCAGGGTCCCGTACAGGATATCCTCACTATTAATATGTTCCATTATATCTATCTCTCCGCACCCGGGCCAGCCTACCTGATGGATATTCTGACCAAGCATCCAGAATGCCGGCCACATTCCCTGGCCTTTAGGAAGCTTCATTCTAGCCTCAACCTTTCCGTATGTCCAGCTATGCCTGCCGTCGGTCGTCAGACTGGCTGAAGTATAACCCGCCGAATCATAGCTTTCCTTCCTTCCGATTATCATCAGATTTTCTCCGTTAACAACGGAATTTTCTATTCTACGCTTGGTATAATACTGAAGCTCATTATTTCTAACAAAGCCTGTTTCATTGATCCAGTTCGAAGAGTCAGGTAATCCGGTGTAGCTGAATTCATCAGACCAGACAAGTTTCCATTGTTTTTCGCGGTTCTGGTCACATGAATAAAGGATCATAATCATAAAAATCAAACAGATCTTTTTCATAGTATCAAGATTTGTAATTAAGGAATTTCTCATTCATGTTTTTTTCAGGTAGTGAGCATATGCAAAGATATAATAAGAATTGCCGGAATTCTTTAGATTTGTGCATAAACAGTTTGAAAATTGATACATATGGATGCTGAAGTAACAATCATTGGGGCCGGGGTCGTCGGACTGGCAATTGCCGAAAGGATCTCGCAGATATATGACAATGTCTTCGTGCTTGAAAAGCATCTTACTTTCGGTCAGGAAACAAGCAGCAGGAACAGTGAGGTTATTCATGCAGGCATTTATTATCCGAATAAAAGTCTGAAATCTTTGCTGTGTGTTGAAGGGAAAAAACTTCTTTATGATTATTGTATAAAGCATGATATCCCTTTCAAAAACTGCGGAAAACTTATAGTTGCCACTTCTGAAGAAGAAATAGCGATTATTGAAGGTATAAAGCAGACTGCATTCAATAACGGAGTAAAAGACCTGGTAACTCTCGATAAAGACCATATTTCAGAACTTGATCCTGATATATTTGCTCTGAAGGCATTATACTCGCCTTCAACCGGAATTGTTGATTCTCACTCCCTTATGAAAAGTTATGAAACCGGAGCAATAAATAACGGAGCGCAGGTAGTTTATGGAAGCGAAGTTAAAGGCATCAGGAAAAGCAGCAACAGCTATGAAATAACGACTTCAGGCATGGACGGAAAATTATTTTCCTTTACAAGCAGAATCGTAATAAATTCTGCCGGACTTACTTCGGATAAGATCTCGGAAATGGCCGGGATGAAGGATGATAATCTTAAGATACAATTCTGCAAAGGGGAATATTTCAGACTTAATCCGCCAAAGAACCGGCTTATCAGAAGGCTTGTATATCCTGTTCCCGTGCATAACCTTGAGGGCATAGGGATCCATGTAACAATTGATCTGGCAGGGGGTGTAAAGCTTGGGCCTGATGTAACATATCTTGATTCAAATGTTTACGATTATAGTCTATCTCCTGAAAAGCAATCAGCATTTTACTTATCTGCAAAGAAATTCCTTCCCTTTCTGGAATTCGAGGATATTTCTCCTGAGATGGCAGGGATAAGGCCGAAAATTCAAAAATTGGGGGAGCCATTAAGGGATTTTTATATCAGGGAAGAAAGTGAAAGGGGAAATCCCGGATTTATTAATCTGATAGGCATCGAATCACCCGGACTGACATCATCACTGGCGATTGCAAACTATGTTCTTGGATTGATTAGGAATTGATTTTTATTTCATAATTTTAACCTTTTCGGTAAAGCTGATATAAAAAACGGCAATTATGAAAACACGATTTTTTAAGATCTCACTGGCTACTTTTATTATCTTCTCATGGATTTCAGGCGGCCTTCCTGCACAGGAAAACAAATCATCCACAGGATATGAACCACATATCGGTCAGCAGGGCAAGGATGTGGTCTGGGTTCCCACTCCCCAGGAACTTGTTGACAAGATGCTGGAGATTGCAAAAGTCACACCTGATGATTATGTCATTGACCTTGGTTCAGGCGATGGCCGGACTGTTATAACTGCAGCAAAGCTTGGAGCCACAGCCCTGGGAGTTGAATATAATCCGGATATGGTTAACCTGTCAAGAGAGAATGCAGCAAAGGACGGTGTTTCAGATAAAGCACAGTTTATAAAAGCTGACCTCTATGAAACCGATCTTTCAAAAGCCACGGTTATCACAATGTTCCTTTTGCCTGAGATAAACCTTAAACTGAGGCCCAGGCTTCTCGACCTGAAACCCGGGACAAGGATTGTTTCCAATACCTTTACGATGGGAGAATGGAAGGCCGATCTTGAAGTAACCACGGAAGAAAACTGGAACAGCTGGAATACTGCATTTTTGTGGATCATTCCTGCAAAAGTCGGCGGAAACTGGAAGATGGATAACGGTGAGCTTGTTCTGAATCAGGAATTTCAATATTTTACAGGAACTTATAAGTCAGGAAGCAAAATATCTGACGTCTCTGAAGGTATGCTTAAGGGCGATTCGATTTCATTTGTAATTAACGGAATCTCATATGAAGGTCAGGTTTCAGGCAATACCATGGCTGGCACTTATGTAAATAACTCTAAAGGAACAAAAACCGGCTGGTCTGCCAAACGTTGATTTATCTGATTATCAGGATTTGCTTCTCCTTAGCTTCTGAAGTTCATTCATTTCATCCCTGAACCTCGCGGCCTCAATGAAATTGAGCTCTGATGCTGCTTTTTCCATGTTCTTCCTTGCCTTTTCAATTGCTTTATCGAGGGCCTCGCCATTCATATATTTCACAACCGGATCAGCAGCAATATTTAATACTTCAGGTTCAATATAGGCTTTGACAGCAACACCTTTTTTCGACAGGCCGCTAAGAATTGTTCCGGTCTTCTTTATGATCTGACGGGGAGTAATCCCCATTTTTTCGTTGTATCTCATCTGTTTTTCCCTTCTCCTGTTTGTCTCATTAATAGTCTCCTGCATGCTTCCTGTTATAACATCAGCATACATTATAACTTTACCATTAAGATTCCTTGCAGCCCTTCCTGCAGTTTGTGTGAGGGAACGTGCCGATCTCAGAAAACCTTCCTTGTCGGCATCCAGGATTGCCACAAGTGATACTTCCGGAAGGTCAAGACCTTCCCTTAACAGGTTGACTCCCACAAGAACATCAAAATCACCCGTTCTGAGGCCTTCCATAATATCGATCCTTTCAAGAGTGTCAATGTCCGAATGGATATACCTGCATCTTATATCATATTTCAAAAGGTATGTTGTAAGTTCCTCAGCCATCCTTTTTGTTATTGTCGTTACAAGTGTTCTTTCTCCTGCTTTTGCCCTTTGCCTTATCTCCGCCATCAGGTCATCTATCTGGTTTTGGCTGGGACGAACTTCAACAGGAGGATCAAGCAGTCCGGTCGGACGGATCACCTGGTCAACAAAAACTCCTTCACTTTTCTCCAGCTCATAGTCGGCCGGAGTAGCGCTTACAAAAATTATCTGGCCTGTCAGAGCCTCGAACTCTTCCATACGCATTGGCCTGTTATCCAGTGCAGCCGGCAGACGGAAACCATATTCAACAAGAGTCTGTTTTCTTGAATGATCTCCTCCGTACATTGCTCTTATCTGTGGTACACTGACATGACTTTCATCAATTACAGTTATGAAGTCATCAGGGAAATAATCAAGAAGGCAGAATGGTCTCGTTCCGGAATTCCTGCCATCAAAATACCTCGAGTAGTTTTCTATGCCACTGCAGTATCCCAGTTCCTTTATCATTTCAAGATCATATAACACTCTCTGCTCAAGACGCTTTGCTTCTTCCTTCTTACCAATATCCCTGAAATGAGTAACCTGTTTTACAAGGTCATCCTGGATCTGACTAACTGCCTGGTTTATCCTTTCCCGGGTCGTTACAAATATATTTGCCGGATAAATCACATATTCATTCAGAGTATCTATAACGACACTGTTGACAGGATCAAAAGAAGAAATCTCTTCCACCTGATCACCAAAGAAGACAATCCGCACGGCAATATCGGCATAGGCAGGCATTATATCTACAGTATCTCCTCTCACCCTGAAAGTCCCATGCCTGAATTCCATCTCATTCCTTGAATAGAGGCTGTCAACCAGCTTTCGCAAAAATACATTCCTGCTAATAGTCTGCCCCTGCCTTATATGAACTGTATTGGAGTGAAAATCATCAGGATTGCCTATACCATAAATACAGGAAATCGATGATACAACAATCACATCCTTACGTCCTGATAGAAGTGCCGATGTAGCACTCAGCCTGAGTTTTTCAATCTCCTCATTAATGGAAAGGTCTTTTTCTATATAGGTGTCCGTAACAGGAATATATGCTTCCGGCTGATAGTAATCATAATATGAAACAAAATATTCAACCCTGTTTTCAGGGAAAAACTGCCTGAATTCTCCGTAAAGCTGCGCTGCCAGGGTTTTATTATGGCTCAGGACAAGAATAGGACGCTGAACCTGTTCAATTACATTGGCTATTGTAAAAGTCTTCCCGGATCCTGTTACTCCAAGAAGTGTCTGGTAAGGAACGCCCTTGTTCAATCCTTCGACCAGTTGACTAATCGCTTCCGGCTGGTCACCGGTAGGCTGATAATCAGAAATGAGCTTGAATTTCATAACTTTCAAAAATAACTGATCTGACACTAAAACGACAATTTTTTATCTTATTAATTTTTTTCCTATTTTGGATCGCTATTTTTAGCAAAACAATCATTTACGGCATTTATCTTTCATCTGATGAAGAGCAGATTAACCAGAGACCAAATAATATTGATTCTGCTTTTCCCTTTTATGTTTATGAATTATCTAAACATTGGTGCCCAGGAATTTACTGTTAAGAGATTAACAACACAGGCAGGACTTCCACACGATAACATCCGGGATATTGTGCGCGACAGCACAGGATTCCTTTGGCTTGCAACGTGGGATGGATTGTCGAGGTTTGACGGATATAGCTTTAAAAACTATCATCATGTCCCCAATGATTCACTTTCGATTAATTATTTTTCAGTACGGCAGATTAAAGTCGACTGGGATAATAACCTGTGGATTCTGACTGACCTTAGACGAATTCAGAAATATAACAGAGCATCTGATAATTTTACACCCTTAAGTGAGATATCAGGTTTGAAACTTGACAATGTATCCCTTATCAATATTTCAAATGACGGTTCATTGATAATATTCAACAATAACCGGATAATTTATTGGAATGATAAAAAACACCTTGCCAGATTCATTACCCTGAAAGATGAAAAAGGTGGTAATTTCCGTTCTGATCAGTCATTTTATTCCAACCTGGTTTTCAACGAAGATGAGATTTGGATTTCAGGAAAAATCGTACAGAAATTCAGAAAAACAGGGGACAATGAATATAGTCTTGAAAGAAAATATCAAATTGCTCAAACAATAAAAAAAAGATTTGATTTTGACTATGTTGTATGGTATACCCTGTATATATCACCTGTTGGGACTAAATGGATTTTTTCAAACAGTGGTCTTTTCAAACTCGATACAGAATCAGGAATTTTCCTTCCTCAGAAATATGACATATCCAGTGGTGAATTTACAGGAAAAGACATTTTTGTATGGGGAGATTTATATGATGGCATTTTTGTTTTTGACACTTCAGATAAGATCATTAAACATATTCCTTCCGCCATTACAGGTTATCCCATGGCGATGTTTCCTGATTATGACAATATTTTATGGTTCTCTGGAGTATCCCCCAGTGGCGTTCCCCAGGGATTATCACTTGTTATTTTCACGTCAGGCTTTTTCAGAAATAATCTGATTCAGACGCCCGATTCAACGCTTCCGGCTGTTTACAGTCTTGCTGAAGACGACAGGAGTAACATATGGGTGGGGATCAGGGGCTTTGATGATATAGTGCTTGTCGGGCACGATGGAACCGTGACATCTGAAGGAAGGCTCTCTCCCGATATTCTGGACCCTGCAGGCCACATCAGATCAATGGCTGTCACAAGTAAAGGCATATGGATAGGATATTACTTCAGATTGCTAAGGTTTTACAGTTTCAATGACAGAAAGTTCTTCGAGTTTTATCCTGAAATAGATGCCTTCAGGACAATACTCCCGATTAAGGACAAAGTATATGTTGCGACAAATAATTTATATGCATTTAATCCCAAAGAAGGAAAAACGGAAACAGTATGGAATTCCTATACAGGACTTTCAACATATAAATTATATGCTGACACGGGGAATATCGTATGGGGAGCTATGGCAAAAGGAACCATATCCCGGCTTAATTTAAAGAGCGGAGAAGGAAAAATGATCACCATCCCTCCCGGCAACAGTAACGTTGAGGATATCATAAAGGACAATAAAGGTAGTTTATGGCTTGCCTTGCTTGGTGACGGCGTTTGCAGGTATAATCCGGAGACTGGTGAAATAAGGTATTACACGACACAGAACGGATTATCGAATAATACAACTTACAACCTGTTTGAAGATGGAGGAGGTAATATATGGGTCTCGACAAACAACGGAATTTCGAGAATCAATCCGGCGACTGATCAGATCAGGACTTTCGGTCTCTCCGACGGATTGAAAATACATGAATTCAATTCAGGCGCCAAATTCCGGACAAATGACGGTGAATTCCTGTTTGGAGGTATGGGCGGGTTTGTAAGGTTCTATCCCGACAATCTTGACTCAGGAGAAAAAACCCAGGCCAGACACAAAATAATTCTGACCTCATTTCATGTATCAGGCACTGAAAGGCCACTCCCTGAACCCATTAACGAATCTGACACAATAAAACTCAAACCCGGTGAAGACAATTTCCATATATCATTTTCTTCCAGCGACTTCAGAAATGCAAATAACACACGATACAGGTACCGTCTTTCAGGTGTTGATAATGGCTGGATAGAGACAGGAAGCAACAACCGCAATCTTAACTATTCAAACCTGGAGCCGGGATATCATGCTCTTTACATTGAAGCAAATGATATCAACGGGAACTGGACAGTATCAAAGTTACTTGTAATAAACATCAAACCGTATTTCTTTCAGACCAGGGGATTCAGGATTGGAATGCCTGCAATCTTTGTATTGCTTGTAATCTTCCTATTGCTGACATATATAAGGCAGATGAGATACAAGGAAAGACAGAAACAGGAAGCATTGAGACTTCAGACACTTCAGGGCCAGATGAATCCTCATTTCATTTTTAATTCACTCAATTCCATAAACTACTTCATATCTAACAACGATAAACTCTCAGCGAACCGGTATATTGCTGATTTTGCTAAGCTTATAAGATCAATACTTCATAATATGAATAACAGTTATATTACACTGGAGAATGAGATGGAATCGGTTGAAGAGTATCTTAAAATTGAACATTTAAGGTTCGGCGATAAATTTGATTATAAAATAATTGTGGATGATGAGATAAATATGGATGAGATTAAGGTTTCACCCGGACTTGTACAACCATTTATTGAAAATGCCATATGGCACGGTGTAAGAGGGCTTGAACACAGGAAAGGCTTTATAATTGTTAAGTTTATTTTTCACGAAGGCAGACTGACTTGCGAAATAGAAGATGACGGAATTGGAAGAAAGAAGTCGGATGAAATGAGATCATTGAACGATCAGAAAAAATCAAGAGGAATATCCATAATCAGGGAAAGATTAAGGATCTTGAGCAATTTGCATAACAATACTTACCAGGTTACAATATCTGACCTGTATCCTGATAAAAATGAGACAGGAACGAGGGTTATCATTGATCTGCCTCTTGAAAGAGTTTAATCTTAATAGAAAACCTGTTCATAATATTTTCTGAAAAGATAATCAAAATGGACCGCTAAAATTTTGGAGGTTCGGCAGATTTTGAGTTCTTTTATATTCAATTCAACAGGGAATAAGGAAAAGTTCTGTTTGTAATACTCTTTTTATGCTACGTACGATAGTGGTTGATGATGAGAAACTCTCAAGGGAGGTGTTGTGCAATTATCTGACTGAATATTGTCCTGATATTGAAATAGTTACTACTGCATCATCTGTCAAATCAGCCTTTAAGGCAATTAAAAAGTTCAATCCTGATTTCATTTTCCTCGATATTGAAATGGCTGATGGAAAAGGTTTCGACCTTCTGACAATGTTCACTACAGTAAATTTCAAGGTGATTTTTGTCACAGCCTATTCCGAATACGCGGTAAAGGCTTTCAGGTTCAGTGCAGTTGATTATCTGCTTAAACCTGTAAAAGTTGATGAACTTGTATCATCAGTTGAAAAAATCAAGGCGATAAAAGCTACAGAGCCGGACTCAGTTACAATCTCAACTCTTCTGAAGAATCTTAACAGGGATAAAGAAATCCCACAGATACTGCTGGTTCCGCATCTAAAAGGGTTTGAAGTACTTAAAATACCTGAAATAATAATGTGCCATGCTGATGGCTATTGTACAGACATCTTCCTTAAAGGCAACAGGAAGATAATAAGCTCAAAAAATCTTAAACATTACAACGAACTTCTTGAAAGTCCTGATTTTATAAGGATTCACCATTCCTACCTGATAAATATAAATCATGTCACTGGATACAGCAGGCAGGGAGAAATATTCCTGACTGAGGATAACAAGGCTTTTCTCGGTGATTCCTATAAAAATGAATTTCTGAAAAGGATGATAAAAAAATAGCAGACTTTAATGAAACTTAAAATTCATCGAGGCAGTCAATACTGCTTTATAAAGTCGCTGAAACACATGCAGGCATATTATCTTACTAAAAATTAATGTGTTAAATACTTATCAAAAGTATTGCAGCATTCATCAAAAAGGTTTGGCTTTTTCAAATTACAGTTAGTAAATTTATAGTTACTCCGGGGTGATTGTTATTTAGTTAACAATAGCGGAATTTTTATTTATACGTATTTCAGCATTAATTATAATTCTCAGTTACCTAGTGTCATGTCAACCATAGTATGACGTAATTAAATATTTTGTATCTTTATCAAAAATAAAAGCCATGATAAAGTACAAAGTAACCCTTACCCAGGAAGAGAGAGAACAATTGAAAGAGAT
>Ga0172375_10005730_pt1 | contig 17771 bp, 26 predicted proteins | sample LakKiv1m_FD_114537 | JGI IMG/M metagenome (GOLD analysis project Ga0172375, IMG submission 114537) | Freshwater microbial communities from Kabuno Bay, South-Kivu, Congo - kab_092012_11.1m | ecosystem: Environmental > Aquatic > Freshwater > Lake | place: Democratic Republic of the Congo...
ACCGATGACCATGATCCCTGGCTTTGGACCCTCCAGACGTATAATTGCGACGGGCATTCCTGGACTCTTGTTTCCGAGGAATCGTTCGGGCTCCGGCACCGGTATCCTTATAGCATCCCCTCTGACTTCACCACGGAGATCGTCGCCATCAATGCGGCATATGGTTCAGTAGATCATGGCGGCGAAGCCTCCTCGGGAGAGCCTCCGGCCAGCGGCTCTACCTGGAGCAAGTCCGGTCCGGGATTCGCCGTCAGCGGGACGCAGACGCATTGCAACCTTCCTGTCGAAATATGGTATCCCGATTATCACGGCGAAGCGGCTGATTTTGCGGCGCTCCAATACCTCTTAGCGTTGTCGAGGTTCGAGTCTCTCTACCCACTTTGGAACGAATTCTATCTCCATACTGGAGGCATCAACGTCGAGGGATATACGACCGATCAATCGTCAAGCGATGTTACAGACAATCAGAGGTCAATGGGTCTATGGGATGGGCAGAATGGGAATAATCTCTGGCTTAAGATTCCAACGGCCCTCACGGGGCTCTATACGAATCTCATCATCATCGGGAATTGGCTTCACGCCGTAGATCCAGACAGCAGCAGCGCATATACGAAGTGGATCCTGCAGACAGGAGCCTCTCCGTATCCATGCGGTCTCAACGCAATCGATAAAGCTCGCCTTCCGGCCCTGGCAGGCAGGCAACTTACGGAATGGACGGGGAGCGCAGTAGGAACGAGGAGGAAACAGGCATGACCGTCACTATCGGGAGCCTCATCAGGGATAGGGCATGGATTCTGAATGACTTCCTCGGGCATCTTCTTGACGAGACCTTCCCGAGGGCTCAGACGGCGCTCTATTTTCTCATAAATGACAGCAAGGATGAGAGCGAAGCCATCCTTCGGAGCTTCAAGCGGGCTCATGATTCGGAGTACCTGCGCATCGATATCGAGGTCATGAACCTGGGTACGGTCAAGGATGAGCGCAGGACGCCGATTCGCCTGCAAGTCATCGAAAGCCTTGTGACGTTGCGTAACCGAATGCTCCAGGCCATGGATACCGACTGGCTTCTGAATGTCGATTCTGACATCCTTCTGGAGCCCGGGAGCATCGAATCCCTGCTGAGGACAGGCAAGGAAATCGTTTCGGGGCTCATCAATAATGCAGACCCGAGGGTAGCATATCACCCGAATATCTATGACCTGAAGCTCATCAGTCCATATCGGGAGTTCCCCACAACGAGGCCGTTTCAGGTCAATGTAACGGGCGCCCTGATTCTGTATAGCAGGAAAGCCTGCAAGACAGTCGAATTCAGGTATAGTCCTCTCGGTGAGGACGTTGGCTTTTGCAGGAATGCTCGGGCGGCAGGCTTCGAGATATGGTGCGAGCCTGGAGTAACGGCTTACCATGCTCGATGCAGGGACCTATACGAGAAAGAGAGGGCAGGGAAATGAACAGGTCAAGAGTTCTCATCACGGGCATTACAGGTTTCGCCGGCAGTCACCTCGCAGAATACATCCTTCAGGAAGAGCCCCGCTTCGAGGTATGGGGCTCGATTCGTCTCCGCAGCCGACGTGATAACATCCTGGGCATCCAGGACCGCCTTTACCTCGTATGTGCAGACTTGATGGATGCGGAATCGGCTCGGACGCTTGTAGCAGAGGTCATGCCCTCTCACATTTTCCACTTGGCGGCGCAGAGCTTCGTACCATTCTCATGGAACGCACCGGGCCATACCTTCCAGTCAAATGTCATCGCTCAGATCAATCTGCTGGAGGCCGTAAAGGAATACGTGCCGGAGGCCCGCATCCAGATCGCATGCTCCTCGGAGGAATACGGGCTCGTGCTTGAAAACGAGGTCCCGATCAAGGAGACGAATCCCTTGCGACCCCTGAGCCCTTATGCGGTCAGTAAGGTCGCACAGGACTTCATGGGGTATCAATACTGGCAGAGTCATGGTATCCCGATCATCAGGACGAGAGCTTTCAACCATACCGGCCCGAGGCGGGGCGAATGCTTCGTCTCTTCAAACTTCGCACGGCAGATCGTCAGGATTCGCCTGGGGCTCGCAGATCCCGTCATCAGGGTAGGAAACCTCGATGCTCGCAGGGACTTCACCGATGTCAGAGATACCGTCAGAGGATATTTCCTCGCCTGCACAATGGGAGAGCCCGGGGAAGTCTACAATATCTGCAGCGGCCGAGATGTCATAATCAAGGATATGCTTGACTGCATGCTCTTCGGCCAGGAGGAGATCAAGGTCGAGGTCGATGAAGCTCGCCTGCGACCTTCCGACGTGCCGATTCTGAAGGGAGATTCCAGCAAGTTTAAAGCTCGTACCGGATGGACTCCTGAGATTCCCTTCGAGCAGACGCTCGATGACCTCCTGCGTTTTTGGGAGGAGCGAGAGTCATGAAGCATCTTCGAGAGGCAGACGTCATAGTAATGAACTTCAATCGGCTCCCCTGGCTCATTAGGTGCCTGGAAAGCATCGAAGCGCATACGAAGGATGTGACGTATGAGCTTACCATCGTCGATGCGGGATCCTCAGATGGCTCTCGGGAATTTCTTCTTCAGCACTTCCCGCACCATACGCTTGTCTTCGAGAGCCGTCCATATAGCTATGAGCAGTCGAACAATAGGGCGATGCGCTTCGGGCGGGCGCCCTATGTTGCGCTAATGAACAATGACTGCATGGCGCTCCCTGGATGGCTCAGAAACGGCATCGATGCCCTGAAGGCCGATCCCCTCATCGGCTTCGCAGTCCACAAGGTTCTGCGGCCCGATGGAAAGACCATCATGTGTCACGGGGCGAATGTCGATGAAAACGGAAACACGGTCATCCCTTTCCTGGGCGCCGATAAGGATGATCCCTCCGTAAGCAGGCCGATGAATATGGTCTACTCGGGCTTCGGCGTCTATCGTCGTGATGTTCTGGAGGCCGCCGGCTTCTTTCAGGAGATACCCGTCAGAATCTACTGGAGCGATACGGACTTTGGTATGAAGGTCTATGCCATGGGCCTGCAGGTCAGATACATCCCCGAGAGCGCCATCATTCACGCCATGGTTCATGCCGAGAGAGGGCCGGAGCATGGCATGAGCGATATAATAGGGCGCCGATATTTCATGGATAAGTGGGGAGACTTCCTCAGAGCGAAGAGGGGCTTTACCCCTACGCTGGAGCCTTTGCGACCGGAAGACCGGCCGTGGATATCCGGCCATCGAGGAAAGGTCTTCCCCTTTACTTTCCAGCCCCTCGGTTGGGCAGTCGGGGAGCTTGGAGTCGGTAAGATGCTCGATGAAGAAGGGAGGTGAAACATATGAATCTGGAGTCACGTAGACAGGAAGCGAGGGCGCTCCTGGGCAAGGTTTTCGGTTTCGATGGACAGCTTGACATATCCTGGAAGGATCGAGTAATCGCCATCAGCGATACCGCAGTAGTAGGGCATGCTTCATTTGAGCGCATCAAGACGAAAGCAGGATTGATCCTGAAGCTCGGATGGGTCGCAATCGAAGGCGGTCTGGCGAATAAGGAAAATCTTGTCAAGACGCTCACGCTCATCGAGATCAAAGCGGAGCAGGAGAAGGCCATCGCCTGCATCGTAGAGGTCCATCACAAGGCGCCTTACATCGAGGCGGGTTACAAGCCCCTGGGGGGGGGAAACCTGCTCGTAGCAGCAATCGGAGGCCATCTCACGAAGAAAGCAGAGGGGGCGATCCTGAAGGCATGCGGGCTATAGTCGTAGTCGAATCTCTTGAGCCGGCGAACCTCCATCGGGGGTTGTTCGACGGCTTTGTTCTTGCCGGAATAGACGCAATTCCGGTAATGGGGCCGAGGACGTCGGGGCAAAGTGACCTCATCTATGAGACGAAGCTCATGGAGCTTGTCTCGACGTTCTCCCCCCATATTATTTTCGCCATCAAGGGCGCCCGCATCGGGCCGGAGATCATCAAGAACCTGGGACGGTACTCCAGAACGATTAACTGGCAGATCGATGATCCATATGAGCAGAGGAGCGGAGAATCCCTGCGTCTCGCCAGCCCGTATCAATTCATATTCACTACGGACCGCAATTCCTTCCCAAATTACGGAATGGCCGGAGGTATAATGCAGTTCGGCTTCGATCCCTTCTTTCACACAAAGGCGCTAGGAGTCCAGCAGGATATTCAGGCGAGTTTCGTTGGAAGCCTATATCCGACACGTCTGAAGTATCTGAAGGCCATTAACGAGGTACGGTGCTTCGGGGCGAATCATCCAAGAGCGGAGCGCAATCGCATTCCTTACTTGACCATGGTGGAGATTGTAAATCGCAGCAAGATCAACATCAATTTCGCCGATCAGCCAGACGGAGTATTGGGCCTGAAGAATCGTATCTTCGAGATACTCGGGATGGGCGGCTTCCTCCTTACGGAATGGAGCTACAACCTAGATGAGTATTTCGATGACGGCATTCACCTCGTATCTTTTAAGACCGTTGAGGACCTACGGGAGAAGATACATTTTTATCGATACAAAGACAGCCTTCGAGTAAAGATCGCAGAGCAGGGATACCTCCATGCTCACAAGTGTTGCCGATACGAGGACAGGGTACGGGAAATGTTAACCTTGAGTGGAGGATGGATAAAATGAGCAGCGTATTCGAGACAGACAGAAAGCGGGCGGCGCTCGCCGATGCCGGAGACTTTGCGGGGCTCCTCATGAGCTATCAGGATGGCGAGAAGTATCCCGACTTGCCGGATATGAACAGTCCTGCGGTATGGGACTTTCATGCCAAGAACAGTACGACAAGCGGCCATCCCGTCACAAAGCGCAGAATCGAAGTGACGGCGGCCATGGTCAGGCGCCTGGGGCGAATCCTGGATATCGGGTGCGGATATGGCGACATCATCGAGGCCCTCGGGCAGGGGGCTTTTACCTTTACCGGCATGGATTTCTCGCCGAACTTCATCACAGCCCTGAGCGCCAAGTATCCGCAGCACAGCTTCTTCCGGCGTCCTCTGAAGGATATGGAACGCAGTCATTACGATACCGTGATGGCGCTCGAAGTGCTGGAGCATTTGCCGGCGAAGACCGTAATGGACTTCTATCGAGAGATCCAGGGAGTCATGGCGCCCGAGGCCGAGTTCATCGTCTCGGTACCATGCGGCGAGAATCTGGAGTGGATCACATACGTCTGCGCTCACTGTGAAGCCCTTCAGAATGTGAACGGCCATGTCAGGAGCTACACGCCGAATCTGCTGAAGGCCGAGATGACTCTCGCAGGCTTTCGCATCGTAGAGACAAACGGAGCGCTCCTGCCCGGGAATCTCATCGTGAAGGCCGTGATAAAATGAACGTGATGCATGCGGGCGGCCATACCATCGCCTTGAACGGATATCATCAACAGAATGTTGATATGGCAGCGGAAATCTTCGAGCAGCGAGTCTATGAAGAGCATTTCCTGATTGAGCCTAATGATATTGTACTTGATGTAGGGGCAAACATCGGGATGTTTTCGCTCTATGCAGCCAGCAGGACGAGGCGCAGGGTATTCGCCTTCGAGCCTCTTACGTGGAATCTGCGCTTCCTGGAGTGGAACCGCTATATGAACGAGGCATGGCGCATCCACATCATTCCGAAGGCAGTTTCGGCGTCAGAAGGACGGCGTGAGATCCTGGCATGCTCCTGCGGGACTATGGGAACCTTCTGTGATGCCCTTCATCCCGAGGCACCCCGCAGCCTCGTAGACTGTATCAGGCTCGACGATTGGATGGATGAGTGGCAGCTTCCCCGCATCGACTTCCTGAAGATGGATGTAGAAGGCGCCGAAGCCGAGATTCTATTCTCTCTGCGTACACTGGCATGGAGCCGGATACGCAAGATCGCTCTTGAGTACCATGACCATTGTTTCGGGGAGCATGAGCTTCTTCGGAGAAACGGAGCAGCAGGATTCGAGGAGCTTCTTGACGTGTATGGCTTCAGGACCGCAAAGCGAGCGCTCAACAATCGGTACGGCTTCGTATGGGGATGGCGACCATGAAGATTCTGATGTCATCGTGTTACTTCGATACGCTCGGCGATCCGTATCGCATCGGGGGAATCCAGAGGCACATTACCCTTATCACGGAGGCGCTCCGCAGGGCCGGTCACAAGGTCAGGTGGACTTACAAATTCCAGGATCGTTGCCGGCCAGCAGAGCTTCAAACAAATATCGCATGGGCAGATGTAATCTTCTCGCATGGATGGTTCTCCTTTTTGCATGGCGCAGGGAAGAGGCAGATTATCGTAGCACACGGATGGGAAGGGAAATGCCCTCCCGATCCCGAGACGGTGAAGGTGAGACAGGAGATATCGGCTCAGGCCGATGCGGTCATTCACGTCGGTTATCATATTGAAAAGTGGTACGGAATCAAGCCCGATGCGGTCATATGGGGCGGCGCAACGATTCCCTCGGGGAAGCTCCCTGACCCGATATGGCCTGCAGTCTACATCGGAAGACTGGCGCCTGATACCTGCCCTCATATGGTTTTCGAGGCGGCCGAGGCCCTGGGCTTTCGACTTCCCATTTTCGCCGAGGGAGAGCTTAGAGGCGAGCTTCAGGAGCGCTTCCCTGAGCATGACTATTATGGCTTTACGAGGCGGCTAGAGCGGAAGATCCCCCTGGGGAAGATCGTATTCTGCTCGGGATACCTGACGATGCTCGAAGTGGCGATGCGGCGCCGTCTTATAGTATCATTCTACGACACGGAGATCCGCAGGGATATCATCGATAACATCCCTCTCCATGTCCTATATGGCGCTTCGTCCGCCGATGTGGTAAAATTGATCCGGAACATATCGGCGAGGTCAAGAGAGCATTTTCTTGATGAAAACCTCGCCTTTGCCAGGACTCAGACCTGGGATAGAGTCGCAGAAATATACATACAGTTTGCAGGTAATACGCATGAACATCGTAATGGTAGGGTGGCATTTCCCGCAAAAGGGTGATCCCGTACCCATCGGAGGCGTCCAGGACCATATCGAAAGGGTCACGGCTCACCTGCGCTTTCGAGGCCATCAGGTAGAATGGGTCTATCGAGAAAATGAGGAACGCTTCCGGAGCCTCCTTTCTTGGGCAGACAGAATCGTCTGCCATGACTATTTCTCCTTCAAGCAGGCCGCCGGCGTCCCTACCTTGACGATATTTCACGGATGGGAAGGCAAGTGGCCGGTTGATTCTGGAGTGATTCGGGCGAGGCAGCAAGTCAAAGCGGCTTCAGCCTGGACCATCAACGCAGGGGCGTTCATAGAGAAATTTTATGGCACTCCTGCCGATGCGGTCATATGGGGCGGCAGCGAGCCGGTACAGCCAGTCATGATTCCTGCTCCTGTCCAGAATCGGGCGCTCTACCTGGGGCGGCTTGACCCCGACACATGCCCTGAGCCCGCCTTCCGTCTCTCGAAGATGATGGGTTGGGCGCTTGAAGTCTGTGGAGACGGGAGCCTCCGGCGAGCCCTGCAGCAAGAGTATCCACAGGCATACTTTCACGGCTTCGTGAAGGACCTCTCAAGCCATATCAACAGGGCCGAATTCGTCATAGGAACGGGATATCTGTCATATCTGGCAGCGATGGCCCGCCGGCGCCCCGTGATATCGTTTTGGGAGAATCCTTTGCGGCAGTTTTATGTCGAATCTTTCCCCGGGCGCATCCTGTCTGGACGGCGCCCCGAGGATGTTTACTGGCAGCTTCTTGCGCTCGAAGATGAAGAGTTCTCCGATATCGTAGAGGAGAACGCAGCCATCGCAGCCCGTAATACCTGGGCAGACATAGCAGATGTCTACGAAAAATTGATGAAAGGGGAGAAACAATGCAGCGGATAAGCAACTTCTTCGATCCACTATCCAAGGTATTCGGAATATTCAGCGTACAGTCAGGAGAGCTTCGTGACGGCGTTCAGGCAGCCATCCTGGTCAAGCACTTGATGGCATGGGCATCTATGGCCGTCAGCATGTACATCCCGGGAGCGCAGAGCGGAATCCTGCAGGCGCTCATCGTTCTGGTCATCATCGACTTCATTACCGGCGTCTATCGGGCGCTTTGGGTGACGAAGAATTTCAGCACACGAGGGCTTCGCCAGGGGGTTGCGAAGCTCTTCATCTATGCGGCTCTCGTCATAATGGGCAACGTCCTAGGGACCCTCAGCTTCGCAGGCATCAAGTATACGGCGATTCCCGAATTGATTCTTTCGTACCTGAGCTTCACGGAGGGATACTCCATTCTCGATAACCTGAAGCAGATATCGAAGCAATACGGGCTTCACCTGCCGATCATCGAGTTCTTGCAGAAGAAAATCTGCACGGAGGAAAGCCCCCTGGGAGTAGTCTCGAAAGGTCTCAAGAAAGGCAGAGGGCACGATGCGCAGACTGATAAATCCAGTCCCGGGAACGACAAAGCAGCGAAATAACGGAGGATATCGAGGTGACAACGGGCTCGATATCATCGTGCCCCGTGGAACGCCCTGCGTTGCAGCAGCGGATGGCTCTATCCTCTATAGCGAACGAGGTCATACCCGTTGGAATCGGCCGCCGGATACGGCATTTTCACTTCTCCTGAAGCTCGAAGAGCCTCTGGAGTGGCAGGGAGAGGTCTTTCTCTTCATGTTCTACACGCAGCTTTCAGAGCTTACGAGAGTCGTGAGAGAAGGAGGCGAGCCGTTAAGGATAAAGGCCGGTGATGTCCTAGGGAAGACAGGGCTCGGAAATCGCACCCCTCATCTTCACTTCGCAGTCATAAAAGACTCGGAGCAGCATGTCTTCATCGAGCCTCACATCCTCGCAGAGATGATATGGACCCCTCTCGAAGAAGAGCCGAATTACAGCCTTGTTGAGCCGGAGGTCAAGGCCCGCAACCTGAAGCTCTTTGCGCATGACGGGGCGACCTGTCTCGTCATCGATGATAGGGAGATTCCCCTCGCCAGCCTGGAATTCACGATGCGTTACAAAGAGCGCATCCAGAGCGGCAAGGGAAACCGGAAGGGAGGTGAATAGGGCATGGAGATAAAGCTCGACTTCATGGCAGTCCTGGCTTTCTCGATGAAAGCGCAGCAGATCATCGCCAATATCGATTCAGACAAGAACGGCATTCTCAGCGGCCCCGAGAAGCTCGACGTAGCGAAAGGGCTCATAAACGAGACGCTGAAAGACTTCCCCGATATAGAGAAGAAGCTCGGATGGGACCCCGCCAAGACGGAGCAGTTCATCAACGCTCAGGTAGCGGCGTTGAACATCATCGTCAAATGAGAGAAGGCCCTTCATACAGGGAAAACACAGGCGCTCGGATGGGCGCCTTAATTCTGTCGAAAGAGAGGTAAATAGCATGGGATGGAAAGTCATATGTCCTCCGGAGAATTGGCAGGAACCGATTCCCCTGGCAGAGGGGAACGATATCAACATTCTTGCCGAGATCGCAAAGCGCCTTGACCTGCGCTATACCGTTGATCATGACCAGGGGAAGATATACATCGGCCTTCATGAAATGGACAAGCCCGCCGTCACGCAGCCTTTGCCAGCGGCAACACAGCCTCTACCCGCTGTCACGCAGAAGCTCGAAGAGGTCAGGAAGCTCGTCTTCACGATGGACCTCCCGACAAGCCCGCAGCGGGAGCTTGTTGTAGGTGCCGTCAAATACTTCCATCGGCTCGGCGATCAGATGCTCGAAGCCATGTCGTGGAGAGCTACGTCAGGGCTTCCAGGCTTCCAAGTATACGGCCGCTATTGGAGCGCCCACACGCCCCTTCCTCCGTCCAGCGTGATCAATCGACTGTATCGTATCCCAACGCAGGGTTATCTCCTGTCAACAAGGGGCATCGCCGAAGATTCGGGCAAGCCGGATATGTTCTTCCACCTGCAGCCCGATCCGGTAGTGAATCCCGAGAATGGGAGTGAGGAGCGCAGCGAGGCCGGCATGCATCACGATTCAAATGCCCCGGGCACAAACGCCTGCATCGGCTTCGAAAGTATGCAGGAGTGGCTCAACTTCAAGACGGTAATGGCAGACCTGCATTCCCATGGCATCATGTGGATAGATGTCGAGGTCGTGTACCCTGAACCGCAGAAGGCGAGGAAGCTCGGATGATCCGCCTGATGCAGAATACGTTCATCGAGGAGGCGCAGACGAAGGAACGTCTGTGCGAGTTCATCATGGGCGCCGAACAACTCAGCATGGGGGAGCAGGTAAAGCGTTTCGAGCATATGTTCGCCATCAAGCAGGACCGGAAGTATGCAGTCATGGTATCCAGCGGGAGCATGGCGAATCTTGTACTTCTGCAGGCGCTCAAGAACATGTGTTCGATTCGTGAAGGCCAGCAGGTTGCCGTAAGCGCTCTTACATGGTCAACCAACGTCATGCCGGTAATGCAGATGGGCTTCAAGCCGGTCCTCCTGGATGTCGGGATGAATTCCCTGAACGTCACGCCGGATGCCCTGGAGGAACGCATCGTCAGTCATGACATCAAAGCCCTGTTTCTGACACACGCCCTGGGCTTCTGTGATGACCTCGCAGAGATCGTTAATCTCTGCCGGAGGCATGGCATACTCCTTCTGGAGGATACCTGTGAGAGCCTCGGTTCGACGTATGGCGGGCGGCTCCTCGGCAACTTCGGCGAAGCGGCGACCTTCAGCTTCTTCGTCGGCCATCACCTGAGTACCATCGAGGGCGGCATGGTAGTGACAGACAGCGAGGCCCTATATTACGAGCTTCTCATGGTAAGAGCGCATGGGTGGGATCGCAATCTTCCAACCGCAGCCCTGGAGGCCCTGCGTCAGCATCACAGAGTAGATGATTTCAGCGCTCGATACACATTCTATACGATGGCCTACAACGCTCGTCCGACGGAGATTCAGGGCTTCCTGGGCCTGGAGCAGCTTCCGCACTGGAACGGTATCGTAGAGGCCCGCTACCTGAATTATCAGTTCCTTCAGAGAAGAGCCGATGCTAATCCTGAGCTTGTGCAGATCATGCCGGTAAACGATGGCGTCTCATGCTTCGCTTATCCCCTGGTCGCAAAGACCGATGAGTATGCGGGAACGCTCAGGCGCCGCCTGCAGACCGCAGGCATCGAACATCGTCCAATCATCGGAGGATACATCGGGGCGCAGCCCTTCTTCAGAGGAAACGCTGATATATGTCACGTTGCGAGCTTCATTGGCCGATGCGGATGTTACGTGCCGAATCGCCATGACCTGACCATCGAGGAACTAGAGCAGATCGGAGAGGTAATTTCGGGGGTCTAGGGTCCCGAGAAACCTGCCGGATTTCATCGCAGGCGGGGCCGTCCTGGGCAGATCGGGGCTCAAAAGGCATCAGAGGGCGGCCAGGGTCGAAAAAGGCCCTTAGACGGCAAATTTCAGGATGGAGCATGGGAAACCATGCTCTTTCGGATTTTATTTGCAAAAAGGATTGACAGACTGCGTGGGCATGGTATAATATAGATAGAAAGACAGAAACATCGCCGGAGGCCGCAGGCCCGGGTGGGACGGCGGCAGGCGATATGAAAGGAGGAGAACTCATGAAGAAGTTCTCCAGCACCAACGGAAGATGGGGCGTCCAGGTGGACTGCCCCGATGATCAGAAGTTCCCCGCACGGGGGAGCTTCAAGCCCCTGGGACGGCTCGGGGGATTCGATTGCTTCGCCTTCCAGCCCGATGAGGAAGGCTCGACCTTCGCCGTCATTGAGGGCGATGCGAAGGCCCTCAAGGGTTGCGTCGTTGTGATGGAGATGGGGCTCCAGAGCAACGACTACATCACCCTCCTTCACGCTCATCCGGGGGCGATATGGAAGACGAGCGGCTATAAGGGCCGTTCGCATAGCTTCTGGACCCTCACAGAGGAGGGCAATCAGGTGAAGGTCCCGGAGGCGGCGCTCCTCTCCCTCGGGCTCATCGAACCCGAAGAGGCCCCTCACGCCCTTCCCGAGATCCCTGATGACGTTCCGGAGCGGAGTACGGTGCTCCTGGCGCTCCAGAAAGCGGGGCTCGCATGAACAACTTCAACAGTGACCTGAGCATCGAAGTCAGAGCGAAGAAGATGGTCTGGCTTCATACTCGCCAGGAAGAGCATGACGTAGAGACCATCGCAGCGGTCGGGAAGGCCCTGAAAACCCCCGCTGTCGTATGGAGCTTCTCTACAGGGCTCGGCGGCGATGTAAGTCTGAAGAATCCCGCAGCGGCCATCGACCGCATGATTGCCAGGATCAATGAGCCCGAGATCATGGTGATGAAGGACCTTCACCTTTTTCTCGGCGATCCTCTCGTACTGCGGAAGACGAAGGACGCCGTGATGGCGTTCCGGAACAGCCCGAAGACGCTCATCGTCCTTTCGGCGAGCGCCAACGTCCACCAGGAGCTTCAGGACCTCTTCTATTTCATGGAGAGCGGCCTGCCCTCTGACGAGGAGCTTGCCGAATTGGTCAGGACGATGGCCGAGGATGTACAGGCCGAGAATCCCGATGTCAGGATAGACATCAGCAACGGCACGATGGAGATTCTCACCCGGTCCCTGCGGGGCCTGACAAGCGAAGAGGCAGCGAATGCCCTCTCGAAGTCCATCATCGTGAAGGGCGGGCTCGACGCCGAGAACTACACGGTCCTAGTCGAGGAGAAGAAGGCGCTTTTGAAAGCGTCGGACGGGCTCCTCGAATACATCCAGCCGGTTCCCATCGAGCAGGTTGGAGGGCTTCACGGAATCAAAACCTGGGTCGGGAAGCGGAAGCAGGCGTTTACGAAGGCCGGCAAAGCATTCGGTCTTCCTGCACCGAAAGGAATCCTCCTCGTAGGGGTCCCTGGGTGCGGCAAGAGCCTCACAGCGAAAGCGGTCGGCAGCGTCCTTCAGATCCCGATCCTCCGGCTCGACATGTCGAAGGTCTTCGCCAGTCACGTAGGTGACAGCGAGGGCCGCATGCGGCGGGTCATCGCAATCGTCTCGGCGATGGCACCCTGCATACTCTGGATTGACGAAGTAGAGAAGGCCCTGAGCGGCACCAACAGCGACGGCGATTCCGGCGTCAGCAAGCGGGTCTTCGGCATCATTCTTACGGCCATGCAGGAGGGCATGCCTGGAGTCTTCACGGTAGCGACGGCGAATGATATCTCCGGTCTGAAGCCGGAGTTCATACGGCGCTTCACCGAGACCTTCTACGTGGACCTCCCCAACGAGCGGGAGCGCCAGGAGATATTCCGGATTCACCTCGGGAGGGTGGGACGGAATCCCGAGAGCTTTACGATGGAGGACCTCGTAGCATCGACCGGAAACTTCTCCGGCGCCGAGATCGAGAAGCTCATCGGTGAGGCTCTCTACAATGCGTTCGACGAGGGATCGGAGCTTGACACGGGATATCTGACAGCAGCGGCCGAGACGGCGAAGGGAAGCACCATCTACGCTCAGTATTCGGCTCAGATAGAATCGGCTAAAGCGACGTGGAAGGGGCGCTGCAAAGCAGCTTCGGAGGAGATACAGGTTCAGGCCCGAACGGGGCGCCGGCTTACCCTGGGGCAGGGGTAGACGAGCGCTCGAAATCCTGGGTAGAAAAAGCGGTCCAGACTTCGCCGGAAACCTGGGCCGCTTTTCTATTGACATGGGCGGTATGTTCATACTCGACCGCTATAAATTGTCCTGGTTGTCCTGGTTGTCCTATTGACAAGCCAGCCGTTTTAATACTTGCCCCCCCTCCTATATCGTACTGTATCGTCCTGTATCGTGCTGTACTATTTTGACTTCCGGTTTCATACTCACATGACGGATATAATCCATACGAGAGTAAGACTCGACAGAATCAGTCCTGCGGCCGTACTACGGTATCGTCTAAGGCGACAACATTCTTTTTGCCAATTCCCTCAAAAAGGCTTGACAGACTGCGTAGGCATGGTATAATGGAAATATGGAAAGCAAGAAATATACGAAGAGGATCATCTTCCTCGCAGGCGGCAGCGCCAGCGGGAAGACGACTTTTCGCAATATTCTTTTCCCGGGGATGCCCGGGATCGATCCTGATGCGGCCAAAGAGAGCATCAGGGGATATGATCCGAAGGCTCCCTGGACTGTTCACGAGGAGTCCAAGCGGCTTACTCGTGAAGAGTGGCTTCGCTTCCTCCAGGGGGAGGAGAGCTTCGTTTACGATACTACCGGTGGCAACGTCGATAGAATCAAGATGGAGCTTCAGGAAGCCGAAACAGCAGGGTTCGAGATTGAACTCTGCTGGATTTTCTGCCCGATAGAGCAGGCGCTCGAAAACAGCGCCTATCGGGCTTCGCTCCCCAACGGGCGCTACCTGCCCGAGGAAATCGTGACCGAATCTCACGAGAGGGTGAAGGCGGCTATGCCTCACCTTCTCCCTCTCTTCGAGACATACGAAATCATTAGAAATGAAAGGAGAACAGCATGAACAGAATCCTTAACCTCACCCAGCACATGGCGACCCCATCGCAGGTCGAAGAAGGCGTCTTCGAGCCTGCTGACAAGAAGGAGGTGCAGAACCTCCTCACCTTCGCTACCCTGCCCTCCGATGAACAGGTCTGGACTGCGGCTAAGAGGCTCGCCGATGTGGCCGCCCGGGAAATGAACCCTCCAGGCGAGGTCATGATCGGCGGGGCGCCCTACCTGATGCCCGCCCTGCAGAGTGCCCTGGCCGCTCGGGGCCTGCAGGCCATTTACTCCTTCTCGGAGAGGAAGTGCATCGAGGAAGCGCTTCCCGACGGGACCGTGAAAAAGACCATGATCTTTGATCGCACGGGATTCGTCAGAACTTATTGAAAGGAGCATCGGCGATGAGCATCAAGGACATGAAAAAGAAGCTCCGGCGGTTCATCGCCGATGGAAGGGGCTTCGAGGATATCGAGGTCTCGTCCCTCATCGACGAGATCAATGACCAGGAACGGAAGCTCTGGGAGCTTCGCAAAAATGAGAAAGGATGGCGATGACATGGAAATCAAAAGCAATTTCGTGGAGCACATGATCCAGCGCATGATAAAGATGCGTGTGGAGATCGGCCGGTGGAGGGGCATGACGAAGCTCTCCCCCGAGGACCTCGGGCTCAACGGCAACACGGAAGAGGTCATGAGGCTCGGGCACAAGTTCCTGATTCCGAAGTCCCTTATCAACGAACTTGACCGCATCGACACGGCGGCCCGCAGGGCCATCTATAAGTGGGGCTTCGCCCTGCAGCTTTGGACTCTCGTCCCGCTCGCCAATCACGCAAAGGTGATGGCGGCCCTGGATGACCTGAGAACCGAATACTTCGGCGTCCTCGACAAGATGATGGCCGAATACGCCGAGAACAAGGCGGCCATTATCGAGGAGTATCGGACCTTCATCATGGAGAACGACGTAGACGAGCGCCTTCTCCAGGTGGTGATCGACAAAATTCCCCTGCCCTCGGAGATAAAAACGAGTTTCTACTTCATCGTCCACGAGGAGCTTGTACTCCCCGTCACCAGGGACAACCCCTTCTTCGAGGAGTACATGCGGGCCGAGATGACGGAGTCGGAGCAGCAGGCGTTGAAGGACATCTACGCCCGCAAGAGCGAGGAGGTCCTGACCAATGTGGAGGGGCTCTATGATACCCTCTTTCACAGCATCAGGGCCGAGGTCAACGAGAAGGTGATGGCAGCGCTCCAGGACCGCCAGACGAAGGGCGAGTTCACCGGCGGGCGCATCAAGAGCCTGAAGTCCCTCATCGACCGCATTAAGATCGCCAATCCGACCGATAACGAAGAGCTTACCCGCTGGACGGAGGACTTGCAGAAGCTCATCAGCGGGAGCGTGAAGGACGATGACGAGGTAAAGATTCTCGCCGAGATCGGCCGCCAGACTGAAGAGAGCGTGAAGGAACTGAAGGCGGGGCGGGCACGGTGGCTGAAGCTCTAATTCGACCTGGGGAGCAGCGTGAGGGCCGGCGAAAACCGACCCTTACTTCTTTTTGGGGATTCTTTCAGAAAAGGCTTGACACGCCTGCCATATCATGGTAGAATGGAAATAGAGAAAGACGGAAATACTTGCGAGGAGATAGACGGAGATGACGAAGACGATGCGGGCGGCGGGCAGGAACTCGGGAATCTTCTCTCTCGTCACGATGGGAGGGAAGGATTTCATGTTCTTCTCGTCAAGGACTCGCATCGTCGCCATGAACGAGGACAATTTCATAATTTTCCCGACGGTAAGACTCGCATGGCGCTTTTTCTACAGGGTGAAGCGCAATCGGCCAGCCCTTACCATCGAGGAGCTTTCGTAGAAAGGAGAGCCATGTCATACGTAAGCAAGATCGACACAATCATCGACGATGCCGATGTTCTGAAGGCAGCGGCCCTTCGGCTCGGCATGGAAGTCAGAGAGAAGACCTCCTACAAGTGGTACGGCTATAGCGTAGGCGATTATCCGCTTCCCATCGGCTTCGCCGTGCAGGACCTCGGGAAGTGTGAATTCGCCCTGGGGGTCACAGGCAACGAGGTAGCATACGAGGTAGGGGTCGTGAAGAACCCCCTCGGCCCGGGCTACGTCCTTCTCCATGACTTCTGGCAGGGCGGCTTCGGGCTCCTGGACGTAATCGGGCAAGGCGCCGAGAACCTCCTTCAGGAGTACGATTACCTGAAGACGATAGAGAGCCTGCGGCTTGAGGGATACTACATCGATGAGGAGCGCCAGCAGAACGGCGCTTACATCATTACGGCGAGCATAATGTAGAGGAGGACTGAAAGCCATGAAGCAGATTATGATCACTATACCGAAGGGCGGCAAGCCACAGGTCCGAGTCCTGACCGAAGGGCTCGGGCTCGGATGCCTGGATCTCACGAAGGGTCTGGAAGCTCGGCTCGGCGGGCAGGTCGAGCGCACGATGAAAGAAGGGGTCGAGTACGAAGGGACCTTCCATACGGCCTTCAATGAGGCCGTCAACAATGCGCTAGGCTTCTGTGGGTAAGGCAGGCATCCCTAAATTGAAAGGAGCAGCAACGATGTATGGACACGGCCTATTCGGAATCGGTATTACGACATATCTTGACCTGGGAGGAGCTACGGTACCATCGCTTAACCATGCGGGTTTCTACATCGCCATCGCAGATACCGTGGAAGCATTCCATACGAATCTCTGGAGATTCGATTACGGAGTGAGGGGCGATATGAGGACAGCCATCAGAGTCAGATGGAGCATGGACAAGCCGCCGGAGGCGAATCTGGAATACATCATGGAGTATCGCCAGGAGATTGCGTCATGAGCGACAGCATGGCGGCGGCGCTCGAAAAGTATGCGCAGGATCGGAGCGCTCGATACCGTGAAATCATGAGCGCCATTGAGGCGGCAGACCTTCTCATCGGCCGAACGAGCCGTCAGAATCGGGTCTATCACCTCGTCATAAGGACGCCGCACCTGGGGCCGTATGCGTACAGAACGATGTGCGGCCAGCCAGCATTCCCCATGAGGGAGTACAGGGACGGAGACGCCCCTTATATCTGCAGTCTATGCCGAAAGGCCGAAAGGAGAACGAAACGTGAGAACATCGAAGAGGGTTGAAATGCTCATCGAGATCAACCGGAGGAAAGCCGAGGAGCTTCATGGCAGCGTAAAGGATGACCTGAAAGCCCTCGCAAATATCTGCGCCATCACGGAGGAAGCCGGAATTACTCACTCGTATGCAGACCTCGTAACGCAGCAGGCAGAGCGTGTGACGAAGGGACTCAGGGAGCTTCTCTTCACGAGGATGGTCGGCAAGAACCTGGAGGAATTGAAGGGTCCGCTCGATGATTAACCCATAGGGTTAACGGGCTCC
>Ga0172375_10005732_pt1 | contig 17768 bp, 12 predicted proteins | sample LakKiv1m_FD_114537 | JGI IMG/M metagenome (GOLD analysis project Ga0172375, IMG submission 114537) | Freshwater microbial communities from Kabuno Bay, South-Kivu, Congo - kab_092012_11.1m | ecosystem: Environmental > Aquatic > Freshwater > Lake | place: Democratic Republic of the Congo...
CGGACTTATGTCATAAGATACTCCTTCAATGCGCCAATCAGTATTAGAAGAATTTACAATATTGTTATTCATGGCAGCAACACTACTTCCACCTGTTACTCTAATGCCATATGAACGTGCATTCAACCAAGGATTAGTACTTGGAGAAACGACATTAGTAATATTGTTTGCATTTATACTCGCTTTAACGATATTGCTTGCCCAAATTCCATATCGGTAATTACTAATGATATTTTGATTTACTGTTTTAATAACATTAAAATGTACAAGCTCTGATAAGTAAATTGCCGTTCCACGTAAATATTGATTATTTGTATAATCAAAAACATTTTTATTAATTTTTACCGTCCGGTTGTTAAACGAATACACCCCAAAAGTGCAGTTGTAAAAATAATTATGTTTATTATGCGTCAGTCCTTCATCACCAACAATAAGCCCTGTGTTGGTGGCGGCTGCGCTTGTTGTTGAATAAATGGCTCCGTAATTACTAATAGGCGCCAAGGGGAAAGGCGTTTGTATATTGCTGAACTGATTATTGTAAACACTCACATAGGAGTTGTAGCAGTTAATTCCGACATCCATATTTTGGAAATAATTTTTGTTGTTATTTCCTACCTTACCTATCACAATCTTATTTACATTCACTATATCAATACCGTATTTTGTGCGACTTCCAACAACAGGCGGGTATTGGGGGAGGAGCGTTTGATTGCAGTAAATCGAATCATTATAGATGGTAAAATTGGCATAATTAGGGCTGCTATACCACAACCAAACCGCCCTAACACCTTGGAAGTTGTTCCTGAATGTTGAACAGAAAGAAGTAAATTGAGCGCCATTTAATAATACCGCTACATTCTTTGCACCTTCGGCGATAGAACCAACAAATGTTAACTTTGCAGTTTCGCCTAAAGCAAATATGCCGTCCCACATATATTCACCACAGGGTAATAATATGCTTTTTTTACCTGAGCAGCCACCTGTGGTGCCGCTACCCATAATAGTTAACGTGGCTCCCGGCATTATTTTAATCTGTGCATTCGTACCAAAAAAAATATCGTCTCCTGCCCATGTTACATTACTGTTTATAGTCAAAATCCCGTTAATAGTAAATGTTTGATTCGTAAGGTTGCCTCCTGTATATATTTCATCATGATAAACATGAAAAGATCCAGGGTGTTCACAGCAATCAAAAACTTTCATTGAGTCGATGGTTGTACATCCGTACTGATTTGTAACCTGCACATAAATCATCCCTCCCGGTACTGTGTTCCAATCAACATGAAAAGTGTTACTGAGTAAATTTATCCAAGGTAACGCATTTACACCATACATATAAGTATTGCCATTGCCCGTGTTAAAATTTGTAATAATATAGGTTTCATTTATATCGCAATTATTATTATGCCCCGTAATTATTGGAGCATCGGGATAAGGGCTTACAAAAACATTTTGCGTGTAATGCGTACCACCTGTGTTAATGGTTAGCGTTACTGTATAATTCCCAGAAGTTGAATAATGATGTACAGGGTTCTGCAAATTACTTGAAGTGCCATCACCAAAATCCCAATACCAAAAATCTGGACATATACTCAAGTCAGTAAAGTGTGTCGGATCGCCAACGCAAACAGTATCATAGCTAAATAAAGCATTAGGTTCTAAAATTTCTATTGTTGCAGTAGAAGTAGCTGAACCACATTGATTTGTCGCTATTAATGTAACAGTATATGTTCCCGGTGATGAATAAGTATAGCAAATTGTATTACCAGGATTTGTACTTCCAGTACCACCATCGCCGAAATTCCAACCTAAGGGTGGGTTCATTTGATCCCAATAGACATAAGTTGATTGGTCAACAAAACAAAAAGTATTTGTGCAAGATGGTGAAGTAGGAGAAAAAGTAAAACTTGTTGTTGGTATATCAATAACTTCTAAATATAATGTTTCACAATCAGCAAGTGAACCATTATCCCAATATATACAAAAAATTATAGGATAAATACCTGGTGTTGAAGGTGAATTAATATAATGAGTTTGTAATACATTGGGCCAAGTATCTACAATATTAGGTAATCCAAGTGCGGATAAATCCCACACGCAATATGAATTTGGGCAATAATCTGAATTGTCAATCAAGGTACACTGTTGAAGAGGACAAATAGGGTTTGGGGTTATACTAATTACTGCATCTTGTAAAAGACAAAGAACAGAACGAACACATATCCCAAAGTCCGTCATATTCGGCTGGTAAACCCGTATGTAATAGGTGTTCCCAATAGTCAGGTTGCCAATGCCAAGGTTTACGTAGTGCTGGTTTAATTGTGTCAAACTGCCACAGTTTCCCATATATCCGAACAGCGATATCATGGGCTGCATGGCAGGTGGCATGCCGTATTGCATGGTGTTTACCGTAACCGAGTCGGAACTTGCAACAAATTTATACCACATCTCCGTGCTGCCCGGAGTAACCTGCTGCACATAATAGTTACAAGCAAGGGATGGAGTTAACACAACTGCGCTGTCGCAAGTGGTTTGAGCTTTTGTGATATTGCAACTTGCAATTAATCCAACAAGCACAAGCATAATAAGTAATTGTTTTCTCATCTGAATAAACGGTTAAATGACTAATTAGGATTGCTTGTGTTATTTTCAACAGCAAATATAGTTTTAATTTTATTTCCTGACAACTTTATCATTAAATAGTTAGCTTTTGTATTTTATATAAACAAATAAACAAGTAATTTCAGGAAAGTACAAACTTGCCTCGTGGCATCAATATCTTGAGCTGTGGCATCAATAACTTGTGTCGTGGAATCAATAACTTGCCTCGTGGCATCAATAACTCGGCTCGTGGCATCAATTACCTAAGCGGTGGCATCAATAACTCGGCTCATGACATCAATTCCCTATGCGGTGGCATCAATAACTCGGCTCGTGGCATCAATTCCCTATGCGGTGACAGCAATAACTCGGCTCATGGCATCAATTCCCTGAGTGGTAGCATCAAACTTGCCAAGTCTTAGTATAAGCAGTTCCTATGACACCTTTTTTACAAAGTTTGGTAGTCATAAATTCTCCAGAGTGTTTTGCCTGAATAGAGATGGCTTCCGTTAAAGTTGCGTTACATGAATTCTGAATACACTCCATGAGTGCTTTCCTTGCTGCTGTCATGTTCACATCGTCTGTATTTTCTAGTCCTGCTATTTCATTTGGAATATCCGAAATTTTATTTTCGTTGACTGCGCGTTTATCTAAACCTGCATTTTCACCGGAAGCAAGGTTCCACGTCATTTTTATTGAATCTTCCACTGAGCCCGCATAATCAACAAGCCAACCAACGGCATCTTTTGCTTTTACCGGTTTACCGGATAGAATTAAACGAAGAAGGTTGTTATAATTTCCTGCTTTCATTTTACGAAATGGCCAATGACAGCCCTCCATGCCGGGAATTACGGGTAGGGTAACTTCGGGCAACCCGAGTGCAGCATTTTCTTCTGCAACCAAATAATGACAATGAACCATCAGTTCGAGCATACCACCCAAGCAGCGTTTTCCATTAATAAATCCAACAGATGTTTTGAAATCGGAATAGAGTCTTCGTGCAGTTGCAGACCATGCTTTACTCAGTTCAATACCTTTTGTTGCATCTTCTATAGCAGGGAAGAAGTCGGTAGTATCGGCACCAACCATTTGTGTTGAAATATGGAAATCACCGGTGATAATTACATTTTCTATTTTGTTTGATTTCAACCAGTCAATCGCTCTGTTAAGTTCTGCATTCACATCATGATTGTAGCTTTCGCGGTTGATTGAAATTACTCCCACTTTTCCATCGTGCTCAGCATTAACATACAACTGCTGCCATTCGGGAGAGTCTATCCCGTCAAACACTTCGGGATACCATGCTTTTTTTGCAGCTACAGGATGCAGCTTATGATAATCGGAAACTATTTTACGAGTTCCATCTGCACCAAATTTGCGTGTAAGAGCAGGCAAACCTAAACGGAATTGGGCACATAATTCACCAATCAGATTCATTTGTGAAAGATGAGACCGGTTTTCTTTAACCATAAGACTGGTCATTTGGAACAATGGACCTAATATCCAGGTATTAAATACTTCTTTTTCTTCTTCATTCATTGACCAATCCACGACTGGTCTAAAATGATTCAAAGGATACCAATTATGCCCACTATTTTTCTTGTCGTTCAAAATGTCACTAGGAGTGAATAATTCACCATAATTTTGACTTAAATGATGCAGGCATGACCAGGTGAGAAAGTTTGCACCTGCAGCACCAATAGCATCATGAGCGCGGAATGGATTAGGTCCGAAATATTTGCGAATATATTTATCCACTTTCCAGAACGGCATATTCACTGCTTCATTAAATCGGGTGCCGGCAAGAGTCAAACCACAGAAGAATACGTCCAGTACAAATGCCCAATTGTCGCTAACTTGCATAGGAATTAAACCCAATGCCCATAACAATTTTGAGCTTGCTGAGGGTTTTGGTTCCACGATTTCCCAAATTTTATTTACTTCGTGAGGAAAGGCAGGATGCGCAATACCTACACCTAATTGAGAAGCTGGGAAACCAGATGTAACAGACCAAATATCAATTTCAGGGAATTGTTCTCTGAATGTTTTATAATGTTCTTTTTTGATTTCGAGAATCTCAGGAATAGCTTCAAGCAAGAATCGTGGGTTATGGGCTGCTAAAGCATTAGGAAGATTTTTGCCATCATAATAATATTTGATCACATTTCCCATAACTTTGTTAGCGTTATCTTTTCCGAAAGCACGAACCAGTCCAGGATATTGTTTAGCAAGTCCATCGGACACGCCCGGAAAATCGAGAGCAATAATTGGAACGCCGAACGCTTCGAGTCGTGAACCAAGCTGCATGGTTTTTCCTGCACCTACAATGCCATTTGCTCCGGTAATTACAAGAGCGCCTCTTTCTCCGGCTTTACCAAAAACCTGATCAACAAGTTCGTCGGCAGTAACAGGTAATTTCCCGTTTTGAAATAGTTCTATAATTGAACCTAACCCCAGCGTTTGAAGGGTAGATGTTCTCATTTGTTTGTTCATAATTTTTCCTCCTTTGTTAATTTAAGAAACTCTAAAAATACCTGCAGTACCAACATCCCCGGCTGCACAGCCAAATGCCAATACATAACCACCACCCAGATCAACAGCTTCTTCAAATGCTTCGATGATTGTTCTTGTAAGTGTGGGTGCTTGTGGATGTCCATAAACTAGTGAGCATCCTGTATTATTCATCTTTGCCCAATCGTAATTCATTGTCTTTGCAAAAATAGCATCATTAACCGCAAATGGATTGTGATTTTTTACGACGGCCATATCAGTCATTTTCAATCCCGTTCTATTAAGAAGTTTCTGTACAGCTATTCCAGGAGCTTCCGGCATAAGACCCGGTCCTGTTCGAATATCAACTTTGGCTATAAATTCAATGTTAATTTCCGGCTTACGGCTTAGTTCTTTTGCTTTTGCAACAGATGCAACAAGTAAAGTAGCCATGCCATCTGCTGCATGAGTCTGAGTACCTGAAGTAATGCATGTATCCAATTCACTTTGAGCTTTGAGTGTTTGAAGTGATATTTCGCGTACTCCAATATCTTCACTTACTTTTCCCGTCAGCTTCCCTTGAACATTGAGAATATCAAAAGCGAATAGATACTTTTCAAAAAAACCGGAGTTTTTTGCATTAAAATATTGTTTGTACCTCAGGAAAGTGAGTTCATCTACCTCGGATTTGTTAATTTTATATTTACGAGCTGTAAGTCCCGCTGTTTGTAACATAGCACTTCCTGTCGAAGGATCAAAACCAAAGTTATCCCAAATGTCAGAAATCACTTCTGTTCTTCTGTACGAACGACGTTCAGGAAAAACACCTACAGGGGAGTCGCTTGTTCTGTCAAAAGTTAATACACCGGCAACGTCATAAGATTTTGAATTTACTTCAGATCCGGCATGTATTACAGCACTGAGTCCCGTTGCACAAGCTTGTTCCATCTGAAAACCCGGAATTCGTTGTCCCATACAACTTGCAACTGCAGGCCCATTCCAGAATTTCCAATGCCAAGGGACAGTAGAGCCAACCACAAGATAATCTAATTCTTTGCGTGCAACTTTTCTTTTTCCCAATATATTTGCCATCGCTTCGCCGGCAAACTGTGCAATATTCACTTCCGCTAAGGGCGAAGACTGCCATGCCGGAAAGTAACTACTTCCCCATGTTCCATAAGGAATTCTTGCATTGGGAAACATTGATTCAACAACTTTCATTTTTGTGCCTCCTTTATAATTTTTATTTTATTTATTTTCAATTTGTTTTTTTATTTGTTTAACAAAACGCATCCATAAGCTGCAAAAAATTGTGATTTCTGGGGACTCACGCAATTTGCGAATTTTTTTTGAAATAGCTTCACAATCATTGGATGATTATCAGGTATTCCACCCGTAAGTACTAAAAAATCCTTAACAGGAGACAATTCAATACTCCGTTCAATGATTGAATTGTAAATACCCAAAATAATATTAGGCATCGTTGATCCTTTTTTTATCATTCCTACAATTTCAGAAACCGCAAAAACAGTACAATAGCTGTTGATTTTTGTTTCTTCGCTTGCTCGTTCAGCTAACAAATTAAAATCTTCTGCAGAAATGTCCAAACGAAAAGCAATCTCCTCAATAAAAGAACCCGTGCCGGCAGCACATTTACGATTCATCTTGAATTTCTCCACTTGTCCTAAATCATTGATCGTAACATATTTTGTGTCTTGTCCTCCAATATCAATAATAGAGCATTTTTTTTTATAAACTTCAAACACAGCTCGTGAAAGTGCAATAATTTCCGAGTTCGAAACGAAAGGTATTTTTAATTCATCACGACCATATCCACAAGTATAAACAGGATATTCTATTTTATATTTGGAGGAAAATTTATCAATTATTTTTTGAGTTGCTTTATTGAAATCAAATCCGGTTTTCGTAAGGTGATAATCCAGAATTTTGTTCTGTTCATCAACGATAACACCTTTGGTGTATGAAGACCCGAGATCGATTCCGACTTTATACATCCTATTTTCGGGTTGATAATTGTTTGATAAAAGTTTCTATTGCAATAATGCTCTGTTCCTCACTGTAGCAACGTGAATCGCATAAATCTCCATTGATTTCGAGAAAAGGAATGTTGTTTTTATCGTTCAAGCGATTCTGTAATCCGAACCGATTATTTGAGTTTCTCGAACAGGTTTTTGCATCATGGTATATCATACCATCAATTGAAAATTCTTTCATTAGCTTCTCAAGGACTTCTTGTTTAGCATCATCTGACCGAACAATAAACAATTTGCAATAAGCAATTGCTGAGGATTCAAAAGGATCTTTAGGGTCAAGGTCATCAAAAACCCAACTGTTGCAATAGGTTGAAGCAACTATACAAGTGTCAAGACTGGAAAATAATTTAGCCATGCTGCTTAATTTATACCACAGTGGCATTCCGTCCCAATAAATGCGGAAACGTTCTTTTGGAACAGCGCTGATATTATTTTTAACTCTTTCTTCAAGCTCGGCTAATAAAATTTTATAGTAATCAACTGCATAGTGTGTTCCTCGCATAACTACAATTGGACCCATGTGAATGGCAGCATCAAAGAAATTAATGGGTGATGGTTTGTGCTTGCCTGTTTCCAGAACTTTGCGCCACAACACACATCCTTCGTGTGAGAGAGCAACAGTTTCTCTGAATTTTTCAAGGTCGAATTTTTGTCCAGTCACTTTTTCAAGTGCAGGAATCAAATCTTTGAACTGATTGGCAATACCTGTGACAATGCTTGGAGTTAAATCAGAAATCCAAAGTGGAGTGTTAATGCCGATAATTGGAACATTAAAATGATTTGCATAATACATAAACCAATCACCTACCTCATGACACTGATTTGTATTATACACTAAAACATCCGGTTTGGGAACGGATGCGAATCCCATTTTTTGAAGTGGTGTTTCGTTTTGAAGAAAAGCACCAATATCAGCAGTTAAATAGGAGCATATTTCAGGTGAATAACCTTGAGCAACTGCAGTGGGGATATATTTATCTGCTACTTTACCGGCACCAAGCATTGCACCATGATTTTCGGGAAAATAAACCTCGAAGCCCATTGCGTATAATAGTTCGGCCGGACCAACACTGGTGCACCATGCAATCTTTTTATTTCCTGTATCTACAGCAGTTTTTAATCGCAGAAAATAATCATCCATAGTTTTTCTAAGACTTGCAACGGATTGTAATTTTACTATTTCTGGTTTTTCTGTACTCATATTAATTGTTTTTCCAAACAGCTTTTCTTTTTTCCATAAATGAATTTATTCCTTCGTTTGCATCGTTGGTTTCCATTAATTCTTTTATGAAAATATCGGTAAACGTAGGGATATTTTTAAGCATAAAATAATTGAACGAAGCACGAGCAACACGCGTAGCATAGCGAAGTGATGAAGCACTTTTACCCAGAATATTTTTTTGAATCCACTCATCAACTGCTTCTTCCATCATTGCTTTGTCTTCAAATACTTTGTTAAATAATCCAATATTTTTAGCTTCTTCAGCAGTAATGATTTTGCCGGTAATTAATAACTCATCCGACTTTGCATTTCCAATTTTAAGCGGAAGCATAATTGAAGCGGGTGGAGCAAAAACACCCAGCATAATTTCGGGTTGTCCAACTTTGGCAGTTTCATCTGCAAAAATAAAATTACACATCAGGCAGAGTTCAAAGCCGCCACCCAGGCTTTGCCCCGAAATTTTGGATAGAGTAGGGATGTTCAATTCAATTAAGGTAAGAAAAATTTGATGAAAGCTTTCGAGCATTTGTGCGGCTTTATCTTTAGTATGTTCTTCAACACTAGCACCAAACGAAAAGTTTTTTCCTGCTCCTTCAAAGGTAATAAGTTTTAGATCGTTTTTGCTTTTAAATTCATTCAAAAGTCCATTCAGATCATTCATCATGATACTATCAAGCACATTGCCTTTGCCATCATCAAGAATGATACGTGCAACTGCGTTCTCGTATAGGTATTCTACTTTTATTTTTTGCATAGTACTAAATCTTAAAAATTAATAAATTGACATTTCTTTAAGAAATGAATGGCAATGTAAATTATAAAAAAAAAAATTCTAAACTATATGTTGTGGTGAAACCGCTTTTATCAATTCATCATTCCATTCATGGCCTTCAGCAAGCATTTGACGCAATCTGATAAAGTCAACTTCTCTATTATCTTTTGGCCCATCATTGAAAGCACGGAATCCTGCTTTACCTTCGGTCATCATATTCAATGCTAGCCAATCACGATGACTTTCTTTATTGACATCCCACAGATTTAACTTATGAATGCGAAGTGTGTTTAATGTTTTGCTCAGGCAGTTTGGCATAGTGTACAGCAATTTTGTACAGTAATTATCAATAGTTTCATCTAGAAGAGTTAAATCTACAACTCCTGACTTCATTATTTCTTTACCTTTTGCAAGTTCTGCACCGGTTTTTGATTTACCATATACAATCTGTCCTTTTTCATTTACCCATTTATCCACAATCACCATGGGGTTTGCAACATATTCGCCATTCACTTTTAAAGCAGGAACAACTTCTGTAATCATTCCAAAGCGTAAAGCTTCGTGAGCAGACCATGGCTCGCAAACGGTGCAAGAAAACATAGCATTTTCAATGCCGACATAAAGTGGTAAGAAATCTGTAGCTCCACCAATTGGTGCACTTCCGTGTTTTGGGCCAGCTTGACCAAATCGAGCTAAATCTTGAGCAATTGAAAAATCACAAGCCATTCCAATTTCCTGCCCGCCTCCAATTCTTAATCCATTCACACGACAGATAACGGGTTTATCGTGCATTAAAACTGAAGAAACCATGTCGTTGAACAATCGCATATATTGCTTATATTCCTGCGGGTTTCCGGAATAATATTCAGCATATTCTTTAGTGTTGCCTCCTGTACAAAATGCTTTATCACCAACGCCGGTGAAGACTACAGCTACAACGCTCCTATCATTAGAAGAATCGCGCATGGCCAAAATCACTTCTTTGACGGCATCTGTTGTGTATGAATTGTACTGGCTGGGATTGTTTAATATAATCCAAGCATTGAATAGACCTTTAACTTCATGTCCATTTTTATCTTTACATGGACGTAATTCGTAAATAATATGTTGGTAATTGTGCTTTACCAAATTGTGACTCGCTAACATAAATTTATTTTTTTAGTGACTATAATATGAGTTTGAATCTTAGTCAGGGACTAAGACAGAACGTTTTTTATATTTGTGTTCCAACGTATTTTTGAAAACTTCATTAATTTGTGAAAGTGGGAAGGTTTCAACGAAGGAATCTATTTTCAATTTATCGGTAGTTAATAATTCAACAACAGCAGGATACAATTCGGGTTTGCATCCCCAAGTACCAATGATTTTTGCGTCGAAAGCCATGAGGTTGCTCAGGCGAACTTCATTTTTATCCATGGTAAATCCAACGATTGAAAGGGTAGAAGTAAAAGTGAGGAGGTTAAAAGCCATTTCTTGACCTGCTTTAGTCCCTGACATTTCGAATATTTTCCACCCATAACGCGAAACGCCAATCCCTTTGGCTATTTCACGAATTTCATCTTTGATTGTTTTAAGGTCTTTCCCTTTAATATTTAAAACTCTATCTAAGCCATTTTCTTTAGCTGTTTGTAACTTATCATCATCCAAATCCAAAGCTAATACTTTTGCTCCTTTTATTTTTGCAATAAGTGATGCGTAGATGCCAACGCCACCAACACCAATAACAATGGCAAAGTCATCTTTTTGAAGTTCTGATTTTTCTACTACTTGATAGGGCGTAGAGATGGCATCAGCAACAACTGCTAATTGTTCTAATGAATATTTTTCGAGGATTTTATCCGGTACTTCGCATAAGAATTTTGCAGGCACTTTAATATGAGAAGCAAAGCCACCATCGAAGTCGTTACCGGGCATTAATTGTTTTTGGCAGATGTTACTGCGGTTTTTTTTGCATAACTCACATTCGCCACAAGGAAGCACAGCAGGGATAATCACATTTTTATTCAGCCATTTTTCGGGACCGGCAATGACGGTACCGCTAATTTCATGACCGAGTGTAAGTGGCAATTCTTTTCTGGTTTTTACACCAAAGTACCAGAAACTAAGATCTGTATGACAAACTCCGCACCCTGCTATTTTTACTAGGGCTTCGCCATCATTTAGTTGTGGTAATGCAGATTCTACGCGTGTGAAATCACCTTTCAATTCTGTCATTTTCCATGAATACATTTTGTCTTCCATATTTATTAATACTATTTAAATTTTTTTTTCATACTTAAAATGAAACAAAGATATTATTATTTCTTATTATTACAAAGATTTGAATGAATCTTAACCATTACTATCTTTTACCATATTGTTATGTGTTATGGCTTTGACAAGGTTGGTAAACGTAAGATTTAATGGCGTTCGAATGTAATGTTTGCGACCATATTCAACAATTTTCCCATTCATATAATCAATTTCAGTTGGGTGATGATTCATTAAGTCAACAGCTAAAGAGGGGAGGTGATTTCCAGCAGCACTCAAATAGCGCAGTCCTAATTTCACAAAGTTTTCAGATATTTTTATTTCTTCAGCTTTTGCAACCTCCACAGCTTCATATAATAGTTGTTCAACAATTTCCAAGGTATCTGGATGATCCATGGCTTCTTTCATAGTAAGTCCTGAAATAGCACATAAAGGGCTTAATGCAGCATTTAAGATAGTTTTTTCCCAAATTTTATCAGCAATAACAAATGAATCCGTGAGGCATGTTTGCATTCCTACTCCTGATAAGGTTTCAGCAACCTGTTGAGCGAGTTCTTTTTGAGTATCATCAACGGAACCAACATAATTGGGTGGATTAAAAAAGGAAACGCCAACTACATTAGGAGATTGTAAATTTCCTGCAAAATTCACCACCATTCGAAGAATTTTAGAATTACCAAAATGTCGAGTGTATTTTTTTCTGATATCAATACCATTTTGTGCGCTTAAAAGAAAAAACTCTTTTTTACAATGATGTTCAATTTCATTCAGAATAGAATCTACATGATATGCTTTGACAGCGCTTATCAGTATGTTAAAATCATGTTCCAAAAGTTCTTCAATGGAACTATAAACATGTTTAATAAATGTTTTTTTTTCAATTTTTCCGCAAAGCTCTATTCCTTCATTTCGGATAAGGTTTAATTTAACTCTATCAAGATCAGTAATTGCTACGTCACAACCGGCCAGTTTAAAATGAACAGCTAAGGTTTGACCAATTGGACCTAATCCAATAATTCCGATTGAAAGTTTTTCTTTTTTCATTTTACTTACATTCTAATAAATTACAAAATAATTCTTGCGTCTACTGCACAGACTTCCTTTTCAAAAGCAAAAACAGGATTAATATCTAGTTCTTTTATTTCAGGATTATCCATAACGAGCAGCGAAATTTTTTGGAGAACATCAGCCAACATTTCTTTGTTTACGCCCTTGCTTCCACGAAAGCCATTAAGCAATTGAACAGATTTAATGGTATTAACCATTTCAGTGGATTCAACATTGGTAAGTGGGGCAAAATTAAAAACAACATCTTTAAATAACTCAACAAAAATTCCACCCAAACCAAACATCATCAAGTGTCCTAATCCTTCTTCTCTTTTCGCGCCAATGATAACTTCTAATCCCTTTGGCTGTTGTTTTTGGACGAAAAAGTTAAGGTCGGCAATCGAAAGTTTTTGTTGCATATTGATGATGATATTTTTTACTTCTTCGTCACTTGAAATATTAAGTGCTACACCACCTACATCACTTTTATGAATCACTTTTTCAGAATCGGCTTTTATCACAACAGGATACCCAATTTGATTAGCAGCTTTTACTGCATCATCCACATTATGGGCAATTGTCCATGGTGAAACAGGAATTTGATAAGCAGCAAGAATTGAATACACTTCGGCAGCCGTTAACACTTCACGATTGTTTTCTTTTGCCTTAATGATAATATTCTTCGCAGTGTTTTTATCTATTGCTGAAAATGATTGAATCGTACCTGTTTCTTTTGAACGAAGGTTGTGATAGCGAACCATTGCACCTAAAGCTTTTGCAGCTGTTTCGGCAAAGTCAAAACAGGGAACCAGGCCGTCTTTTAAAATCTTTGTTGTGGCTTGCCAGTTTTTTTTATCCGTCATGTAATTGCAAACGATTGGCTTCTTTCTTAAGCGACTTGCTTCAGCAATTTCCCTTGCAACACTTTCGCAATCAACAAATGGAGGAGTAACAAAATTGATGTAAATAGTATCTATTGTTTTTTCGTTCATCATTACTTCCAATGCACTTTTAAAGTGGGGAGCACTAGCGGTTGCAACAACATCGAGCGGATTATGAATAGATGCCTGTTCGAGCATAGTGGTTTTTAAAATGCTTTTTGCATGGTCAGATAATTCAGGAATAGCTAATTTATTGTTCACTAACTCATCAATGGCAATAACAGATGGTCCACCGGTGTTGGTTATAATTCCTACGTTTTTCCCGCTTGGGATTGGCTGATATGCAAAGGCGACAGCAGCATTACATAAATCTTCCAGATTGTTAAATGATAAAATTCCTGCTTTCTTAAAAACAACGTCCATTGAAATACTCCCCGCCAAACCGCCAATATGAGAGCGGGAAGCTTCAGCTCCGCGATCTGTGCGACCTGCGGTCATTGCCAGTATTGGTTTTTTTGCCGATACTTCGGTTGCAATGTCCATGAATTCTTTTGGATTATCAAGACTTTCAACATATAAAACTATAGCTTTAGTTTCATCATCATTACCATAATGTCTGATAACTTCAGGAATGGAAACATCGGAGGCATTTCCATTTGAAGTGTACATTCGCATGCCAATGCCCCAATCGTAAAATGCCTGCATAATCACAGCACCAACTCCACCGCTTTGAGCAACAACAGAAATGAAACCAGCTTCAGGGAAAGTAAAAGTGAAGTTGCAATAGGTTTTAAATTTAGGATCTGAGTTGATTGTTCCCTGACAATTAGGGCCGATAATGCGAATACCGTATTTTTTTGCACGTGCCATGAAGTCGTCTTCCAGAGCTTGTCCTTCGGATCCCATTTCTTTAAATCCTGCGGTATTGATGATAATTCCTTTGACGCCTTTTTTCCCGCAGTTTTCAACCTCTTCAGGTACAAAAGCCGGTGGAATTACGATATTGACTAAATCAACTTCTCCGGGAACATCTAATATTGATGGGTATGCCTTGAGTCCGCGAATTTCAGAAACTTTTGGATTGATAGGGTAGATAGGTCCGGTAAAACCGTAGTGAAGTAAATTTTTAATGATTACATTTCCTATGGATAGCTCTTTGACTGAGGCACCAATAAGAGCAACTGATTTGGGTTGAAAGAAAGCATCTAAATTATTCATGAAATCTTTTTGGCAAATATAAAAACAATAAGTTTATAAAAAAAAGATTTTAATATTGTTTAGTGGTTGATGAGTTTTTGTAGGGAGAGTTTAAAAAGGATAATGACAGGGCTTTTTAGATGTGCATTTAGGCGAATACTCCGGCTAAATATGCGGTTCTGCGGAGTATCGGAATTTAATTCAGATGACACAGAGAAAAGAAACGGGGTAGAGGAATTGGGTTTCTAATGAAAGATATTGATGGCTTACATGCCTTAGTTGTTCGAAGTCTGTTACTTCGCACATAATAAAAGTTAGTCTGCGACTAATAAAACTTAGCCCTTCTTTACTAAATTGTTTTTATCTTTGACAAACAATACTATTAATAAAAGCTTATAAATTAGTGAGATTATTAATTAACAAAAAACTATCATGCCGGTTTACTTACACATAGCAAATTTAATCATCAGTAAAAAAGCAGTACAAGAAAAATATATCGGTGGCCTGGAAAAATTCAGGGAAGACTACAAAATTAAAACATCCGAAATAAACCAGGAGGATGGTCAATTATTTTCCTTAGGTCAAATGAATGCTGACGAATTTGAAATCGAAAAATTAATAACAAACGGCTTAAGTTTTAATGAAGAGCTACAGCGCTCAGACGACTTTACAATAGTTTATCGGTATGGCGATATCTATTGGCAGGTTGATTAGTTGAAAAACAATCGGGTTTTTGCATGGCACCTTGATGCAAACAATAATGAGATACAAACCATGGACGAAATCAGTAATATGCCAATGGATAAAATTAGTGAACAAGCCGAAAAAGGCAAGCATCTCCTCAATACCATTTGGATTAAGAATACTTGAAAACAGCATCATTGTTTCGATTTAAAAAAAATTGTCTACTTTTGGATGGTATTAAAAAAATGAAAAAACACTTTTTACTTATACTAACTCTTTTGCTTTTCATAATGGATAGCTATTCGCAAACAAAAAATAATAATTCTTTGTTGAGTGATGATATAAAAATGCAAGAGACTAAGCCATTATTAGCAATAATTCCTGCTGCCAATAAATCCTTATCCTTTGATATTGCTAAGAATAAACGATCTTTTTATATACCTAATCAACTGGTAGGTAAAAATGCCGTTCGATATTATTATTTGAATGATTTCTTTATTTCGAGCAATTCGAAGTCATCACTTGCAAAAGAAAAAAGAGCCAGACTTGGCATCTATCTTATCAAATCAAAAACTTCATTAAATAATGTTGCCTATAATTTTTTATGCAAAGGGTTGTTTTCCGATGATGATAAAGACCTGAAAGGAACCTATACATTCGACCCGTATGCATCATTTATCACCGATACCAAAGGGGACCCAAGCAATCGTTTTAATATGTATGTTTTTAATGGTGCTGTTTTTAATGTTGACGAATCACAAGCTAAACATTTCAATAATTACGAAGCATATGTTACCCATCGCTTAATGGCAAATTTTATTTCGGGCAATGGAGCCGAGAATTATAATTTTCCTTGCAATGGAATCATCAGCTCACGATTTCTGGAATCGGATATTTTAAAAGATGCTTTAAAAAAATTCAATGCAGGTATTGTAAAACCTGGCGAAAGCTACCAATCGGAGTTTAAGGTTCCTGAGCTTGCAAAGGACTTTTTGAGAACAGGAACCATGTTTTCATCAATTACGGGCTTGGTAGGATCAGGTCTTATTACGATTAAAGAAACTGATGCTAATAATTTAGTGATAACAATCTTTAATATTACCAGTATTACATCAGGTGATATTCTTAAGAAATCAAACGACGACAGCAATTGGATTAAATCATACGTTAGAGATCCAAATAAAATTACGCCTTACGGAAACATAAGCCAAACCTATAATTTGCTTATTCCAAATCCTTATAAGAAGTAAAAAAACTTTAAGGATGTAATTTAATAAAGTATTATGAATTTAATAAATGGATTGCAGTCAAAACTTTCTAATCTTTTTTTCTGAAGAAAGCAAAAGCATCATCATTAATAAATAGAATTCCATTCATCTCATAAGCTGCATCATTTACCTTTATTACCGCTTCAACAAAAAAACCATCTTCATACCCCTTGGATGTTGAAGTAAAATGCGCGTTAACAATCTTTACATTTTCAATAGTATCTTCTAAAGGCTCATTCCAACCCTCAACAGTTGTAATACTATAAACAAAAAGACCTCCGTCAGTATCTTTTTTTATATCCAATTGTTCGCCAATACCATCGCCACCATTGATATTAGGATCATTGATTGTTGCATCATATTGAGCATAATACATGGCTACTGCTGACTGATTATATAATTCAAGTTTAATTGTGTATTTTCCAAACACCCAACCTTTTTGTCCTTGCGTACTTTGAATTTTGTACCAATAATCTGCAGTACCTCCAATGGTTTCTTTGTTGCCTTTTTCGATTACTTTGATTACTTCGCCCGATGAAAATTTTGTGACAACTTTTGCCGAAAGGCCCGGATTTTCTCGCACATTCACATTATCGCCACTGATAACTAAATATTTATTTTCAGGATAAGTCATAATTACCTTAGTCTTTGCTTGTGCCTTCGATGTAAAAGCACCAAATACCCAACCGGTTTTATCCTTATATTTGATGTAATACCAATAGTCGGTTTTCTCTCCAATCTTAGTTGTAGCTTGTGTTTTACCTATTATTTCGCACTTGGTATCTTTTAGTAAATTGGTAACAATGGCTGACGCAGTGGATGACGATGCTCGCACATTCACATTGGTGCCGGTAATGATTAGTTCTTCATTATTCTGTCCAAACGAAAATACTGAAATCATCAAGCAAAGAAAAAAGGGTATTCTTTTCATAAATAGCATAAGTTTTAAGCAAAAATAAATATAAATTTTAAGCAGTTTTGATAATATATTTAAAATTGTTGTAGGTTTGTAATCAAAATAGAATGACAACAATTTAAAACAATATTATTATGATTTTCAATAAAGATTTAATCAATCAGGTTTATTCCGGATTCGCTACAAAACTTGCTGATGCAAGGAAGACATTAAACAAACCAATGACGTTAGCTGAAAAGATTTTGTATGTACATGCTACCGATAACAATTTAAATACGGCCTATCAAAGAGGAAAAGATTACGTGAACTTTCTCCCCGACCGCGTGGCAATGCAGGATGCAACTGCTCAAATGGCTTTATTGCAGTTTATGATGGCAGGAAAATCA
>Ga0172375_10005734_pt1 | contig 17766 bp, 24 predicted proteins | sample LakKiv1m_FD_114537 | JGI IMG/M metagenome (GOLD analysis project Ga0172375, IMG submission 114537) | Freshwater microbial communities from Kabuno Bay, South-Kivu, Congo - kab_092012_11.1m | ecosystem: Environmental > Aquatic > Freshwater > Lake | place: Democratic Republic of the Congo...
AACTACTTATCGCTCACATGAAATTTATGTTCTATTTCATGTTCAAGTTTTTGAAAAGCCGAATGAACACTTTTATTCATATCCCATTCTTCCGCACTTGCAAAAATTCTGGGTATTTCTCCAGTTAATTCTGCATCTATGCTAAACTTTTTTCGTTTGAGTTTGTTCTCTTTGTCTCTAGAATAAACTTTAATTGCTATCTTAAGAAAGAAATCATTATTTAGCATACGTTTAATTTTTTCTACATGCTTAGAAAGCATAACCTCAAACTCTTTTTTTTCTGAAACTTCAAGAGCTTCTATGCCTTTAATTTGAACAGATTCCATATAATAATATGATTTTTTAATTTAAATAGTTTCTGAATTATTAATCTTTAGCATCTTTGTTTGCTCTTCCTTGAAAATAGCTCATCGATTAAACCAGCATTGAAAAGAGTATTTCAAGTTATTATCAAGAAATTAATTAGGATTACTACTTCTCAAGTTCTTCTATTAACTTATCCAAATCTATGTCAGAAACACTATTTACAAATATTTCAAGATTCTCTGAAAGACGATTTTTACGAACATTGCCATCTATAATTACTTCTTTTCCTATGAATTCCTTGCGTTTCTCCATAAATGAATCAGAAGTAGGTAATTCTTCACTATTAATCATCTTTTTAATCTGCTCTGAAAATAAAACAGCCCTTATATTTCCTGTTCCATCATCGATAATTAAAGTCAATATTGCATTTTTCTTTGGAATAACCTTACCATGCGTTTCACACTCTCCAAGTTCTGAAACTTTTTTATTGCATTGAGGACAAGCTAAATAAAATGTTGGCCCAAATATCTGAACTATAAATGCCCTAGTAGAAATATTATCATTCATCTGTATCTTGTCTATAGTTTTATACTGAACTACTTGCTTTGTCTGAACATTATTTAGAACAGCAGAACTTAGTTTTATATCAGCAAAACCTGATAAATGCAACTCAGAATTTCTTATATCTCCATTAGCTATTTCAACAACATCGCCATCTTTTATCTCCTGAGTTTCAAATAATCTTATATGATTAACATCCCATAAAACTACTCGTATATTGCCTGTTTCATCTGCAATAAGAAAACTTGCAATCTTTCCACTTCTACCATTCTTATTGTATTCTACAATCTTATTAACCTTTAAGATTTTTCCTGTAATATTAATGCGACGCATACCTGAGAGAAGATTAGATATCTTCATCTTCTGCTTATCAAAACTTATTCCTAGTTCAGAAGCGACTATCTGGGCTGCTCCTTCTTTGCTGATAAGTCCTGAGAGTTTTGCTCTCTTAGCTTCAATTCTTCGTTCAATTTCTTCTATTGGTAGATTAGAACCCTCAGAAACTAGCTTTAAAATCTGTTCATAATTTCCTTGTAACATTTTTCACTCCTTTTTTGTTTTTCTTTTATTTAGCTCTTTTTATAATAGTTATTTTTATTTTTCATAGTTTTTAAAGACTATTGTTAACTAAAACATACTAAGTAAAACTTAATATTACAACTAAGCAAACCCAAATAGGCTCCTCCTGCTCGCCTATTTTCTATAGATATTATTAATAATTTATAGTAATAACCGAACTTGTGCCGAGCAACTTTGCGAGTGAAATGTTTAATCCTACTTCGAGCAGAGTTGCGAGTGGGTTATTAATAAGAAAGTAGTAGTTATTTTAACTTTAATAGTTTATTTATCATAAATCCAAACTTTTATAAACACTATAAACAAGAGAGAATTATGGGATTTACAGCAATACAAATGAAAATTATGCCCGATTCTCCTAGTGCAGACTTAAAGGCTATAGAAAAGAAGACAGAGGAAATTATTAATTCTATGCATAAAACTCTTGTTAAGTTCGAAGAAGAGCCAATTGCATTTGGTTTAAGTGCAATTATCACAAGTTTTGCTTGGAATGATGAAATTGAGATAGAAGTTCTTGAAGCAAAGCTTCAACAAATACCTAATGTTTCAAGTGTTGAAATTCTAGACATAAGAAAGGCTTTTGGATAATTCTGAATAATCAAATTTATTAACCCTCTTCTACAATTATATTCATGCCAATAAATGATGAACAAGCAAAAACAATAAAAGAACAAATTCTTAAGCAGGTTGAGCAATTGCCCGAAGATAAGCGAGAGCAAATAAAACAATACATTCTCGGCTTAAATAATGAACAACTCGAAGAGTTTCTAAAGAAAAATGCTGAGGCTCAAAAAGCAAGTGGTAACTCTCAGGAGCCAGGACAAGAACAAGAATCAGCCGAAGAAGGAGCAGAAGGTCAAGGGCTCACAGGTAAAGAATGTATAGTGTGCATGCTTTCAAGTAAAAAAATTGAATCATTTATTATCTATGAGGACCCTGATTATTTAGCTGCCCTTGAAATAAATCCTTATAGCAAAGGGCACACAATTCTAATACCAAAAAAACATCTTGAAGAAACAAAATCCCTAAAACCCCGAGCCTTGATTCTTGCAAGAAAAATAGGCAAGTTTTTAATAAAAAAACTTGGCGCAGAAAGTTTTCAGCTAACCAGTTCAGAAGATTTAAAACACGCTATAGTAAATATAATTCCTGTTTACAAAAATGAAAAATTAACCTATCAAAGAAAAGCAGCTGATAAAAAAGAGCTTGCTGAATTAAAGGCTAATATAGGCGAGCTAAAAGTAAAGCCAAGAAAACCAAGAACAAAAAAAGATACAAAAGAAACTATAAGAGACTCCGGCAAGTCAGAAAAAAAGTTTCCTCAATATCCAAGAAGAATACCTTAATTCTTACTTTTTAAAACCAATCCATAAATCTATTAGAATATTTACCCGTGTCAGAACAATGATAAACCTTATGAGTTATCTGATAAAAAGAATTAATTATTCTAAGATTCATCTTGTTTAAAGTATTTGCGTTTTCTCTAGATAAAGCAATCTGTGGAGCTTCAAATATTTCCGGATAGTAGCCAAAACATCTCTTGAATTCTTCCATACCTTTTCTTACGTAAAACTCGTCTCTAGAATCTAAAAATTCTTGATAACTATGATAGACTCCATGCATACCAAGAGTTTTATTCAAGCTTAGAATATAATTACACCACTCTTTATTATCTGCTATTGAAATATTATTAAAAATAGGTATAACCATTAATACTTTACTTTCATCCATTAGGTTAACTGAACATAAAATTTGTGGGTTAACATCGTCAACTTGTTTAGGCAAAATTAAACGCATGAATAAAATAGTTAGAACTATCAAAACTACTAAAAGAAACAGCCACAAGAATATTTTTTTAATTTTCATTTTAACAAAATTACAATCCTAAATTATAAAGAACATAAACTAACAAGATAAATCCAAGTAAAAATGCAGGAGTAAAAGGTATGCCTTCTTTTACACTTATTTTTTTATTCTTATTTAATCTTCTCTGAATTAATTTTAGTTCTTCTTCACTTAAACCTTCCCAATTAGGTTCTATTATCTTTTTTCCAACTCTAATATTATCTACTATCCAATCTCCAACAGTCAAGTCTTTTACCCGTACAAATTTAATCATGCAACTTTCTTCAATTGCTTTTGCACAAACAAGTAGTATGGGCGAGATAAATAATACTACGCTTAATATTTCTCCTACTGCAAAATTCATAAATAAAAATACTAAAAATATTAAAACAGAAAAAATCATAATACTTAAAGATAATTTTAAGTTTTCTTTTAATTGTTTCTTAAATTCTAGAGCAAATCTTTTTCTGTAAGTTATTCCTAGAATAATACTGTAAACCAACCCATAAATACTGCCCATAAGAATAAAGAACAGGATAAATGCAATAAAAATAATAAGATTCATTTTCCAGTCAAGAGCCATTGGTAAAAGCACTCCTAGGGCAAATAATAGCTTAAAGTCTCCTCCTGCAAAGAGTCTAGCATAATAGAGTATATTAGCTAAAATAAAACCAACAGCCAAACCAATTATACCCCAAAGAAAATACCAATAGTCCCCTGTTTGCACGCTAGTAAAGGCTCTAAAGCATAAAATAAAGATAATAAGAGAGAAGCTCCACCAATTAGCCACTTCGCGCTTGCGAAAATCCTGAATAACCGATATAACTAACCAAACAAGTCCTATAAAAATCAAAAATAGATTGCTCAAAACGATTGGTAGATGATTTTGCAAACCAAGATTACCTAAATATTGACTAATTATTTCAATTACCATTATTTTTATTTACCTAGAACACCATTCTCATTTGCGTTTTCTCTAGTGCGAAATTTTCCGCCTTTCCTATAAGGGAAAAGTTTCCTTCTCTTAAATTTGTTTTTACCTTTATTTCTACTTTCAGAATATCCGTAATCCTCACCCATAAAACTAATAAGAAGACCCAGTTTAAAAATATTAACTAATTAAAATTCGCTGCAAGGAGTTACTATTGCTGAAGGTATTGCATCTGACCAAATTACATTACATTGAGCTGAGGAAGTTACTTCAGGTACATCTTGAGGAGTTTCAGCAAGTCCCCCATTTAATACTGCTGGAAGTGTCTTTTGACATTTTTGTTTATCAACCGTTAAAGGATTGCCACTTGAATCTTTAGTAATCCATTCTGTTTTTACTTTTAAGCAGAGAGCTTTAGAAAAATCTGTAACAGTAGGGTCTAAAAGCACAACTTTTCCATCAGGAGTAGTACACTGAGCGCTTCTTGTGCTCTCTAAATCCTTACAGGATGCTGTTGTTTGTGTACTTCCATCGAATTTAACTGTCCTTTGAATAGTATTATACTCATAAGAACTCTTTGTTACGCAAGCAGCTTGACAAGCATTTTTTATGCTATCTACATTACTAGAGCCACCAAAGAAATTTTTAATATTATCTAACAAACTTCCGCCGCTTCTTGTAAAGCTAAAAATTAAAAATACTAGAACTACTAATGCTAAAATAATTATAATAATAGTTCCTACAGTCATCTCTGCTCCTTTTTTATTATTAAGTATATTTCTCATTTTCTCTTTTTTCTTATTTTATTAGGGTTTTGGGGTTTAAAAATGTTGTTTTTATTGCTTTAACTCTGAGGATAATTAAACTTGTACTCTAATTTTGACTGTTCCCCATTATTTGCTTTTGATGAGCCCGATAATTCAAAACTAAAGCTTACCTTTATTTTATTATTTTCAACAACTATATGCTCCTGATTTGCCTGTTTTTCTACTTCACTAAGCTCGGGCATAACATAAGTTCCATCTTTAAGCTTGTATTTAGCAAGATTTAATTTAAAGCTCTCAACAGCATTATTTACATCGGTTTTTTCGCATATTGCATTCAAGTAAAAATCTAGTAAAATCTGTTTATACTGTAATTCTTCAACACTTGTATCAGTATTAACGTTTCGGCTATAATTATTAACTCTTAAATAGAAAAGGGTTAAGGCAGTTGTAAATAAAATAATAACCATTATTACAAATAAAACAGTTGAAATTGACATGCTCTTTTTATTGCTTTTTTTAAAGAAATCTAGCATATTATTGGCAAGCGCCCCCAAAAAACTTAATCTCAATTAATTTATTTTGCGAATCAATTAAAAATACATGGACTAATTTGTCATAAAAAAGAAGTTCTTTATTTTGATTTGCTTGTCCTGATGCTGTTAAAGTAATAGGGCTGACGGCTTTGTCTACACTAGACTCTATAATTTTTTCTGTCTCCCCTAAAAAGCCCGCTCTAAAAATATAACATTCTGAATTTATTTTGTTAAAATAACCATTCATAAGATTATCCCAAGAGTTTTTATTAGCTTCCGAAGGATTATCAAGATATTTAATTAAAATATCTTTGTTATAAACCTTATCGCTGACTTTAGTATCTAAAAAAGCGATTAGAGAATTAGCCATAACGGTTTTTGAACTAGAAATACCTGTAAAATATATTCCTTTATTACCGCCGCTAGTCTTAAGAGCGACTATACTTATTACTAAAAAAGTAAATAATATTAAAATAAGTAAAAATGTAGCAAAAATAGAGGTGATTGTAGCTCCAATTGCTTCTGCCTTTTTATTTTTCATTTTGTTTCGCATTTTATTTATAAATTATTTTTAAGCCATACCATTTTGATTCGAGCCCGTTGTAATAACCAATTTATAGGTTATACCCGTTTTTACATCCTTAACAAAAATATTTGTAGATTGACACTGAGGAAGTTTTGTCTCTGTTCCTCCTTTTTGAATCTGATAAGCACATTCGGTTTTCCAATTAACTCCGCCTGTTAAACCTAACACTTGTTTTGCGGAATTATCCTCTATAGATATATCAAAATAATAAATCTGTTGTTTGTCAAATAAATCTTCATTTAAATAACATTTATTATAAACATTAAAGTCTGTCTTTTTTATATCTTCCAAAGAAAAACCCCTGCTAATGCAGTCAACTAGTTTAGTATTTAGTACTTGAGATTCTTTTGCTCTTACATCACCCTGTCTAGAGAAAAACATATAACTGATTAAAATCAAAACACCTATAATTAAAACCCAATTAATAATCATCCAAGGAGATAACCAACGCGCATCTGCCCTCTTGTTTTTTATAAGATTTTTCATTTTAAGTTTTAATAGTAAGGGTTTTAGATACTTTGTCTATAGTTATCTCTGGTTTAATTGTTGAAAAAGTATAAAAAGAATATCCAGTCTTCTTAGAAGTTCTAACAGTTACTTTACCATTTTGAATAGGTAAAACAACATTATCCTGAGGACCAATGTAATTGTTTTTTTCTGCTAACTCAAAAAGCTTAGATATATACATTGTTTCCTGGCTTCCTGGATTCATTTTATCGATTGTGAGAGCAATTTTTTTAGCATACTGTTCTTCAAATACTGAATTTGTATTTCCAACCCAAGAAATATAATAGAAGCACATCGCAAAAAGCACAGCAGTTATAATTATAAATAAAATTGTTTCAAACATCTCACTTTCTTTTGCTTTTTTATTTTTTAAAGATATCATATGACAAATATTTTGTTTTTATTTTTTAAATTCTAATCACGCCAGGGTCTCTATCGAACTGCAGCCTAACTTATTCAATTGTTCAGGACTATCTTCAATTAATATTGGGGGGTGATACTCTGAAGGATTAGATTGAGATGGCCCAAGAAGATAAGTTGTTGTTGGTGCAGCAACGCCTATAAGAACAAGACTGCTGCCCCAACTAAGAGGAGTTAAAGCAATAGCCCCAGCTACTAAAACTCCACCGGTAATAGATTTCCACCAACCATCAGGAGTTATAACTACTACTACATCTTGTACCTTTGATAAATCAACTTTTGTTTCAAGAAAATTAACATTATCCTTAAATCTTTCATCTTTTGCTGCAATACTTACTTGTATTTCCTGTATTAAATTTGGAGTATTCAAGTTGTAAAATTCCTGAAGATTTGAAACTCCTTCTTCGTTTTTCCTTTGGGCTAATCTTTGATAAATATCAAAATTAGTTACTTCAACCTTTGTTTTAGGATCTACTGCTATTTTTGAAGTAATTAAGCAATAAGTTTTACTCCCCAATTTTTTTGGCATAAAATTTAGTAAGCCTTTTCCAGTCATTGAAAAGTCAGCATACATTGTTTCTGCAATGCTGTCTACAACTTCTTCTTTAGTGCTGGCAGAAATTTTAGTATAAGAAGTTTTTCCAAAGATAGGGCAATTGCCAAATAAACCGTTTTTTAAGCAAACTCTCTGGGTTTGGCATTTTAGTGGAATGTCTTCTTGTAAGCCACTTAATTTGCCTAAAGTAGCACTAGCTCTTAGAACTATAGTAGTATGGCAACTATCTCTTGTTATCTCATTTCCCCAAGGAAAAACAGTTAAGAATATGAATATTATCGCGAAAGTTATTATTAATATTACCCAAGCTATAATTGTCTTTGAGCTAGTATCTGCCTTTTTACTTTTTTTATTTTGATTCATTTTTATTTATAATATCTTAATTTAAGTCTTATTTAAATAAATTTTTAGTTATAAAATAAATTACTCCCAGTAATATCAAAAAAAAGATTATCCATAAAGCTATTCTTATGAATGAATCTTGTTGTGCTTTCTTTGAGTTCTTTAGTTTTTTTAGTTTTATTTTTTGTTTCATGTTATTATATTAACCTTAACCTAGTTTATATTATACTCTATCAATCTTTATACCGCTATTGTCTAAACTGATTTTAATTTTAACAAGATTTCCTTCTATATTTACACCACTTATCCCTCTTGGCCAATCAATAGAGTAAACTGAAGCAACAATATTAACCTCTTTATCTGAATAAATAGTGCAAGTTGCTTTATCTTTATCTTTGCAGTTATTAAAAAACTTTTGTTTATCTGAAGAATACTCACATAAGCATAAACATCTCATTCCTGCGCAAGAATTAGGTAAATCAATATATTCAGGATAAACTAAAACCCAATTTCTTGGATTATACAATGAAACTTCTATCGAATCTCCTGTTTTTTGAAGACCATTAATGTTACTCATAACTTCTTTTAAAGTTGCTTCTGCCTTCGGCAGATCAGGATTAGACCTTAAAGAGTTATAGAGGAGTACACCCAACAAAGTTAGAAAGATAACACATGTTAATGCGATGATTAAACTTAAAATTGTTCCTCCCATGGTTGTACCTTCTTCTGCTTTTTTGTTTTTTATCATTTTTTTAAAAGTCATTATTTACCAAAATTTTAATTTACTAAGACCATCTTTAATACCTTCAATGCCATTTTAATACCTTGCTTAAAATTATCCATTTTTGTTGGTCCAATAATCTTATATGTCCCAATACGCACTATTTCCTTTTTATTGCTAAGTATTTTCATAGAATACATGTGGTTAGAACCACTTATGTCAAATGGGACTAAGAAATAAATTTTACCATTTTTACTAAGAATATTTTTACTATAATCTTTTTGAATCTCATAGAAATTTATGTTCTGATCCTTTGTGGGACTTACACTTTCGTCGGTTACAACGATTTCATAGGTGCTACAGAAATATTTTGGGTTATCTGGGGCTTTCTCAATATCAAGATTACCTACATCGTCATTAAATTTAATTGCAACATAAATCTGATCATTAGTCATTAAGCTATTAGTAATCTGCATAGGTAATACCTCCCCCGTAGCACTACTCCAATAAAAGTCATAACCTATACAGGGATCGCTTTTTGTTAATTCAAGTGGCTGGTTTGAAGAGTCAGCCGGCCTTACTTGAGTCTGGTTTGTTGAAAATCCAGGCAAATTACTTAGAAAATCTTTAATTTTTGGAGCAAAAACTATAGCTGCAATTATGATTCCTACTATTAAAACTAAAACTAAAATAATTATTGAAACAGAAGCTTCTGAAGTTCCTCCATCTGATGATGCTTTTTTACTTTTCATTATGCTTTTCATTTTATCCAAAACGTAATATATTTTTAATAAAGTCCAGAGCACCCTGGCCTTTTCTTGAGAGTATGAAAATTGCAATTATTCCTATAACTAGGACTATCAAGCCAAGAATCCACCAACCCATAACATCCATCTCTATTCTAGCTTTCTTTTTAAGATTTTTAAAAAATTCCATGATAACTAACAAACACCCTCACAATTTATTTTCTGAATATTCTTTCCCCAGCTCATATCTGTAGCATTTAGGCAAGTCATTTCAAAATTTTGTCTTGCTGAAACCTTAATTGTTTTTTTAACACAACAGTACTCGTATGAACTTTCCTGACTAGCAAGATTATTACAATTATTAATAACATTATCAACATTACTAAGGCCTAAAAAGGTATTAATTTTATCATTAAAACTGCCTGTTGAACGAGTAAACATAAAAACAAGAGCTATAAGTAAAACCACGGCTAAAACAAAGATTATAATTGTACTAACCGCCATTTCTAGCCCTCTTTTATCACCTATCTTTAACATATCTGAGACAAGAAAACCAATTATTTAAAGTTTGCTTACTTGTAACTCCTAGAATTCAGATTAGCCGATAGATAAACCGCTTAAAGCAATTCCTGCAAGTAGAGATAAAGCGATTATAGCAACCAAGGCAACAATAAGATATAATAATCCTCCTGTTATTAAATTTCTTGAAATTTCATAGGTTTCTTTTAGCTTATCTTCTCCAGAATCAACAGCTACCAAAGCTTTTGTTAATATAAAAATAATTTCAACGATATAGAGTCCTACACAGATCTGTAAGAAATAAGGAGGAATCATACCTTCAATCTTGAACAAGCCAACAATACTCTGAATATTACCAAATGCAGATATATCGTTTCCAGCCAACTCAGCTGAATTCAAAACCGCACCAAGTTTACTAAGTATAAGAGTAATCATTGAAGCTAGTCCAACAACAATTCCCGCAAGTAGGGGAGCAAGGAAAGTCATGTTGCTTTTCATATCTGAAATTACATCCGCTAACAAATCTCTTAGTCTATCATTAATCTTATTTATGTTTCTTACATAATCTGCAATGCTCATTAAAGATTCAGCAGCAACCCTAAGTCCTTTCTTAACAGACTCAACAAGAATATGCATACTTGTAGAAATTAAATTAGAAGGATAATTTATTATCGCACCTCTTCTTGAATCGAAAATAGCCTTATCTAAACTCATCCCCAAATTCTGAATATTAGAATTAACTGCTCTAAAGAAATTTTCTGTAACCTGTCCACGTGAACTTTCTATAACTTTTGCAAAAGCTAATTCTGCGGGTGTTCCATCGCCAATTCTATTTCCTAACTGAAACAAAGAATTATTAAACTCCTCTTCAAGCTTTTTTGAAAAATCTCTGGATTTTATTATTTCCCTAGTTCTAGTAGAATAGGCTATAGAAAAAAACAAAAATATTGAAAGAGGCACACATAAACTTAGCAGTAAAGATAAAGGCCCCATTGGACCTGTTCCAGGAATTATATCAAATAATTTAATACCAGCTAAAAAGCTTAATCCAAAATTTTCAAAAGTTAAGTCAACATTTATTCCAAGCAAACTCACAAAGGAAGGAATTGAAAGTAATAATGGTATAATTCCTATAATAAAAAGTGGTAGTGCTATCAAACTCGCTTTAATAAATGGTCTCTTAGATTTATATTTAGGATAGAGTGGATTTAATTCTAGAATACTAGACTCTCCATAACCTCCAGGACGTTTAGACATTATTTCTGTGGTCATATAAAAAACAAAAAAAGGTATAAGCAAATTAAATAAGACAAGAACATGGTACCACTTTATTGCCCCATTAAGCAATGCTGAACCCAAAGGCAATAATGCAAGAGCAAGAGTTGGTAGAACTATTCCCAGCATATAAAGATTAGTTAAAGGAGCCTTAACATCATGAGTAAACTTAAGCATCTTATCATAAACTCCATCGAGAATTACTTGCAGAGCTCGTTCAAGAATTTGTATTCTTCTTGCATCTGTGGGCTCGTATAAACTTGATTCAATTAAATTAAAACTTTCAATAAACTCTGGATTACTTACTCTCCAAGTCTCTAGATAATTATCTAGGCTTTCTTTAATTGTTGAAAATCTTTCAACTTCAACATCCCAAAAGGCTTTCTTCAAATCAATTGCTAAAGGAGGTTCTAGATGTTCAGAAGCAAATTTTATAGCTCTTTCAAGATTAGAAGTATGTTTCATATAGATAACTGTATAAAGTATGCATGGAACCATCTGTGAGCCCGCTTTTAGTCTCCACTGATTAGCTAATCTCTTAGGCATTGAATAAAAATAGTAAAACAAAAATCCACTAGTTAAAAAAGACAAGAATATAAGCAAAAAAGAAAAATAGGGCGGGTTAGAGAGTAAATAAATTGCTGTTGTTAAGATTATTCCTGCTAAAAAGACAAAAATAAAACTCATAGCAGCTAGGGAAACAACCTGGCTAGGTGTAATATCTAAACGAGCAGCATTTATTTCAGCCATCAAGTTATTGGTATCCTTTTCTGAAAGTTTTATACTAATGCTTGATCCAAGATTTTTGCACCATCTTTCATATCTTGAAAAGTTTGGCAACATATCTTCTTTAAATTGAAGAAATTCGTTTGAAAAATTAGAATTTGTGGGGTTTGCAGCCTGACCTTCTGATTCCAACTTTCTGCTGTACTTTTTTAAAACTTCTGCTGTGCTCTGATTTACCATATTCGCCTCTTTTATAAAAGAAATAGATAAAGATTATATATAAATCTTGGGTTATCCGACTTACTTCGTCAGAGTAAGATTAATTGCGTCCAAACCACCAGCAGGATCATATTCAATTCTATATTTTCCAGATTTGCCTTTTTTTAACTCTTCAGCTAGTTTTTTTCTAACAGCATAAGCATCTTCCATTTTTTTAAAGATCTGCTTTTTGTTATAATGTCCATGTCCCAAACCATTTACTTCTACTCCTAGGAAGTATTGCCCTGAATGCTCAAATAAATGAACCTGAACTGTTCTAGACTCTATATCACCAGTTAAAACTATCTTTTCCAAAGGAATTCTACCAAGAACCTCTCCACCACCGCAAACCATCTTGCCTGTGATAGGTCCACTTTTCGAATATGCTGCTTTCATAGCCTTCTAAGGATTAATAACTTTTTAAAGAAATATGTTCTAGAGAAGAGGTATTACTAACAATAGTGAATCATTTCACTTACAGGCCCATTACATTCTGGCTTGCTACTTGTTTCAGATTCACAATAAAATAATTTTTTAATAGAATCATAAAACTTATTTGCTATTTTTATAGAACCTGCAACGCTCGGATGAACCCCATCATTTGTATCAGAATTAGCACATTTACCCGTACTATATGGGTCCCCAGGACATAACCCACTATTAAATCCTGAAAATAAATCCGCAATAACTATCGGCGATTGTTCTGTGGCATTCTTGCAAATTTCTGTTCCAAGCTTATCACCAAAGAATTTCATTTCATCTTGAGTTACACACCAATAACATGGAGTAATCTTTGCTACCACTACTTTAATATTAGGATTATTTTGCCTCAAACCCTGAATAATGCTTTTTATATTTTGAATAGTCTTATTCTCAACACCATCCCACTCTTGTCTTGAAATATTAGTTATAGAGATATTTTTTTGAACATAAGATAAAGATAGTGGAACAAAATCATTAACTCCTAAGTAAATTATACCAATATCAGGATTAACATTACTTGAAAAGTGGATTATATTATCTGTCATATTTTAGAAGTCCAGCCAGAGTGGCCCTCACTATCAGAGTCGTATCTAAACCCATTCATATTAGGTTCATTCATGCTACCGACAAAATCAAAATTATCCCAACCTTCGCGTATCATCCTATTCCAAAGCCAGTATCTATAACATGTCGTAGGTGAGTCTGTTATACTGCATTGAGTTATTGAATCTCCAATAGGCATTATTCTTATTGGACTCTTAGAATTTGATGTGCCTATAACTTCAATATTTTTTATTAACTTTTTTTGAGAGTTTGTATTGCAGTTTGGAGATTCATACATAAGAAAAGTGTATTTCTTGCCCCCAGATATCCAGTTTATATTTACTGAACCGCTTGGCAGACATGAAACAAGAGTTTCAGAGCCATTATTAACTTTAACATATATCTGAACATTTCTTAATGGCTGAGTCAACCATCTTAAATTAACATTACACATTCCTGTTTCCTGAGAAATTACACAGGGATTAGGAGAGACTTGAAGCATCATTCCCTGCTTCTGGGCATTTTGAAGGATTTCTGAATAAACATCAAAAGCAAAAATTGGCTTAACTAAACAAAGAACAAAGATAAATATTGCAAAAATACAAGCAATAATTATCAGAAGACTAACTTGATTTTTCATAAAAAAAGATTAAAATATCTCTTTTTATAGATTTATATCCTATAACAATTATATCTTTTTAGCAGCATTAATAGCCCATTTCTGCCATTCTGGAAAAACCTTATTTCCTAAAGGCAAACCTATCTCTTCATTAACTTTATCCGATATTTGATGAAACATATTATTACTAAGAACATTAAAACTAGCTTCAAGTAATTCTGGTTTTTTTAATTTTTCAGAAAGATTAACTATTTCTTGTTTTACTTTTCCTCTAAGTAAAATATTATCATAAACAGCATCCCAATTTCCAGCCCAAGAACGAACCCCTGCAGCAATATCTTTTATTATTTCTGAGTCTCCATTGATTAAATCCTCACTAGCTTCTAACTCGTCTTTTTCAACATTATACTTTAACAAGTCCACAAATCCTTTTTCTTCTAAAGGATCTTTAGTCCAGTGCTTTCTTACTTCAGTTAACTGCAAAACTCTTCTGTTAGAATGCAAACCATCAGGAGTCTTAACAGGATTAGCAACAATAATACAATCAGTTGCCTTAAAACTAGTTACAGGGACTTGTAAATCATTAACAACCCTATCAAAAACCCCATAAGGACTAGCTCCATGAATAGTACCCGCAACTACATTAGCCAAAGCACCTATACGCATGGCTTCGTAAAGTGCTCGAGCTTCTTGGCTTCTAACTTCTCCAATAATTAAACATGAATCTCCAAGTCTCAAACTTGAACGTATTCCTTCATCCGCTGCCACTTCATTTGTTGTCTGTGTTAAAGCACTACGTACTTTCATTCTTAAAATATCATATTTTAATTTTCTCATTGTATCTACTGCAAGTTCTGGCGTATCTTCAATAGTGATAATTCTATATTTTGACATAATTTCTAACATTAGCGAACCTAATAATGAAGTTTTACCTGAGCTTCTTGTTCCTGCTACCAGAATTGTTCTTGAACCATCAACTAAAAAACTCATGAGCCCTGCTGAAAAACTATTAAGCATTTTATTTTTTATAAATAATGGCAATGTCCAAGGACTTTCTCTATGCCTTCTTATTGCGTATGAAAGTCCAGCAGGAGAAAGAGGTTGTTGAATAACTGCAATTCTCGCTCTTATATCGCCAATGCTTAAATCCGTATCAAGAATAGGATTTGCTTCATCAAGCGGTCTTCCTGAAATCATTCTAAATTTAGCAGCCCATGAATCAGCATCTTCTTGGCTTGGAATAATATTTGTAGTACATTCATCAAACTCATTATGCCTTAAATAAATTGGATTTTGAGTTACAGGTGAGTTTAATACAATATCTTGTAAATTTCTATCCTTAAGTAAAATTTCTATCAATCCAAAACCAATTGTATGTCTGACAAGTATAGTGGCTAGTTTATTAATATCAGAATAACTAAGTTTAATACCCTGAGTATTACCTAACTCACGAACTAAATCTTTAGCCACATTGAAAAAAACCTGTCTTGTTCTCTCGGGGTCTGTAAATTCTTCAGCCTTGGGCTGATGCTCTATAAGAACATTTCTTGCTAAATTTAAAAGCAAGTGATGATCTTCATTTAACGAGTACTCAGGAGGCATAAGATGATAAAAATATTTAACCTCTTCTGGTCTTTTTAAAATAGTAACTATAGAAACATCATAACCTTCTCCTATCTCATACTGGCTAACCATCTCTGCTTCTTTTGGTAACTGTGAGACTAGCCTAGTAAATGCAAAATTAGGAATAATATCTGCCCTAAAAATGTACTGATAAATTTTTCTTTCACCAAAGCGATAATCCTCAAGATTACTTTCAAGTGCTTTAAGCATTTTTGTATTAGCTAGCAAGTCCAAAAAATTTTCAAGAACTCTTAGGTAAAAAACATTATCATAAGCTCTTGTCTTATCTCCTTTCTCTGCAAGAGCTCTCTCCTTACTAACTGCATTACTCAATTCAAAATAGCAGGCAATAGGGTCTGATTTTAAAAGATTTAATAAATAACTAACAAAATCATATCTGCTTGATAGGTCATATTGATTATTTAAGGAAAGTTTTGTTGGTGACAAAACCTTTTCCTGCTGAGTCAATCTTATATAAAGTTCTGTAATCTCTCTTAAAAATGCGATTTGTGAAAAGTCATAGCTATAATTTCTCTGCTGAACAAAAACTACTCTTGAAATATTGGGAGCCTTAAGCAAATAATCAATTACTCTTGACATTACTTCACTAGAATCTGCTATACTTGGAACAAATGGAGCGCCAAGAAAATTAATGAACATTACATCTTCATTTGCTTCCTTTTGAATTTCATAGGAGTATAGTGGTGTTCCTGGTTTGAATAGCATATTTTTTTAGTTACCCTTTTTATTTCTTTTCTCTAGTTAACTACCTCATTTTAACTATAAACTAAACTTTAGAGAGATTAAATAGTTTTCTCCAAAACACCATATAATAGGGTTTTCAATTTATGGACATAACAATTTTAAACCCCAAAACCCTAATAAAATAAGAAAAAAGAGAAAAATGGCCCAAGAACAACCCGTAGATTCTGGAATGGAAGTTTTTAATGATATAAACGTAAAGCTTAGAGATATCGAAGAAAAACAGAATATTATAAAAGACCGAGTCTTGCTTATTGGTGAGAATCTTATAAGCCAAAAAACAGAGGTTGAAGAAGAAGTTTTGGAGATAAAAACTAAGATATTCAATCTTGAAGATGAGATAAAAAGATTAAAGTTAACCCTTAGTAGCATAATTGAAAATACAAATAGCTTCGCAAGAAAAACCGAGTTAGATATAATAAAAAGACAGTTTGAAATGTTTGAACCTCTTGAACTAGCAAGAATGAGTGATGTTAAAAGTATGATAGAAAAAGCACTCAGAAACCAAAAATAAGATAAAAATAAAAACAACAAGATTAAAAACCTTGAACACCTATAAAATTTAATAAAAAAGATGGCATTACTTGAACAAATTGAAAAAATGAAGCAGTCTGGACAAAGTGAAAACCAAATAGCTCAGACTCTAAAAGAACAGGGCTTCCCTTTAATTCAAGTTAATGAAGCACTTTCTCAATCAAGAATAAAATCTGCAGTCTATGGAGATTCTCAATCAGCCAATGGCGAAGAACTTCAACCAAGTATAATGCAGTCTGAGTCTGACATAAATTTCTCTTCACCTAATCAGGTACCTATGAGCCCTGTTACACAAGAAGTGCCTAACCAACAACAAGAACAATATGCAACTGATCAAGGATATTATCAAGACCCTAATCAACAACAGGGTTATGAACAGCAGACCTATTATTCTCAGGCAATAGATGTTGAAACTGTGCGAGACATAGCAAGACAAGAATCTGAAGAGATTATCAAAAAAATTAGACAAGATGTTGAAGCCTTAAATAAATTAAAGACAGATATGAAGTTTGAGATTCAAAACATGGATAATAGATTAAGTAAGGTTGAAGCAATAATCCAAGAACTTCAAACTGCAATAATACGAAAAATGGGCGAGTATGGCGAAGCAATTTCAGGAATCTCCCAAGAAGTTCAAGCTACTCAAAGTGCATTTACAAAAATGGTAAATCCTTTGCTTGATAAACAAAGAGGAACAAAATCTGAGCAAGAACAACAAGTAGAGGAACAAGAGCAAAAATTAAGACAAATAGCTAAAGGAAAACCAAATAAAAAAGCACCTAACGAGCCTGCTAAAGAAAGTTCAAGAAGCAAAGATTCTGCAAGTTTTGAAGATTATTTTAGATAATTCTCTCAACATTTTACTTCTCTAATTCCAACTTTCCGGTATGCTGATAACCACTATAGAGTTACAACAAAACAAAAGATTTATAAAGGTATTTTGATAAGTTTTAATATGATAACTGGACAGAAAGCATTATTATATCTTACCGCTGTAGGATTAGTATTACATTGCTTATTTGATAAA
>Ga0172375_10005736_pt1 | contig 17764 bp, 22 predicted proteins | sample LakKiv1m_FD_114537 | JGI IMG/M metagenome (GOLD analysis project Ga0172375, IMG submission 114537) | Freshwater microbial communities from Kabuno Bay, South-Kivu, Congo - kab_092012_11.1m | ecosystem: Environmental > Aquatic > Freshwater > Lake | place: Democratic Republic of the Congo...
AGCTTATTTTGTCCGGCGTTGAAGGCGCAAGGTTATTCACCATGGATAAGACACCTTTTATCGGCCAAGAATTTGATATGACCTTCACCTATGATTATACCGAAGATGTGCAGTTTGGCCTTTTGGGTGGTTGGTTCCTGCCAAGTAAATCCTTGAATTTAAAAGATAGTGCTCAACACACAACCAAAGCAAACGCGGTGGAATTGATCGGTTCAATGAAGGTAACCTTCTAAGGCCGCGTATGTAGCAGTTCATAGCCCCCGGGGAAGAAATTCTCCGGGGGCTTTTTTATCCCCCTAAATTTTTACGATAAGCGATACCTGCCGGCAGGCAGGTGCGATAAGCGCTATGCTATATTTGGCCTTCATCTGGCACATGCACCAGCCGTATTACAAAAACCTCTTAACTCAAGAGGCGGACTTGCCTTGGGTGCGGCTGCACGGGGTCAAGGATTACCTTGACATGCTGGAAATCCTCTCCAAATACCCCAAAATCAAGCAGACCTTTAATGTCGTCCCGTCTTTATTAGAGCAGGTAATTGACTATACCAACCGCACCGTCAAAGAGAAATTCCTGGAACTCTCCTACAAGCCCGCCGCGGAGTTAACTTCAGAAGATAAAAAATTTATACTCAAAAACTTCTTTTCCATAAATAAAGAAAAGGTCATCTCTTTATTTCCCCGCTATCTTGAACTATACGCGAAGAACCAAAGCAAGAAGGAGTTTACAACGCAGGATTTCCTTGACCTGCAGGTCTGGTTTAATCTGGCTTGGATTGATCCGCTGTTTCGCCATAAGTTCCCGGAGTTAAGAAAATTAACTGCTAAAGCGCGTTTTTATACTGAAGAAGATAAACGAGCTGTCCTTGAAAGGCAGATTTACATCCTCGAAGACATTATCCCGGCTTATAATAAATTCGCATTAAGCGGCCAGATAGAAATAAGCATAAACCCATATTACCACCCGATTTTACCGCTTTTATGCGATACCGACAGCGCCAAAGACGCCAATCCAAAGGCAATTTTGCCTAAAATAAGATTCGCTTACCCGCAAGATGCCAAATCCCAAATTGAAGACGCGGTTACGTTCTATAAATGCCAATTTGGCAAGACGCCTCTTGGGATGTGGCCTTCGGAGGAATCGGTAAGCGAAGCGATCCTGCCGCTAATAATGGAGGCCGGAATCAATTGGATTGTTGCTGATGAAGCGATTTTATTTAAATCCCTAAAATTAAGCGAGCGCAATACCGAATTATTATACCAGCCGCATATCTTAAGAAGAGGGGAAGGGAGGTTGAATATAATTTTTCGCGACCGCAACCTCTCCGACATGATCGGTTTTATCTACAATAAATGGAAAGCAAAGGACGCGGTAAATGACTTTATAGCGTACCTTAAAAATATCGCGCAAACGTTTAAGAAAAAAGATATTCTCGTTACAATCGCTATGGACGGCGAAAATGCCTGGGAATATTATGCCAATGACGGCCACGATTTTTTAAAATTGCTTTACGAGCGGTTATCCACGGCAAATTTTATCAGGACCACTACGATAAGCGAATATTTAAAGAACTTTCCGGTAAAACATAAGATACCTGAACTTGCTGCTGGTTCATGGATTTACGGTGAATTCGGCAAATGGATTGGAAATCCCTGTAAAGCGCGCGCATGGGAATGGCTGGCTTTAGCGCGCAAAGAGCTTCAGGATATGACTACGAACGACCTCTCGACTGCGCTCGGGGTAAACGAACGACGAACGACCAACGACGAGATGAGTTTGGCTCGTAAACAAATCTACATCGCCGAAGGCAGCGACTGGTTCTGGTGGTACGGCGAAGACCCGAACGGTGACTTTGACCGGCTTTTTCGAATGCATCTTGCGAATTTCTACCGTATTATAGGTAAAGACGTTCCTGAATACCTAAATAAACCATTGAATATAACTTAACGCGAATGTCATTACTTAGCACATAATCATATACATTGTATTGTAGGGACAGCACAATGTGCTGTCCCTACATAGCATAGACATTTTTATCTTGATAGTCTACCACCATAAAAACATTCATATCCTCTTGACAGGTAATTAGTTTTATGTTATAAAGTTTACTGATGGATAAGAAGGATATTTACGAACATCTGGCGAAAATCTATCTTGATGCCTCTTCAAAGAGAAAAAAAAGAAGCAAGGCCTTTCCGAAATTTCTGAAAAATACTTTTTTTTCCGGCATTGCCTTGATAATGGCTGCCGGCATTTTGTTTTTTTCCTCTGCGCAGCGAAATAACCCCTATAATCCGGAAACCCAGCTGGTATTAGCGCCGGACGTATTTAAGATTAATTTTGATTTTAACCCAGCCAAAAAAGAAATATACTACCTTAACCTGAACAACCTCAACTTGAATAAATATAAAACGCTTGGGTTCACCATAAAAAAACAGAATTTTAACGACAATATCTCATTACGGGTGGAATTTGTCAGCGCCTTCAGGGAAAAATCGGAGGTCTATTTAAAGGACATCCCGCATAAATGGCAGGATTACAAAATAAACCTCGCGGAATTTAAGGGCATCAGCGACTGGTCGGAAGTAGCGCGCCTTGCTTTTATTGTAGAGGAATGGAACACCAAAGAAAAACAAGGCCTTGTTTATATAGATAATGTCAGGGTCAGCAAATAACTTTTCTTTAAAAAGGGAGGAGGGCGAATGCGCATTATAGCTATCGCAAACCAGAAGGGCGGATGCGGCAAGACAACCACAGCGATAAATTTATCTGCGGCTTTAAGCAGTAACGGCAACAAGGTATTATTAATAGATTTAGATCCGCAGGCGCACGCCACGTTAGGGCTTAATATCAAGCATCATTTAAGCATCTATAACGTCCTCTCAAAGATTACCAATAAAAAGGCGGCGCTTGCCGATATCATCCAGCATGTGGAGGAGAATTTTGACGTCGTACCCTCAAGTATTATCTTAAGCACCTTGGAGCAGGAGTTAAGCGGCGAAATCGGCAGGGAGTCGCGGCTTTGTGATGTCTTAAGCGATTTTAACGGAGATTACGACTATATTTTGATTGATTGCCCGCCTAATCTGGGAATTCTCACTATTAACGCCATCCGCGCCTCAAGCGAAGTGATTGTGCCGGTAGAGGCAAGCAGGTTTTCGGTGGAGGGCTTGGAGCAATTAATCAGCATTATTGACTTAGTCAAAGATCGGCTTAACCATGTAGTCGCTTACCGGATACTGGTGACTAACTTTGATTCGCGCCTGCGCCATTCTTTTAAGATGCTTACCCGGATTAAAAATAATTTTAAGGAGAAGCTCTTTGATACCATCATCCACGTCAATGTCCAGTTAAAAGAGGCGCAGAATGAAGGTAAGCATGTAATGGAGCACAATAAATACTGCCGCGGGGCAAAGGATTATTACAGTCTGGCCAGGGAGCTGATGATTCACAGTGAAGAAGTAAAGCAGCCGCTAAGTCTGGCAAAGAAGATGAAGGAGATACTCAAGGACAGGCTGCCCGACTTTAATGAGATAGGATTTTCAGTGCTTGCCCCGCAAGCAAAAGAAGTCTACATTGTGGGTGATTTTAACGAATGGAAACTGGATACCACCAGCCGTATGGAGCATGATAACGGCACTTGGAAGAAAAAATTGGGTTTAAAGCCCGGAAAATACCGTTATCGCTTCGTAATTGACGGCAAATGGACCGAAGACGCCAGCAACCCCAGTAAGGCGATGAATCCTTACGGGACGCTGGATTCGTTGATAGAAGTAGATAGGTAATAGATATCCCTCGCGTAAACGCTTGTCCCGCAGCTTTCTTCACGAAGCGGGACTGCGCACGCTTCGGGATTAATTCGCGTATTGACTTACTCACACTATCGTGTTCGTAAGTCAAGCGCTCATTAAGGAGGTTTGCCATGCCTCTAAAGAAGAAAAAGAAACCGTTGCGTAAAAAGGCAGCAAAAAAAGTACCACCAAAGAAGGAGAAGGGGGCAAAAAAGAAGGTAAGGGTTTCCCGTCGGCCAAAAGCCAAGGCTGCCGCGGCAGTTAAGAAGCCTAAGGAAAAAATAATCGGCATAGTAACGCATTATTTTCCTCACGTAAATGCGGCGGTGATAAAACTAAAAAGCCCTTTGTCCGTAGGCGATAAAATCAAGATCAAGGGCCATACTACGGATTTCGTCCAGGAAATCAAATCCATGCAGATTGACCGCGTGCCGATAACTTCAGCCAAAAAAGGCCAGGAAATCGGGCTTTTGGTTGATTCCCGGGTCAGGCAGCACGATGTGGCCTATAAAGCGTAAAATAATAAGCCAAAATTAGAGGAGGGTAAAATGAGGCTCTTGGAGGTTGAAAAAAAAGCCAGAAATATGGGTGTCAAGGATACCTGGAAATTCACAAAAGCCGAATTGATTAAAGTAATCCAGCGCAACGAAGGCAATATGTCTTGCTTTGGTACAGCCGGAAAACACTGTAGTCAATTGGACTGCTGCTGGCGTGAGGACTGCTTAAGGTAATAATCCCCATGAAATATAAGTGCCAAATCTGCAGCCGTGAGATTGATGACTTTGCCGGTATTACCCATATTAAAGCCGAAGAATACCTGATAGAGCTTATCCGCAAAAACCACCCCGAGTGGAAAGAGGATAAAGATACCTGCCATAAATGCATTGAATACTACCGTAAATTAGTCAAAGACGCGGAAATTTAACGCATAATAACAGATACCCATAGCTAACCAGCCTTAAAAACAAACCAGATAACCAACTCAAGCTATCTGGCTTTATTCTTAGTGATTCTTTATCCTTGATTAAAAATAATATAGTGCTATAGTTTAGGTTAAAAAGGAAAGGGATTTTTAGAGAATTGTTTATGGGCATAAGGATTGTAAGAAATTGTTTAAGATTATGTATGAGAATGCTCCCGAAAGGCTGTTTCTTGAACGAAAATATAGCCGTTTTTTAGAGGGCTTTAACGGCATAGCCACAGGAGGCCGGCTAAATTGTGGATAAAATCCTAGAGGAATGGTATAAATTACATAAATTTCATCTTTATAGCGCCATTTACCAGACTAAGGATTTGGCTAATTTTTTAAGCGTTAGCACAAGAACGGTTCAGAGATGGTTAAGAGAAAAGACCAAACCTAATGAAAAACAGCTGTTGCGGATTAAGGAATATCTGTCCCAAGCAGCCCAAAAAGAATCAAATATCTCTTTATAAACAATCCTTTTTATTTACCCTCCGATGTCGCACTTATGGATATAATGTATCTTATGTTAACTTGGGCATATTGGGAAAACCCGGAATAACCCCCTTGTTTTTAAGGGGTTAGCGAGTTATTAGTTTTGGGTGTGAATAACCCCGGTGAGATTTACCTATCCTTACCTATATATATACCGGCCTGAAGTTATTAACGGATTTTAACTGATTTTAACGGTAGGTTTCTTTGCGGGATTATGAACCGGGTGGCTGACTTAGATGCTGATTAAATCATATTCTAAATTGCCTAAACTCAAGGCTGCGGCATAGCGCAACTGCTTAAAACCGTCTCTTTTAGGGTGTATTTCTTTTAAGACGTCTTTTCCGCCGCAGGCCTTAATTATGGCATCATAACAGGCTTTATCAACGGCAACCGGGTCATTTGAGGCAAATATGCCTATATCCGGGCAGATTATAGGGTCATCCTTTGCCAGACAGTCACATTCCGCGGTAATTTTAAGGGCGAAATTTATAAAGGCCGCCCTTCCCCGCTTATTCCTTAAAATAGCGCCGGCATACTCAACCATCTTTTCCTGAATAGTATCGCCGCCGGCATCCCAGTCTACCTCAATGGCGTTATATTTGCAGGCGGCGATACAGGAGGCGCAGCCGATACACCCGGTTTTATCAATATGGGATTTTTTATTCTTTAAAGTAATTACCTTAACCGGGCAGGACTTAACGCATGCCCCGCAGCCGGTGCAGTTTTCCAATATAACAAGAGGCGCTATGTCGGAGTGCTGGGCAAGCTTTCCTTCGCGCGTAGCGCAGCCCATGCCTATGTTTTTTAGCGCTCCCCCGAAGCCGGTCATAATATGCCCCTTAAAGTGGCTGACATCAACTATTGCATCGGCATCCAGGAAGAATTTACATACCTTGGCGTCCCTTATGAACTTTCCGTCTACCCTGACAACAGCCGTATTTTCCTTATCCCTATCGTCGATGGCCAGAATATCCTGCGCGCCGACTGCTTCTTTAGTGAATCCGTGTTCGCGGGCAAGCTGAATATGGTCTCTTGAATTCATCCTTTTGCCGCGGTAAAGCGTATTGGTATCCGCTACAGTAGGTATAGCCGCTTTCGCAGAGATGCGGGCGCAGATTTCCCGCAGGTATCGGGATTTCACATGGCCGGTATTGCCCTCCTCCCCAAAATGCATCTTCACCGCCGTCCTATCACCATTTTTTAGGAAACCTAAAACCCTGCTTTCATCAAGCAGACGTTTTAGCGCTACGGCAATTGCTGCGGGAGTATCAGAATCACTTAAGGAAACAAAATATACCTTGCTTTTCATAATTGCTCTATTTTACCGAAAAACTTTATCTTTAGCAATGCTAAAAATAAAACCAGCGCCATCAGGGTAAAAGGGGAATAAAAAAGGGCCTTATAGGCAAAGGCTTCCCCTGCCAGCCCTTTTATGGTGATGATATTCAACAGATACGATAATAATAACAGCGCGGTTACCGCCGTATCCTTAAAAGACGCCTTTACCGCATAGTAAACAATGATAAAATACGGCATGATTAATAACAAATAACTCAACATCCAGGCATTCATATTGAAAAGGCAGGCGCAAACCAAAAGCATGGCATAATCCAGATTATAATAAAGAATTGAGTCTCTATTCAGGCGCGGCCTGATGAGGATAAAGGCATAAATCAGCGCGGCAAAAAAGATAAATATCATTTTTATATGAATATCGCTTAAGGCCGAATTTTCAAAAAGCATATGCGGGGCATGATAATCGCTGATACAGTAGCTAAACTGGCGCTTGATGGCGCTAAAGAGCGACTGGTTTTTGGGGTCTAAAATGGTCCCCGGCTCAAGTATGGTGCTTTGGGTTAAAAACGGGAGTAATTTCCGCAGGTAATAGAAATTTGCTTTTACGCCGATAAACAATGCCGGCAGAAACAGATAAAATATTATCCCAAAGGTTGCCGAAAGAGCGGCCTTTATCTTCTTTCTGAAGAATAGATAAGGGATAAAAATAATGGGGGTGTATTTTATCATCGCCGAAAGCGCGAAAACCATCCCCCCTGCCGCCTCCCTGCCTTTAGAGATAAGGTACAGGCCGCCGACAGCTGTCGAGAGCATCAATATATTTGACTGGCCGTTGTCAAAATTTGGGAAAATAAACCTGAGCGTGCTCAGTGCCAGTAAAAACCAGAATAGCGCGCCGGCTTTAGGGCCTATGCTGCCTTTAGGGATAACCATCTTCTTTAATAAAACCAACGATAATACCAAAAGTGCGTAATTTATGATAAACCAGACCGTATCCGCGGTATCTATATCCGTTAACGCCAGCACGGACATCAACAGCGCAAAAACCGGAGCGTATCTGAATTCGGCAGCCTGCTTATCATGGCTGACGTAAATATCCTCTCCGGCAGGCATTCGCTTTCCGGCAGTGTAAAAACAGGCGAAGTCGGAATAATTCTTGCGTCTGGCGCGGTGTTTGTGGTTAAAAAAATAGATTATTGAAAATATTACCAAGAAGCTAATAAGCGCTATTTTGAATTTAGTTTTCATCGCTGCGGGTATATTTTTAGGGTAATCAGGTAACCGCCAATGCCCAATAAAATACCGATTGCCAAATACCCGGTTATTACCGGTAAGATTACTTCTATGAAAGATAATTTAAAAAGCCCCTCCCAGCTGAATTTCGTGAAAATCGCCAGGCATTGTTTGTGTATCTGTTGCCAGCTGACCCCGAATATAAAAGAGCCGGCTTTTACTGCCAGCATAAATATGACAAAGCTAAGCCAGGTGTTGGTAATCAAGCTCCCCAATAGCGCCGCCGCGCGGTTGGCCTTGAATAAAAAAGCCAAAACTATCGCCGCAATCGGCCCGGTGCCGGGCATAATCCCGGAGAAAACACCCAATCCTACACCCAAAGCGACCTTTTGCGGGGTATCATTAATCCTGAAAAGTCTCAGGTATATCAATCTGAAGAACCTTTTAACTTTGGCGATAACGGCTTTATTTCTCATTATTATTTAGGTTTAATATGCACGCCGGCAAACCGCTCTAATCCGTAAGACTCCTGCACCCAGCCGTTATGCAGGCCATATTTATTCATAATGCCTTTGGCCTGTTCATATTCGCGCCCTGTCAGCCGGCGGGAGATTTCTTTATAACCCGATACTTTATAATACGGCATATACTGGCTCATTAAACTGATATAGGTATCCGCGCAAACCTCTTTCTTAATGAACTTCATGATTTTTTCCGTGCCCGAGATATTATTCGGCAATACCAGATGCCGGATAACCAGCCCCTTTTTTATTATACCATCGTTGTCAATTTCGGCCACGCCCACCTGCCGGTGCATTTCTTTAATAGAGGCCATATTGTATTTAGGGTAATCCGGCGCGCAGGAATACTTTAGCGCATTTTCATTATCGGCATAGCGCATATCAGCCAAATACACATCTACTATCCCTTTTAGCATCTTTATGATTTCGGGCAGTTCGTATCCGCCGGTATTATAGACAATGGGGATTTTAAGCCCTTTTGGCAGGGCGATCTCCAATGCCTTTAAAATCTGGGGCATAATATGCGTGGGGGTAACCAGGTTTATATTATGGCACCCTTGTTTTTGTAATTCCAGCATAATGCCTGCCAAGCCGTCAAAATCCTCCTCCCTGCCCCTCCCCTGCTGGCTAAATTCGTAATTTTGGCAGTAAACACAGCCCATATTGCAGTTAGAAAAGAATATCGTGCCGGAGCCGCTTTTACCGGAGATGGGCGGCTCCTCTCCGTGATGCGCCATAAATGAATAGACCAGTGGCTTTAGCCCGGTTTTACAGAAGCCCCTTTCGCCTTTGAAGCGGTTTACCCCGCATTTACGCGGGCAGATACAACAGGACTCCAGCATTTTAAAGGCGCGCTCAAGGATTTTTTCTATTATTTCTGATTTGTTCGGCATAAATCTCTCTTATTTGATTGAATATCTCAATATACTCGGGGCTGCGGTAATCCGGATAAGTGCATTCCCAGGGCCTGAAGGTTTTATTTTGGTAAAAAAGGGTGGTTTCGGCAAAGATATTTTTATCCAGATAAATCCGATGGACAAAATCTTTGGTAGAAGCAAGCACCAGTTTTGCAAGGTCAAGATATCCGGGGTCAATATTAATCAGCCGTTTACCGGCAGCTAAAAATTTACGCTCTATTTTATTGGTATAAATCTTTATTTTTGGCAGGGCGTCCGGAGGGATTAATTTTGCGAAACTGATAAATTTACGCTTTAGAGAGGCGCCGAATTCTTCGTGATAGTAATCGGTATGGGTAAAATCCAAAAGCGGGCTTTGAAAATCCATATTGCCGAAACGCCGCTTTAAAATGACTTCGGCTTTCGGCAGCACAGCCGCATCATAAAAAATAAAACCGACGATTAATTTAACGGCGGGCCCTTGTTTTGAGATTTCGCCCATTTAGCGGCGTTTATAAGGTTGGGGATGAAGATTCCGCGGGCAGGAAGCGGCTGATATATTGGGATATTTTTTTGCGCTGGTCGTCTTTGATGGCGTTAAAAAATATAGCGATATTAAATCCGCCGCTGGCGTCATCCTCGCTCCTGACGATGACGCCTTTACAGTCAAGCTGATAATTGCTGCTTTTTGCTTTGGCTGCAGGCAGGTCTAGCTTAATCATCACCCGGGTAAAAGGAGGCACGTATTTATTAATCCGGCAATAAGCGCCCAGGCAACTGATATTTTGAGTGGTGGTAGTAAAGTCATATCCGTTGGCCGCCACCTTAAGCGGCAGATTATGGCTTAACCGCGGATGCAGCCTTTTTTCCTTTTTAAACGGCCTCTTCATTTTTTATCCGCTTCCTTTTCGCTTTTAGCCTTTTCTTTTGCCGTGCGCCAGCATTTTTTGGCGCAATAAAATTTCCCGTCGCGGTAATAACGGGTCAGCCTTTTTATCGGTTTATTGCAGACCGGGCAATTAGTCTGTTTTTCCGCTTTGGGGGCCGCTTCCGCCTTGGCGTTTTCTGCTGTTGCGGGTTTGGCCGCTATCGGTTTTTCTTGCGCAGCCGGCTTTGCCTTAACTGGTTTTTCTTTTGCGGCAGCACTTTCTTGCGCTGCCGGTTTTAGCGGCTGATCTTTGGGTTGTGCTTCTTCTGACATGAAGTTTTCCTTTCTTATTTATTGCTTTGCATACTTATATAATCACAAAGGTACGACTTATCCCAGGTGTCTATCTCTAAAAACTCTACCCCTATGCGAAACCTGTTTGAGTGCGGCATAGGGTTTACCCATGTCACCTTCCCTACGGCGCTTAAAACCCTTGATAATACCTTAATTTTTAAATTCAGCAGGCTTTCGCAGTTGATAAACTTATCGTTTACCAACGCTACCCCGCTTTCACTGATATCGTGGCTGACCGTGCTGTTAAAATCATGCGCGCCACGCACCTGATAGCATAAGGCCGTGTTCAATTTAATGCGAGGAAAACGCCTTTTTTCTTCCCGCCAATCGGCCATATTTATATTTGTGTGGCTGGTATGTTTGTAATAAATATAGCATATATTAACGACGGTGTCAATAGTATTGACTATTGAGGCAGGTTTGTTATAATAATCCCAAAGAATATATAAGTTCGTAAGTTTTTACTAAAGAACCAGCGAACTAAAGAACTAAAAATATGTATTGTAAATTTTACGGACTAAAGGAAAGGCCGTTTAACGTTACCGCTGACCCGAACTTTTTTTTCGCCAGTAAAATCCACCGCGAAGCCCTATCGCATCTTATCTACGGCGGGACCGAGAGGAAAGGCGTAATCGTATTGACCGGAGAAATAGGCACAGGTAAGACCACCCTGTGCCGTTTTTTTCTTAATCGGCTGGGAGAAAATACCAGAACCGCCTTTATCCTTAACCCTTACTTTTCCGAGACAGAGTTACTGGAAGCGATAGTCAGGGATTTCGGCATCGAGCCATCCGGCGGAGGGAGGCTGTCTCTGGTCTTTGAGTTAAATAAGTTTCTCTTGCGTGAATCCGAAAAGGGCAATAACATCATCTTGATTATTGACGAGGCCCAGAACCTTAAAGCCCATATGCTGGAACAGGTGCGTCTGCTTTCCAACCTTGAGACCGAAAAACAGAAACTCCTGCAGTTGGTTTTAGTAGGTCAGCCGGAGTTAAACCGTGTTTTAAGCCTCTATGAACTGCGGCAACTGCGCCAGAGGATAACCGTCAGGTACCATATCAGCCCCCTGCAACATGACGAAATAAAAGAATACATCAACCATCGTCTAAATATCGCCGGTTCAAACAACAGGATAGAATTCACCGACGATGCCATCGGGTGTATCTGCGATTTTTCAGCCGGCGTGCCGCGGCTGATCAATATCGTCTGCGACCGCGCGCTTCTGGCAGGCTTTGTGGAAGAAGTTTTTAAGATAAATTTCAATATTGTAAAGAAATGCCTTGAAGAGCTCAACAGTTATTTTGTAGGTGAGAGCGTAAAATGAGTATTATCAACGACGCCTTGAAAAAAGTGGAAATTTCCCTTGGCAGCGATTACGCCGAGGCCACGGTTAAGAAAACTCATCCTCTTGCAGAACAGAAAGCAAATAAATATTTAATTTATGTCTTGATATTTGTCTTCGGCCTTTTTTTGGAGAATACTTTTTTTCTTTATTTCTTTCATCCGCAGGTGGACGTTCCTCGGGCGCTCCTGCCTTTAGCGCAAGCCAATAATATACAACTATCTGCAGAGAAACTACTTAGCGAACCTAAAGAAAAATTACCTGTACAATCGCCTCCCGCAATAGAGATTACTGCTTTAGATGCCCCCTCCTCTTTGTCGGCTGCCGCCGCAGTAAAAGAAGAGCCCCCGGAAGATACCGCGCTGGTTTTAAACGGTATTTTTTTCTCGCAAAAAGACGGATATTACGCCCTGATAAACAATAAAATCGTAAAAGAGGGCGATGATATTGAGGGCTCTATCGTGAAGAGGATTGAATTAAACGACGTAGAACTTGAATCCCCGGCGGGTAAATTAGTAAAGCTTTCAAAAGGAAGGTAATTCTCTGCGGTTATTTGCGTAATTCACCGCTTGCTTTATTAAATGAAGCGGCACATCCTGCGCGATTTTTGTCCTGCCGATTCCCTCCAGCAGCACAAACATGTTTTTTCTGCCCGAAAATTTTTTATCGCGGTAATGGGCGTTAATTATTGCCTGCGCAGATATCCCTTTTATCCTTACCGGCAGGCCGGATTTAGCTATAAGGGATAATATTTTTTCAAGGACGGCATTGTTTAGTAATCCTGCCTCTTGGCTTATTTTCAGGGCCGCAATCATCCCCAGAGCAACTGCCTCTGCGTGGTTATATTTTGTATAACCGGCTGCGGCCTCAATAGCGTGGCCGATGGTATGCCCAAAATTTAAAATCGTGCGTAATCCTTTTTTTTCCTTTTCATCGCGGCTGACGATTTCGGCTTTAATGCGGCTGCAACGGCTGATTACATATTCCAGCGCTGCCGGCTCTAAAGCCAAGACATCTTTATAGTGTTTTTCAAGATAGGCGAATAATTCCCGGTCCTTGATTACCGCGTATTTTATCACTTCTGCCATTCCGCAGGAGAGTTGGCGCCGGCTTAAGCTCTTTAATAACGTCGTGTCGCTGAGGACCAAGCGCGGCTGGTAAAAAGTTCCCACCAGATTCTTGCCTTCCTTTAGGTCAACCGCGGTCTTGCCTCCTATCGCGGAATCAACCTGGGCCAACAGGGTAGTGGGAATCTGCACCAAAGGCACACCTCTCTTGTAAATAGAAGCGACAAAGCCGGCTAAATCCCCCACCACTCCCCCGCCGAAAGCGATCACAAAGACCTTACGTTTTTTATCAAAGTTGGCCAGATCCCTTATTACCGAAGAGAGGTTTTCGATGGATTTACTTTTTTCCGTATCGGCTACCAGTTTAAATTTGAGCTTAAAGCCGCTTTTCTTAAGGGTCTCCTGCAGCGCCGAGCCACATTTATTTTTTACCAGAGGATTAGTAATCACATAGGCGTCAGAGCCTACTCTCATTCTCTTTAGATGACGCCCGAGTTTGGAGATTATGTTGTTCCCGACGATAATATTATAGGAGCGTTCCCGTAAATTAACTTTTATTATTTTCATTTCTTACACGGATTAGCACGAATTACACACGGATTAACACAGATTAAATCCATGAATATCCGTGTGCAATCCGTGTATATCTGTGTTTAATTAATAAATACCCAGTAACCTCATTATCAGGTTGACCGCCGGCCAGAGAATCCGTTCAAATAAGCCGAACCAAATAAATAATACCAGTATGATAAATGAATACGGCTCGATGGCATTGTATTGGGATGCCAAAGGCTCCGGCAGAATTCCTGAGAGTATCCGCGAGCCGTCCAGCGGCGGAACGGGGATAAGGTTGAAGACTCCTAACACAACGTTTATCAGCGCCAAGTTTGCAAAGATAACCTTAATCCAGACTGCCAGCGGCGTAAATTTTATTAAAAGGCTTAAAAACACCGCGAAGATAAAATTCATCAGGGGTCCGCTTGCCCCGATCCAAATAATATCCCGCTTAGGGTTTTTCAATGCCCAGTAATTAATCGGCACCGGCTTTGCCGCCCCAAAAACAAAGGCCCCGTTTGTGCTGATGAATAAAAACAAGGGCAGCAATAAAGTCCAAAAAAGGTCGATATGCGCCAGAGGGTTTAAGGTAAGCCTGCCGGAGTATTTGGCTGTTGAGTCCCCTAATTTATAGGCAACCAAGCCATGGGCGAACTCATGTACGCTCATTGCGACGATTAACATGCTGAAAGAGAAGGCAAATTTTATTAAAAGCCCGGACATAATTATTTTAACTCCTCGATTGAGTTGACTTCAATAGTGGTAAATTTTTTATTTTCCTGCGCTGTTATTTTGACGCCCTTAACCTTTGCCCTGCGGTAATTAAAGCCGTTTAGTTCTTTTTTATCGCCCTTTAACAGGAATACCTCCTTATCTTGAGTGAGTAATTTATGCGTTGCCTTACGTCCGAAAACTTTCCCGTAAGGCGTAACAATGCCGGTGAGGGTAATTTCGCCGTCTTTTTTTGCCTGTGGCTGTGCTTGTTCCTGTTTAACGGCGGATGTTGTGGTAAGGGGTATTTCTACTGCTACAGGGTTGGCGGTAATCTCGGGTTTTTTTTCAATAAATTTTTTGTGGATCCATCCGAAACTATTTTCTACCGGCTGGATTTTATACCAGCTTTCGTCTTTTCCTAAGACATGCACAGTTTCGTCTTTTTGCGCGACACCCAATACAAGGGAATCTTTACTCGGTTTAAGGCGGACCCTGCTTTTGTTTTTAACTACCTTGGCGTCTTGGCAAGGCTCATCAAGGCAAACTGCCAGCCCCCGGCTTATATAAGAAGGCGTATCTATAGGGAGCCTGACCTTATACCAGCCGTAAGATTCACCGACTACGGTTAGCTCACGGCCTTTGCCGACGGTGGCTATTATTCCGGAGTTGACCGTAGAATCAGAGCGTATATTTATTCCCCCTTCTTTTACTATACCCTGAAAAGGAAATTCGCTCTCTGCAATAGCAATACTAAATAATAATAAAGAGATTACGGCGGGGATTATTCTATAATAAGCGGGAGAAAAGCGCATCTATCACTTTTTCTCTTTGGCAGATGCCTTGGACTGGGCTTCTTTGGCAGCCGGTTTTGCCGCCGCTGCAGCGGGTTTGGTTCCGGCGGCTTTTGCTTGGGTTTCGGCTGTTGCCGCAGCGGCAGCTGCACCTTCTGCCGCAACGGTTTCCTCAGCTTTTTCTATCTTTTCTTTCTTAATTTTTATCTTTAGGGTCTTTATTTTAGGCAGGCCGTAAACGTTTTCCCCTTCTTTCCAAGTGCCCTTTTCCGACATCATCCTCAGGCGCTCGCTGCGTTTCAGGACAGACCTATGTTTTTTATCTTTTTCCGGTGTATTTAACGACGGGTGTATAGACATGGGTTTAAAGCCTCCTTAAATAGCAATCTTTGTAGTCTTTTCTTAAAACTATCAGCCAATTCTTTGCCGCTTCTTTATTGGGGAACCTCCCGACGCAAAGAATAATATAGTTTCCTTTTTGCAGGATAAAACTAGACATGCCCTTTTGTTTCAGGGCATTGGCTTGGCTATCGGCGGTTTTCTTGGCCTTATAGCTTGCCAGTTGAATAGTATATTCTCCGGCGTCAACCTGCGTTTTTTGCTTCTCTTTTTCATCGTTTGGCGGCGGACTTAACGGCTCGCGGCGCCGGACAGCCGTTGTTTTTTCCGGAGCGGGTTTGACGGCAGCCTGCCCATGCTGTTTTTTTACCGCTAAATCAAAGCGCGGCTGGTTCCTCAAAGAAGAAATTTCCCTCCCCCTTTTTACTCCATAAGAAAAAGCGACAATACAAATAAAGGCAATTCCGATAAAGACAATTATCTTTTTTTCATAGCGGCGTATGAACTTAAAAAAACGCCTGCCCTGCGGCCGGGGTGGCATGCCGCCGCCTGCTTCCTTGAATAATTCTAACTGGTAATTATCATAACCCTCAATCATAGCTTTTATTATACCCCTACTTCTTATTTGTTTTCAAGTAAATTTTTGCGCTGATTCTTTTTATCACCCTAAGGAACGCCTCTACGACCTTAGGGTCAAACTGCGTGCCGCTTTTTTTTCTGATTTCTTTAATCGCGGCGGAGATGCTCATCCTTTCGCGGTATGGCCTGCCGTAGACCATTGCCTCAAATGCGTCGGCAACCGCCATAATCCGCGCCCCCTGGGGAATCTGCCCTTTTTTTAACCTGGAAGGATAGCCGGTGCCGTTATATTTTTCATGATGGTGCATGATTATCGGGATGACCGGTTTTAATATCTGCATTGGCCGCAGGATTTGCGCTCCCTTTAACGGATGGCGCTTGATGATATCATATTCTTCCGGCGTCAATTTTTTGGTCTTGGTGAGTATCTCTATCGGTATATCGGCTTTGCCGGTATCATGCAGGAGGCTGGCGAATTTTAGACTTTCTATCTGCTTGGGGTCAAGGTGCATACAGTGGCCGATGCCGGTTACCAGTTTACAGAAATACGGGGAATGGGTATATTCATGGGGCACGCGCGTATCTAATAATGTCACCAAGGATTTTATTCCGCCGAGGATTGTCTTTTGCTGTTCATCGTAAAGCTGCAAATTTTTAATTCCGATTACCGCTTGTTCCGTCAAAGTAGTAAGAATTTCTTGGTCGGTGATGCTAAAAGAGCGGGTTTTATTGCCGCGCCGGATAATCACCATACCGATTATATCTTCGGAAATCAAAGGTATCCCCAACAGTGTATCGTGTCTAACCGAACAGAGCCGCTTGAGTATCTTTTTTTCCGTGCGGTCGGTGATTTTTACCTTACTGTCAATGAGGTGTTTATTTTTTTTGCCGGCGACACACTTTAAAGCGGAATATTTTTTTGAAGGATCCAAAAGCAGGATCATGCAGTAGTCGGCATCAAAGAGCTGGCAGAAAAGACGCGTCATCCGGCTGATCAGGTCTTTTAATTCAAAGGTGGAGTTAATCACGCGGTAAACGCTGTGCACCGACGAAAGCAGGAATTTATACTTTTTCGTATGGGTCAAATAATTTTTTGTATTCATCTAAGGCATACCTGTCCGTCATCCCCGCGATATAATCGCAGATTACCCGGCGCACTCCGTCTTTGTGCATCTTTTTTTGCGCCTCCGCCGGCAGCTGCTCCGGTTTTTCAATATAAACCTTGAATAACTCTTCAATGAAGCGTTTGGCTTTGGTGCTCATCCTGATTACGCGGTAATGGTGGTAAAGCCGTTCCATCAGGAAAGACCGCAAAGGTACTTTTAAGTTTAACATATTTTTGCTGAATAGCACAACTTTTTTATCAATTTTTTTCGCGTCGGCAGGGGATTTAAGCCTGTATTTTTCTATGTTGCTTTGCGCTTGACGGATGAGGTCGGTGACTTGGATATTAATTAAGGAGCGGATGATTAAGTATTTCCTCTTATCCGCGCCTAATTTACCGTATTCCGCAGTTATCTGGTTTTCTATGTTATTCCATATGGAAAGTTTTTTCAAATCCTCTTCCCTGATTAGCCCGGAGGTCAGGCCGTCGTCAAGGTCATGATTGTCATAAGCAATCTCGTCAGCGATATCCACTACCCGTGTTTCTAAAACCGGCAGTTCATCGGGGTTCAGTTCCTTAATGGGCTCCGCCTTGTCAAATGCCGAAGAATGTTTTACTATTCCCTCCCTTACCTCCCAAGAGAGGTTAAGTCCTGGAAAATCAGGGTATCTTTCTTCAAGGTAATCTACCACCCTTAATCCCTGCAGGTTATGGTTGAAGCCGCCGAAGCCGGACATAAGGTCGTTTAACGCTTCTTCCCCCGAATGACCGAAAGGGGTATGCCCCAAATCGTGCGCTAAGGCTATTGCCTCGGTAAGGTCGGTATTTAATCTTAGGGCCGAAGCGATTGTTCGGGC
>Ga0172375_10005738_pt1 | contig 17754 bp, 8 predicted proteins | sample LakKiv1m_FD_114537 | JGI IMG/M metagenome (GOLD analysis project Ga0172375, IMG submission 114537) | Freshwater microbial communities from Kabuno Bay, South-Kivu, Congo - kab_092012_11.1m | ecosystem: Environmental > Aquatic > Freshwater > Lake | place: Democratic Republic of the Congo...
CAGGCGCACCGGCCAGCGGACCCCGGAGGCGCTGACCGCATGCCCGGAAACCACCAGCCGTCCGCGCCCCTCCCGGAGACCGGTCAGTTCCAGGGCCAAGGGCTCACGCGCCGCCGTGGCGCCGTCAGCCGCCACCACCCGGAGCAGCGGGAAGAGCGAGGCGGCGCGTTCCCACTGGGTGCCATTCCACACCTCGGCCAGGGCATAGCCATCTCCCGTGGCGTCAAGGACGATCGCCGCCCGGCACCACGGGTTCGCCACCAGCGCCCAGCGTCCTGCCGGCGAATCCACGACACGCACGTCCGTACCCCCGGGACGGTCGGTTGGCAGGGCCGGCTCCGCCGGGTAGACGCGGATCCTGACCGTCTCGAGGCGGCCGCCCAGATCGGCCTCGACCCGCAGTTCGCCGGGGTCCCTGACGACAAGGTCCGGCCAGCTCACGGCCCCCTCCTCGCCAGGCGCCAGCGCGGGCGTCAGCGCGGTGGCCTCCCCTGCGACCCCCGGCAGCGGCGAACCGTCCGCGCCGCTGAGGCGCAGAGGCAAGGCGCGGCCGGCGGGAAGGCTCCCTGCACTCGAGTTCCGCAAGGGCAGCACGATGCGGAACGGCCGGCCGGCGGTGGCGAAACCGGAGTCCGGGCCGAGACCCAGGGGCTCGACGGCATAGGCCCACGGCGCGTGACACCAGGACACCGCCGCGAAGGCCTCGGCCGGCTCGCAACGCACCTCGGGCGGCGCCCAGGCAGGGTAGAGGACCGGCAGGCGGTGCGTGCCCGCAGCCCGTTGGGCGCGGGTGATGGCAGAGCCGACGCCGGCCACCACGCTGGCCGGTCCCTGGAGGCGGACCTCGACCAGGGCCACCCCCGCGGCCGTGGCCTCCCCCGGCTCGCTCGTGCCGGACGGCGCCAGGACCACCACCCGCGGCCGGCCGAACAGGGCCCAGTCAAAGGCGGCATTCCCGTCGACCGCGTTGGTCCGGAACGCGACCACGATCTCCTGGCCGGCCCAGGGCGTCAGCTCGACCACCCGCGGGAACCAGCCGGTCTCCGCCAGCGTTTCGCCCAGGAGCACCTGGCCCTGCACGACCACCGAGAAGCGCACTCCGTTCGGATGTCGCGGATCGCTCCACGGGATGCCGTCGCTCATGCCGAGATGAACCAGCAGCAGGACTCGCTGCGCGCCAGGGCACGCGGGGACCGCCACCGGGGCAAAGACGACCTCGGCATCCCCCTGGCCAGGCGGGTGCAGCGCCAGCGCCGGCAGGACCACCGAGTCAGCCCGGGCCAGCGGGTTCACCCGGGCATCCGCCGTGTTGCGGACCTCAGCCCGCGGGAACTCGTCCAGCAGCGCGCAGACCTCCCGCACCTGGACCTCGCCGGCAGCCGGCCCCGTGAGCTGGGCCACGGCGAGGCAGGATGGGATGAGCAGAGCCGCGGCGAAGCGCTGCATGGGTGTCACCATTCGGGACGGGCCGCGAGCCGCAGCCCGTTCTGGCGTTCCCTCAGCCGGCAGAGCTCGGCCTCGATGTCGCTTCCTTCGTAGAACGAGAGCCAGCCTTGCAGGTGCCGCCGTTCGCCCGGCGGGCAGTCGGGGAACTGCGGGTCCGAGTGGATGCAGGGGCAGGCCGGGTTGGCCCAGGCGCGCTGGCAGCCTTCCCAGGCGGTGATCAGCCAGCGGGTGCCGGCGGCGTTCCGGCAGGCGGCAAAGGGCGCCTGCAGGACCCGGCTCTGCGGCGGCTGGTCGGCGAACTCCGGCAGGCGGCCGAGCATCACACAGATCTGGACGCGGAGGTCGCGGAGGGGCTCCGCAGCGCCGTTCTCGAGCCAGAGCTCCAGCCGCAGCCCGTCCGGCCCGGGACAGACGCCGGCGCCGAAGGCCACCCCGTTCGGCAGCACGCGGTGGCCGGCCAGGCTGCCGCCGGGGAGGCGGTCCCACTCCAGAGGCGGCAAGCGGATGCCCTGCTGCCGCCAGGGAGTCGGCGGGGCAGCGTCGTGTTCGTGCGCCAGGTAGAGCAGCCCGTGCTGCCACCAGATGGCCTCAGGCAAATCCACGACGGCGTAATCCTGCGCGGCCCAGGGCGCGAAGACGCTGAATTTGGTCTCGCGCTGGGGCGCCACGGCGCCGTCGAAAAAGCCGCGGCGCGGGTGGCGCCCGCCCGGGTACGGGAGGACCCGCAGCGACGCCCCCGGCGGGGGCACCGGTAGCGGCTCGCCGGCGACACCCAGGCGGCGCAGGGCGTCCTGGACGTCCGCCAGGCCCAGTCCCAGCGCACTCGCCGCCTCACCCGCCGAGTAGCCATGGCCGTGCACCATGGTCTCCAGCCAGTAGCGCAGGTCGGCTTCGTCCCGCGGCGGCCGGTAGTCCTCCAGCAGCCGCGCCAGGGTCGTGCGCAGCCAACCAGGGACCTCGCCGAGGTCGGCCCAGACGGTCGGCGGCTGGAAGTGCGCCGGCGTCACCCGGGCCGTGATCAACTCTTCGCGAAACCGCTTCGCCTGGGCCAGCGGCAGGCCCTGTGGGCCGAGGATGAAGCTGTCGCCATAGCTGACCAGGCCAGGCCGGCCGGTCTTCACGATGTTGGCCCGCACCACGACCATCTTGAGCTGGCAGGCCAGGCCGATGTGGCAGTTCCGCACCCACTGCATGTGGTCCTCGACCCCGGCGGCACCGATCTCGTTGTAGTGCGGGGTGAAGAGCACCTCGGCGCCCTGCAGGCGGGCCGCCATGGCCACGTGGGGAAACGAGCTGTCGTGGCAGACCGCGATCCCGAAACGCACCCCGTGCGCCTCGAAGACCGGCACCGACCGGCCGGGGGCAAAGTGCAGGTCCCGGGCGTCCCCGCCGGTCAGCAGGGCCTTGGCGTAGGTGCCCAGGAGCTGCCCGTGCTGGATCACCAGGATGCTGTTGTAGACCGCCTCGCCGACGCGTTGGACCCGTCCGACGAGGATCACCATCTCGTGGCCGGCAGACTCCGCCACGAACGCCTGGATCTCGGGGTCCGTCACGGGCCGGGCCCCACGCTGCACGGCCTCGGGGCTCTCGTAGCCCGAGAGGAAGGTCTCCGGGAAGGCCAGGAAGTGACTGCCCCGCGCGCGGGCCTCGGCCACGACGGACCGGGCCGTGGCCAGGTTGGCGGTGACGTCGCCCTCGCGGCAGAGGCCCTGGTAGGCGGAGATGAGGATGTCGTGTTGCATGGGGAACGGCCTTGGCTTGGGCGATCCGACAGATCCGACAGATCCTACCGATCGGGCCGATCCGCCAGGGTGGACGGGCCGCCCGCAGGCGTCAGCTCGGCGCGGGGAACGTCCGCACCAGCGTCTCGATCTCGGCAAAGCGTTCTCCGGCGAGCAGTTCACCGTAGGGCGCGAGGTGCGTGACATCCCGCCAGGCGGCCCATTCGCTGCCGGTGCGGCCGGCGAGTTCGAGCTGGAGGCTGACGAGGGCCTGTTCGGACCGCAGGAAGGCCTGCCGGGTGTCGCGGTCCCAGGCGGGCATGCGCCGGGCCAGTCGGGCCAGGCGCTCGCACATGACGTCGCAGAAACGCTTGCCCAGCTCCCGGGAGCTCTGGCGCCTGGCATCGCCACCGCCGATGCCCTGGTAGGGCGGGTCGCCCTGCAGGCGATCCAACTGCACCAACTCCGGCATCAGCTCCAGCATCAGCGAGGTCTCGAAGACCCCGCCGTGGTCGCCGGTATAGCCCACGTCCAACGCCAGGAAGTACTCAGGGGTGCCCAGGATGGGGATACCCAGGCGCTGGGACTGCCGCACGGCCGTCTCGCGGACAACCATCTGCTGCGACGCGCCATAGTGGCCCGTGAACAGGACGATGGCCCGGAAGCCGATGCGCTTGAGCTCGCCGCACAGGCTGATCAGCCATGGTTCCAGAAGTCTGGACACCAGCGTTGGTTCCGGCTCCATGACCACGGTGTAGGGCTGGTCCACGCCGCCGACCCCACCATACAGCGGCGGCAGCACCACCCCGCCTCCGGCGCGGGCCGCGCGCACGCAGAGTGCATGGGCCTTGAGGGCGTCCAGGCCGAGGGCATTCTGGACGCCGTGCCACTCGAGCGTTCCGAGCGGCACCAGGGCCGTGGGGCAATCCCGCAGGGCAGCCTCGATCTCGTGGGGCAGCATGCGCTCCCACTGGACGTTACGGGGCGGAGTGGTCATGGTGTCCCGGTCCTCAGTGCTCGACTTCCCCGTGGACTCTGAAGCGGAGGGTGCAAGCTCCGGCGCCGGGGGCGAGGCGCAGGTGAACGATGCCGGCGGGGTCGCGCTCCCAGGGCGCCGGCGTACCGTCGGGGAGGCGCGCGTCGAGCTCAGGCGTGGTGCCGGGGGGGAACCAGACCTCGGTGTCGCCGGCAGCCTGCCCGGTCGTGTACTGCAGCTCCATCCAGCCCTCCTGGCAGCGTGCGGCCTGGGGCCGGCCCGCGATAGCCCGGACATAGGGCCGGGTCAGGTGCTTCAGCGCGTCCGCCCGGATCAGGACGCCCCAACTCCAGGCGGCCCAGCCGCACAACCGCGCGTCGAACTCGTCCAGTTGGTCGCGGAAGAAGCGGTCGTTGCCAAAGGCCGAAGGCGATGGGCTGCACCACTCCCCGAACCAGACCGGCACGCCCATGCGCCGGCCGGCCTCGAGGCCACGGTCCAGCATCCAGCCGATGCGTTCGGGGGCCCCCTCGTAGGCGAGCCCGATCTCCGTGGCTGTCTCGTAGTAGTGCGGGGCAAAGACCGTGTTGGCATGCGGCGTCCCGTCGGGTCGGCGCGGGGCCTTCAGGGCCGTCTCCACGGCGCAGCCGGCCAGTACGTATGGCTCGAAGAAACAGAGGTGTTCCGGGTCGACCTCGCGGAGGGCGGTCACGAGCCGGTCGTAGAAGGGCTGCTGCTTGGCGACCTCGAAGGAGTGCACCACCGGCTCGAGGTCCCTCAGCAGCCGCTCCAGTTGGCGGAGGTCCTGCAGGGGCGCGGCGAGTTCGGCGTACTGGCGGTTCGGGTCCGGGCTGGCCAGGGCCGCCAGCCACTTGGCCAGCATCGCCGGACCGAAGGAGCGTCCGACCGATCCCAGCACGGCGGCGACAACGCCGGCGGTCTCGGCGCCGGGCCAGGGCTCGTTGATCAGGTCGTAACCGGCCACCGTGGGGTCGTCGCGGAAGCGCCTGGCCACGTGCTGCCAGGCGCGAAGGTAGTGCGTCTGGATGCCGACCCCGTCGGGCCCGGGCGCATCGGCCCAGAAAGCGTCGAAGCAGGCCATGACCGGCTGGGCCAGGTAGTTCAGGCCCCAGTAAGGCGCCGGGACCATGGGCAGGCCGCGGTCCTGGCAGGCCCAGGCCGGCGCGCCATCGCCGCCATACCGGCGCGAGAAGAGGTCCTGGTGCATATCGAGGATGGCCCAGACCCCCGCCTCGCGGCAGGCCCGCACCATCTCCTCGATCTGCTTCAGGTAGCCGGCGCTGTACGTGCCCGGCTCTGGCTCGAGCCCTTCCCAGGTGAAGACGATTCGCAGGCAGGTGAAGCCCCAGGCGGCGTTCTGGGCCTCGAGCTCGAGCAGGCCGGGATCGAAGACCCTGACCCCATCCTTGCCGACGTTGCCGGTGTTGAGCCCGCGCAGGATGACGACACGGCCCTGGCCATCCACCAGGTAGGGCCCGTCTGCCCGCAGGAAGGCTGGCGTTGCCGCGGGGGCCGCGCTGGCCTCCGCGCCGACCGCTAGCCGGCCCCATGCCAGGAGGAGAGCACCGGCCAGGAGGGCACGGCGCGTTCGCGTAGACCAGGATGGTGAGTGCAGCCCGACCATGGGGGGTGTTCCCCAGTCTGTACCGGTAGCCTGTCGACGCGACCCGTTCGTCACAACGTACTCCGGCGCGAGCCGCCTGGCTATGGGGCGCGGTCCTCGCGAGGCACCGACGGCGGCGGCGAGGCGGGGTCGGCCGGGGCACGGGCGCCGTCGGGAGCGGCAACAGGGGCGCCGGTCAGGAAGAAGTCGCGCCGCGCCTGGTATGCCTGGGCAAGGGCCGCGGTCGCGCTGCCGGTCGGCGGGGCCTCCGTCAGGCTGGGCGGCGTGAGGCACTCGCGCCAGAAACCCAGCATGCCATCGGTCAGCACGCAGACATCGGTCCGGCCCTGCCGGCGGAGTGCCAGCCACGCCTGGGCGGCGTAGGGGGTGCCGTTGGCGACGAGCACGATCCGGCCGGCGGTGGGCAGCTTTGAGGTGGCCTGCGTCTCGAGGTCCTCGATGGGGACGTTGATGGCCCCGGGGAGGTGGAACTGGGCGAAGGCCGCCGCCGGGCGGATGTCGACGACCAGCAGGTCAGGGGTACCGGCCTGCAGCAGTTCCGCCAGCTCCAGGGGGGCGATGTGGGTCCGCTCCGCCGCGAGCTCGGCGACGAGGCCGGGCTCAGGGGCAGTCCGGAAGGCGGCGGGCCAGGCCGGAACCACCCCGGCGTGGGTGCCGCCCGAGGGTGCCTCGGGCAGCCTGGTCGTCAGCCACGCCAGGGCCAGCAGCGCCAGCGCCGCGGCGGCACGCCGGCGGCGTATGGACGGGTCGGGGGAGGGCTGTCGGCCGATGACCTGCTGGAGCCAGGAGCTGACCGTGAAAACCAGCACGGCCGCACCACAGAGCAGGACCATCAGCCGTTCCGGCGGCAAGTCCAGGGTCGTATCCAGGTGCAGGCCGGCGACGTGTCTGCCCTCGTACAGGGGCTGCACCAGCGGGAACAGCTCGCTGAAGAGGATACTGCCGAAGACGGCGCCCACGAGGAACACCAGCGCATCGAGCTTGGCGCTGGCCAGGCCGACCAGGGCTGTGGCCGGACACCAGCCCCCGACCACGAGCCCGATGCCGAGGACCAGTCCGCCCACGATCTGGGCACCCCAGTAGGTGTCCAGCACGACCACCTGGCCGAGGTCCAGCCAGCCGAAGGCGGTCAGAAAGCGCACGCCCAGCAGGGCCACCACCACGGCCGTGAGCAGGACCTTCAGCACCGCCATGTCCCGGAAGTAGAAGGCCCCGGTCAGGCGGCGGCTGCTGCCGAACCCGGCCTGCTCGAGGAAGAAGCCGAACAGCACACCGATGAGGCCGGCCAGGATGAAGCCGATGCCCGAGTCGAGGAGTTCGAGCGAGTAGAGGGTGCCGTTCATCGCCACTCCCTCCGCACCAGCAGAGCCGCGGCATAGGCACCGGCGAAGAGGCAGCCCAGGAAGACCGCGCTGCCGGTGAAGAACAGGGCGGTGCCGGTGACGGCCTGGCCCATGGTGCACCCTCGGGCCAGTTGGCTGGCGAAGCCCGCGAGGATGCCCCCAAACAGGGCCAGGGAGAGACGGCCGGCGACCGAGATGCGCGGCCCCCGCTCGATCATCGGCGCGACGCGGCGCGAGGCCGCGGCCGAGAGCAGGCCACCCAGGCAGGTGCCGGCCGCCATGAACACGAGGTAGGAGCTCAGCACCTGCGGCTGGCCGGCCCTGAACCACTCGCCGAAGCAGGGCGACGCGGCGACGCGCTCGGGGCGGAGGAGGGAGTCGGCCCAGGCGGCGACGCGGGCCAGGCCCCCGGAGGCATCCAGGCCGGTGCCCAGCACGCACAAAGCGAACAGCAGCACCAGCCCAAGCCCAAAGCCGGCCGCGTACGGCGACCAGGGCGGCAGACCCGCCTCAGCGCCCTCGGGCAATCCGCCGGAGCGTTGCTCGCAACGGGCCCCCGCCGGCAAGCTCGGAGCGACGGCAGGGCGCAGGGGCGTCGGCGGCGCCGAGGGGTCGTCGGCCGGTAGGACCGGCTCGACCGCAGGGCGCAGCGGCGCCGGCGGGAGCGGGTCCACCGGCACGGCAGACCCCGCCTCGGCGGGCGGGGGCGTTGGGCGCGGGCTGTCGGCCATGGTCATGGGCCTCCGGATCCCCGGAATATACAGCCGCCCGGCGGCGCCCAGCATCTGAGGCTCGTTGTGAGGGCTTCCCCGCCAAGGGCGGGTCCGCCGCAGGCGGAAGCCCTTTCCGCGATGGGTAGACCCCTGAAGGCGGCACGACGGACCCCTCGCCGGCAGACGCGCGCGCCGGGCGGGGCTATGGTGTCAGCCGGCGGACGCAAGACAGTCGCGCGCCTGGAGGACTCCGATGACGGTCAGGAAAAGCCGTGCGCTCTGGAGCGTGGTGGCCTTCGGCATCGGGCTGGGGGGCACCATGCTGCCGCCGCTCGCGGCGCAGGCGCCGGCCGGCGCGCCCGCGGCGCTGGCCGTGGCGCGCTATGGCCTGGCCGAGTGGCCCGAGGCGGGGCGCGGCAACCACCGTGCCCTGGTCCAGGTGAAGGAAAAGACGCCGGCGGTGCGAGTCACCATTCCCTGGCGGCGCCGGGACCTTGCCCCGGAGAAGAAGGCGGTGCTGGTCTTCGACGCCGCGACGGGCAAGGCGGTGGCGAATACGATCGCCATCAGCGTCACCCGCGAGGCGGGTGACATCGCCTTTCAGCCGGAGACCGCCCCCGGCACGTACGAGGTCTACTACCTGCCCTATGATCCGCCCAAGAGCAACTTCGACCCCGTGGGGGAGTACTTCCCCCCCAAGGACACGGCTGATCCGGCCTGGCGTGCGGCCCATGGCCTCGCGGCCGACGCCCTGGCCCAGGGCGCCTGGAAGGCCCTCCCCGAGGCCGAGCTGGTCGAGATCCAGGCCCGCGGCGAGTTCCACCGCTTCGACCCCATGGAGGTCATCGCCACGGCGGCCGAGACCGCGGCCCTCCGGGAGCGTGCGCCGCAGGCGTCGTACCTGCTCTTTCCCGAGGACCGGCGGGACCCGATCCGCATGACCACGGACCTGCCGGCGAAGTGGGTCCAGGAGGGGCCTCGGGACGCCTTTGCCGGGGCCGCTCGACCCAATGAGTACTACGTGTTTCAGGTGGGCGTCTGGGCGGCGCGCCAGGCCATCCCTGGGCTGACGGTGGAGTTCACCGACCTGGCTGCCGAGGGGCGCCCGGCCATCCCGGCGGCCGCGCTGGCCTGCTTCAACCTCGGCGGCGTGGACTGGCTGGGCCGGCCGCTGTCACGGACGGTGAAGGTCCCCCAAGGCCGAGTCCAGGCGCTCTGGTTCGGGGTCCCGATCCCGCCCGAGGCCGCGGGCGTCTACCGCGGGCGCCTGACGCTGCGACCCGAGGGCGCGGCGGCGCAGTCGGTCGCCCTGGAACTGCGGGTCGAGGGCGAGGCCCTGGCGGATTCGGGCGATGCGGACCTGTGGCGGATGAGCCGCCTGCGCTGGCTCAATTCGGCCCTGGGGCTGGATGATGAGGTGGTGCCGCCCTACACCCCCATCCAGGTCGAGGGCGACACCCTGCGTTTCCTCGGCCGCAGCGTCACCTTCGGCCCGCGAGGGCTGCCGGCCAGTATCGTCAGCAATGGTCGTAAGGTCCTCTCTCTGCCGATGGAGTTCGTGGTGGTAACGGACCGCGGGACCGCGAAGGGCACGCCCGGCACGACGCGGGTATCGAGGCAGACCCCGGCCACCCTCGAGCGCGAGACGGTCTCGTCCGGCGACGGGCTGGGGCTGACCGTGCAGTCGCGCACCGAGGCCGACGGCTGCCTGACCTTCCGCGTCACCGTGCGGGCCGCGCGGGATGCCGCGGTCCAGGACATGCTCCTGGAGATGCCCTTGAACCGCGACGTGGCGCCCTACTTCATGGGCATGGGCCGCCGTGGCGGCCTGCGCCCGCCGGAGTGGACGTGGGCCTGGGACATCAATCGGGCTGACAACATGGTCTGGATCGGCGATGCCGACGCCGGCGTGCAGCTCAAGCTCATGGGGCCCATGGACACCTGGGATACTCTCAGCTTGAAGGACTCCGGCCTGCCGGCCTCATGGAGCAACGGCGGCCAGGGCGGCTGCACCATCACCGAGGCGGGCGAGACGGTCCTGGTCCGCGTCACCTCCGGCACGCGCACGCTCGATGCCGGTGAGGCCCTCGACTTCCGCTTCCGGCTGCTGGTGACCCCGTTCAAGCCCATCGACCCCAATCACTGGAACTGGCGCTACGGCGGCTTCGAGGCCGGCGGCAACGTCCTGCACCTGCACCACGGCACGTGGGAAAACCCCTACATCAACTATCCCTTCCTGACCGCCGACCGCATCCGGGGCCTGGTGCAGAAGGCGCAGGCCAGCCGCGTCCAGCGGGTGGACCTGGGCGAGCTGGCCTATCCGGCGCCGGGCAACCTCAAGACCGAGCGCGGCGCACTGCACGTCTGGGCCCGGGTGCTGTTCGACCCCACCCTCGTGGCGCCGCAGCAGGCCCGCTACAACCAGGCCCTCTTCAGCCTCGACCTGCCCAACCAGGACTCGGTCGGGTTCTACTGGAATATCGATGACCACGGCATGCGCGCCTACGTCCGGCAGGGCGCCCCGGAACTGAACCGCTACCCGGTGCTGATCCCCAGCGGCTCGCCGGACTGGCGCCAGGGCCAACGCCACCGGCTAACGCTCTCCTGGGGGGACCGCTTCGAGATCCTCGTCGACGGCAAACGCACCAACGCGGCCGACTACCGTGGTCTGTTCACCACCCCTCTCACCGGGGGCGTCCTGCGCTTCGCGGGCGGTTTCGCCCTGGATGCCGTGAAGATCACCGATGAGCCCTGCCGCGAGGGCGAGGCGGTGAGCCCGGTGGCGGATGAGCACACCCTCTTCCTGGACACGTTCGCCGCCATCACGGGGAGTGCCACCCGGCCCGAGCGCGCGGCGGAAGGGACCGTGGGAGCGTTCGAGGGCACCCTCGAGGCGCCGGCCGGCGAACAGGGCGCGGAGGTGGTCTTCTCCGCCCGCGAGGTGGACACCGGCCCCAAGGGCCTGAACCTCTACTACACCCTCGGCCAGGTCAGCAACTACGTCGCGGAGATGTGGCCCCTGCGCAGCCTCGGCGACGAGGTGCTGCGCACCAGCACCCAGGACGCCATGAAGGTCGGCGATACGGACTTCGGCGTCGGCGGCGGCTACGCCTGGCTCCGCGAGCACCTTGCCAGCGATTACGTCGTGGGCTGGCGCCAGCCGCTCCCCGACGGCCAGATCGATGCCGCCATCGCCACCCAGGGCCTCTCGCGCTGGCATAACCACTACGTCGAAGGCCTCAACTGGCTGATGCGTAATACCGGCATGGACGGCCTCTACCTCGACGGCATCGGCTACGACCGCGAGATCATGAAACGCGTGGCGAAGGTCATGTACAGAGCCAACCCGAACTGCCGCAGCAATTTCCATGGCGGCGACGGGTTCTCGGCCCCCTGGGACCCGGACCGGCGTGTCAGCACCGCCAACGCCAACCTCGAGCACCTTCCCTACATCAGCAACCTCTGGTTCGGCGAGCTGTATGACTACGACCGGGCGCCCGACTACTGGCTGGTGGAGATCTCCGGGATCCCCTTCGGCCTCACCAGCGAGATGCTGAACTATGAGAATGGTGGTAATCCATACCGTGGAATGATTTACGGCATGAGCGGCCGTCAGCATCCCTCGGCCCCGGCCATGTGGAAGTTCTGGGATACGTTCGGCATCCGCGAGGCCGAGATGCTGGGGTACTGGAGCCCCAAGTGCCCGGTGCGCACGAACGCGCCGGGGGTGCTGGCCACAGCCTACCGCAAGCCTGGCAGCGCCGCCATCGCCCTGGCCCACTGGCCATCCGAGGAGGCGCCGCTGCCGGTGGCGAACGTGGCTCCCGGTGGGCAGGTTCCGGCTGCGGACGGCTCGCTCAGCCCCGGCGAGTGGGAGGCCGCCACTCGCATCGTGCGGATCCACCGCTTCGGCCAGGATACGGCGCCGGACCTGCCCTGCGAGGTCTTCATCACCCACGACGCCGAGCGCCTCTACGTGGGCTGGCGCTGTGCGACCGGCGGCGCCAAGCCCAAGGCGACCGCCACCACCCGCGACGGCGCCACCTACGAGGACGATGCCATGGAGCTGTTCTTCCAGCCGGACCCCGCCTCCTCGACCTACTTCCAGTTCGTCGGCAACAGCCGCGGAGCGTTCATCGATGGCCGAGGCCAGGACTCGACCTGGAACGGTCCGTGGGAGTACAAGGCCTCCGTGCAGGCCGACTCCTGGCAGGGCGAGCTGAGCATCCCCTTCGCCGCCTTCGGCCTGGCGGCCCCGGCACCGGCGAGCACCATGGGCTTCAACGCCTGCCGTGACCAGCAGACCCCGGCCCACGAGCTCTCGTCCTGGGCCCCGGTGCGCGGCAGTTTCCACGACCCTCAGCACTTCGGCAGTCTCCGCTTCGGACCGGGCCCCGCAACGCGCGAGGGACCCCGCAGCGACGAGGAACGGCGGCGGGAGGCGGTCAACGTCGCCCTGAGCGTCGACTGGCAGGCCCTTGGGCTGAACCCCGAGCGCGTGCGGCTGGTCGCCCCAGCCATCAGGGGATTCCAGCCGGCCGCCGAATTCGCTCCGGGGGCGACCATCCCCGTCGAGCGCGCCAAGGGCTGGCTCCTGGTGGCCGCGGAAGCGCCGGCGGCGGCCCCGTAGACGGCGGCGGCGGCGCGCCGTCCCGCGGCGGCGGGACTGTGCTTGCCCTTCACACCCGCGGCATCGCGACAGGGCCCTGGAGGGCGAGGGCAGGCCCGCGGACGCGGGACGGACCGCTGCCACCTGCGCCGGGTGACCGCCGCGGGGCCACCGTGGGCCGGCGGCCCGCCGGGATCCTTGAAAGCAGGTCCGACGCGTGGCAAATTCCGCCTTCAGCCATCCGTTATCTCCATGTATGCCATTGGGTTTGCCTCCGCGACCGCCTCGCGACGCAGGGCGCCGCAGGGCGGACTCGTCTTGCGAGGTCCGTCGCAAATGGGCCGGAGCCGTGAGGATCGGGACAACCGAGGGAGCATCCATGAGCACCCCTGCGAAGAGATCTGGCGCCAGCCGCTACGCTGCCGCCGGTGCGGTCCTGCTATTGCTGTGCGCGGGGTCGGTCTCGGTGCGTGCTGCCCTTGACCTTGACGACTGGGTGTGGCGTACGCCCACCCCGCAGGGCAATCCGCTGGTCTCGGTGGCGTGGGGCGCCCCGGGCTTTGTGGCGGTAGGCGGGGCCGGGGCCGTGTTCACCTCGCTGGACGGGATCACGTGGTCTGCCCAGGACGCGGGGACGACCGCCTACCTGTCCGGTATGGCCTGGACGGGCACTCGTTACGTGGCCGTGGGCAGTCGGGGCACGATCGTGGCCTCTGCCGACGGCAGCGCCTGGACCCCGGTGGACTCGGGGGTCGGCGCGTGGCTGCGCGGGGTCCGCCGGCTGGGCGGACTGGTGATCGCGGTGGGCGACGAGGGGACCATCCTGACGTCCCCCGACGGCCTCGCCTGGACGCGCCGCTCGTCGGGGGTCCCGCCATGGCTGACCTTGACCGATGTCGCTCTGCATGTCGGCGTCCCGGAGGATCGCTTCGTGGCCGTCGGCGATGACGGCATGGTGGCCACCTCACCAGACGGCTTCAACTGGAGCGTGGCAACGACGCCCACCACCGCCGACCTGCGCGGCGTGGCCTGGGGTGGTACCCAGTTCGTCGCCGTGGGCAAGACCGGCAGCATCCTGACCTCGAGCGATGGCAGCGCCTGGACACCCCAGGTCTCCGGCACCCCCTACCACCTGTCCTGCGTCGCCTGGGACGGGACCCAGTTCTGCGCCTTGGGCGACGATGGGACGATCCTGACCTCGACGAACGGGACAACCTGGATTCCGCGGGCCTCGGGGGCCGTCTCCTACCTGCGCGGCCTGGCCTGGTCCGGGAGTCAGTTCTGCGGGGTTGGCGACTTCGGCATGATCGTGACCTCCTACGATGGTCTGGCCTGGGCGCAGCAGACCGCCTATACCGACGTCCTGTCCTCGGTGGCCTGGTCCGGAACTCAGTACTGCATCGTCGGCGACCTGGGTGCGGTGCTGACCTCCGTCGACGGGAGTGTCTGGAGCCGCCAGGACTCGGGCACGGGCGCGTGGCTGTCGGGGGTGACCTATGGCGATGGCGCCTTCGTGGCGGTCGGTGACGATGGCACGATCCTGGCCTCGACGGACGGCATGACCTGGGACCCGCGCACATCCGGTACGACGGCCTTCCTCTCGAGCATCCTCTGGAGCGGCACCGGCTTCCTCACGGTCGGCGAACGCGGGACCGTCCTCACCTCCCTGAACGGAACCGCCTGGACGGCGGCTACCCCGGTCACGGCGGAGTGGTACTCGGACGCCGCCTGGTCTGGCTCGCTGTACGTGGTGGTGGGCAGCAATGGCACCATCGTCACCTCGCCGGATGCTGTAGCCTGGACCCGGCAGGCGTCCGGGACGTCGGAGTTCCTCGCCGGCGTCGTCTGGGCCGGGGCCCAGTTCGTGGCGGTGGGCAGCCGCGGGGCCGTTCTCACCTCGGCCGACGGCATCGCCTGGACCCCCCAGGTCTCCGGCATCGTCGCGTCGCTCACGGACATCGTCTGGTCGGGCACCGACCTGGTCGCCGCCGGCGCCGCCGGCACGGTCCTCAGTTCACCGAACGGGCAGGTATGGACGCCCCGGGACTCCCGGACCACGCAGTGGCTGCACGGGCTGAACTGGTCTGGCACGCAGTTCACAGCCGTGGGTTCGCGCGGGGCCATCACGGTCTGCGCCACCTCCCCGGCGACCCTCCCCTCCCCGACCTGGCTTGCCCTGAATCTGGGCGACGAGATCACGCGCGACCCGGCTTTACTGCTCTACAACACCTGCAGCGGCACCCCCACAGACTACATGGCCAGCGAGTCGCCGAGCTTCGCCGGCGCCACCTGGGTGCCCTACCTCGATGCGCCCCGTTTCCAGCTCTCGGCGGGCGACGGCGAGAAGACGGTCTATTTCCGCGTCCGCGACGGCCTCTCAGAGTCCATCTGGATCAGCGACACCATCCTCCTGGACACCACGGCGCCGGTGCCGGTCCTGTCGACGCTGACCCCCGATCCCACGCGCGAGTCGCCGTTCGCGGTGACCGTCACCTTCCCCGAGCCGGTCTGGGGCTTCGGCCTGCCCGCTGGCGTGCTGGTAACGGGTGGCACGGCAAGCGGCCTCACCGAGACCGGGCCCGACCTGCAGTGGAGCTTCCTGGTGACGCCCTCTCGAGAGGGCACGGTGACGGTCCAGGTCGTGGCGGGCGCGGCCGAGGACGCTGCCGGCAACCCCAGCGCGGCGGCCACGCCACTGCGGCGACTCTATGACGGGACGGCCCCGGCGGTATCCGCGTTCCAGCCTGCCAGTGGGGCGACCGGGGTGGCGCGCAATGCGACCCTGTCCATCACCTTCGGCGAAACCGTCCTCCCCGGGTCCGGCTCGGTCCGCCTCTGGCGGGTTGCCGACGGCGCCCTGGTGGAGACCATTCCCGTGGGCGGCGCCGGCGGCGTGGCCGTATCGGGCACCACGGCGATGATCCCCCATGCCCAGTTCAGTGCCGGCGTGGCCTACTATGTGACCGTTGACCAGGGGGCCGTCACGGACGTGGCCGGCAGCCCCTTCGCCGGGATCGCCGGTTCAACCCCCTGGACGTTCACGGTTCAGCCCTGGACCGTGACCTTCCAGTACGGCTCGAACGGCGTGGTCACCGGTGCCCTGGTGCAGACCGTGGCGGAAGGCGGCAGTACCACGCCCGTCACCGCCGTGCCGGGCACAGGCTACCGCCCCCTGCGCTGGACGGAGCTGGGTGTGAGCCTGGGCAACGCCAACCCCTTCGTCCTGCCCAACGTCACCGGTGACCACGTCATCACCGCCGAGTTCGAGGTCAGTACCTACCTGGTGACCTTTGCCCCCGGCGCCAACGGGACCGTGACCGGGACAGCCGCCCAGACCGTCGCCCACGGCGCGGCCACAACCCCGGTCACGGCGGTGGCCAATCCGGGCTGCCACTTCGTGCGCTGGCGCTTGGCGGGTGGCCCCTATAGCACCGCCAATCCCCTCACCATCACCAACGTCACAGCGGCCATGGCCCTGACGGCTGACTTCGCCATCGACTCGTACACGGTGCTGTTCCTGGCCGGGGCGAATGGCACCCTCAGCGGGACGACCGTGCAGGTCAGGAACTACGGCGGAACGACGTCGGCCGTCACCGCGGTGCCAGACTTCGGCTACACCTTCGACGCCTGGGACGATGGCAACACCGACAATCCGCGTGTCGTCTCGCCGGTGCAGTCCGACCTGACCCTGACGGCCCTGTTCCGCCCGGGCAATCCCGTGGACCCGGATGGGACGTTCGTGACCCTGGTCGACACCGACGACGTGGTGGCGGGGCGCGGGATCTGGGACTTCACGGGGTCCTACGCGGTGACGGTCGGCGCAGGGTCCCTGGCGCTGACCCTCGTCCAGGATGGCAGCGGCAGGCTGACGGGGACCGGCACCTACACCACGACGACCCTCACCATGACCCTCGACCCGACCCGGCTCGCCGGTTCCGTCAAGGGCACGGGCAATGACGTGGTGATGAAGCTCCATGCCATGGGCAAACAGGCCGATCCCACCAACAGCAACCGCGAGGAGATCGTGGTTATCGATCTGCTGTTGACGCTCAACTACGCCGGCAAGAGCCTGGACGGGGTGGCCACCATCCGGCGCGGCCGGCGGGCGCCTACCACCAAGACCGAGTCCGTCCTGAACGTCAGCCTGCCCGTGCCTGCGGCCATGGATGGCACCTACGGCATCGGCTGGGACTTGACCCTGCAGGGCACCAAGGTCGCCGGCGACGCCGTCCTGTACCTCTCCAACGGCACGCAGTACCTGCTGGGGGTCTCCGGCAAGCAGGCCGCAGCCGGCCAGCCCTCGCGCATCACGGCTCAGGCGGACAACACGGATGTCATGGGCAAGGGCATCCGCATCCAGGCCCTCCTCGGTACCCTGGAGCCTGTCGGCGAGGGCCGGCCGTGGTGGGCCGTGCTCTCCTCCGTCAAGGGCAAGGCCCTCGGCCAGACGCTGGCCTGGTAGAGACAGGGGAAGCCCGCCGGGCGGGCGCCTGGCAATGTGGGAGGCGCGCTCCGTCGCGGCGACTCCGGGCGGGCGCCCGGCAATGTGGGACGCGCGTTCCGTCGCGGCGACTCCGGGCGGGCGCCCGGCAATGTGGGACGCGCGCTCCGTCGCGGCGACTCCGGGCGGGCGCCCGGCAATGTGGGAGGCGCGCTCCGTCGCGGCGACTCCGGGCGGTGAGGTACGCCGCATGGCGCCGAAACACCGGCCGCGAGCCGGGCTGGCTCACGCTATCCCTTGGCCTGCCCGCCACCCCCGTCCGAAACCACGCCCGCCTGGAGGGCAAGGGCAGGTCCCACGACCGCGGGACCGGACCGCAGCCGCGTGGGCTAGCGAAGCTCCGCCTCAGACCCCGTGGACGCCAGCCGTGGAGCATTGCTGGACCGGCCGCGGCCACAGGGGCGAACGCTCCCGCGGCCATCCTGCTGTCCAGCAGGACCGCAACCGCGGGACCGTGGGCGCTCCAGCCGGAAGACCGGGGACTGCGCGGACGCAGGGCTCGGTACCGGCCAATGCTCTACGCCGGACGTGGAATCGGCATCAGGCCGCCAAGAGCTCCCAGCGGTCTGGAGGCCGGGATCTCCGCATCCCGGCGGCGGGTTACGGAGAACCCGCCCTCCAGGCGCTCCCGGCGTGGCCGGGAACTTGCCTGAACGGTGCGGATGGTGCCTCATCAGGCGCAGCCAGGCGCCGGGCTGGCCTTACAGTTTCTTCACTTCGTAGGGGTGATCCCGCTTGGCCACGACACTGATGTCGAAGTGGACGAGCTCGGCCGGCTTGCCGGAGTCACTGCCGATGGC
>Ga0172375_10005739_pt1 | contig 17752 bp, 15 predicted proteins | sample LakKiv1m_FD_114537 | JGI IMG/M metagenome (GOLD analysis project Ga0172375, IMG submission 114537) | Freshwater microbial communities from Kabuno Bay, South-Kivu, Congo - kab_092012_11.1m | ecosystem: Environmental > Aquatic > Freshwater > Lake | place: Democratic Republic of the Congo...
CAGAGGGCCACAGAGTTTTACGCAGAGGGCCACAGAGTTTTACGCAGAGGGCCGCAGAGAATTATGAAAAGAACCACAAAGATTTATATTTCGAGCTGCTGCCTCTGTGGCCCTCCGTGCCTTTCTCTGTTTTCTCTGTGGTTAATTCTTTTTTCTCTGTGGTTAATTCTTATTTCCTCCGTGGTTAATTCTTTCCTCCTTTGTGGTTAAATAATTCATTATTCAGCCCATTTCATATAATATTGTCCTCAAATTTCCGGAATATTCCTGCTTATTTAAACAACTCCGGAACATGCTGACTGATTTCGGCCTTCAGCTCGGCAATGGCACTTTGGTTGATAAACCTCCCTGACGATTCATCAATCACCGAACGGAGTTCTGCCAAACCGATCTGCCCGGTCTTGTAAAGCGACAGGTAATAATACCACGATATGGTCGGAATATAAGCAGGCCGTTCGCTGTAATCCTTCTCGCGGTCGATGATCTTCTGCCGGCGGCTGATAAATACAACCTGCTGGTATTTTTCCTGGAGCAGCAAAGCCTGTAGATAGGCCGAGAAAAATGTATGCCAGCGGTGCACCATGATTTTATCCTTAAACGCCTTATAAAACGACGAAGCATAGCTTTCGGCTTCGGAAGGCTTGCCATTGGCATTTAAACTCTTGATAAACAATGAAGCAAAGCCAACCCGGTTGTGATAGCTGATTGTATTCTTCAGGTCGGGGATGGATTTCTGCAGCAGGTCGAGCGCGGTTTTATGCTGTTTAAGCCTGAGCAATACCGAACATAAATTATTGAGGTAATGGATGTAGTCGCTGCCTTTATCGCGGATTGAAAGATAACCGTAAAACAGGGCCTTTTCGGGCTCGCTGAGCTTGGCATGAAGGATAAGGCGGTTCGAATAGTAGTTGAGAAGGATCCGGCGCGAATAAAACTTGCCTTTCTCAATTTCACGATCGAGGTAATCGTACAACGAAACGATCTGATCGAGGCGGTTGTAGTTATAATAGAGGAAGGTAAGCCGCACGATCGCATAATAGCGGTTCAGTCCGTCCAATGACTCGTCGAAAAAGACTTCCTTCAGGAAGCTTTCCCATTTCTGCGATTCCTGTTTATGAAAGGCATATTGGCTAATGATGTCGCGGGTAGCTTCACTCAGGCGGCCAAAGATCATCTTCGAACGTTCGTAGGCGGCTTTGTTTTTTTCGAGGTATTCTGCCACAAGTTCGCCATACTGGTGGCGCACCCTGATCAGCAAAAAGGAGTGGTAATCCATTAAGCGATCATAAATCCGCATGAAGTAATAGGGGTAATCTTTCTGGTTTTTGATGATGTTGAGGATTTGTTTTTCATCCTCGGGCAGGAGCGTATCGGTCATCACTTTCTTATCCAACTGGCAGAGGAGGCGCAGGTGTTGATCGACATCCACAGCATCCAGTTTACGGATGATCCAGTTCTTAAGGTACGAATATTTCCGTTTATCGACGGTTTCGTCAAATTTAAGTTTGCCACTTTTGTTATAGGCCGCAATCTTAAGCAGCACCACTTTTAATCCGGCATCCTGGAATTGTTCGGCCTGTTTGAGGTATTCCACCTCCAAAGGCAGCAGCCACCTGGCAAATTCCGAAAATGCTTTTAATTTTTGTTTCATCCCTAATTTCAAATAACCCAACGAAGATAATCATTTACAATGTATGGCTGCTTATCCGCTAAGCACAAAAGGGTGGGGGAGTTGTTTTTATCTTGCGGAAGTACTTATACCGGCAGCAATTTTCCGGATGACAGCCAAAAGACCGGTAACGGCTTTTCCATAAGGATAAAGCTATTTTACAAGCCGGAAGGGGAGTAGTTAAAGGTATTTCATTCAGTGACTTAAGCGTTATGATCAGCGACACATTGGACATATTTAACTTTTTACAATATTTTTATAAAAATTTGTTTGGAATTGAGTTTTTTTTTACTTTAGCATCCTGTTTGAAGTTTGGTAAAAGTTTGGAGATTTAGCTAAGAACAACGCAACCAGTTTAGTAAATCATAGTTTCTTTCACCTATTTATTAACCTTAAACATTTAATTTTATGACCCTCAAAATTAAGACAATCGCTCGCAAGAACCTGCAGAATGCAGCCGAGCCAGCTAAGTTCTACGCATTAGCTGAATCTTCAGGCAAGACCGACATTGACCAATTGTCGAAAATCATTGCCAATAACAGTACTGTCAGCCGGACAGATGTGTACGCAGTTATCATCGGTTTGTTGGAAGCCATTAACAATGAGCTTTCGGCAGGCCGGTCGATTTATCTTGGTAAGCTTGGATCGTTTAGTGTAAATGTACGGAGCGCAGGCGAATTAACCGCCGATGCTGTTACCGCTGCATCCATTAAAAGTTCCAGGGTTATTTATCGTCCGGGGCCGGAAATTAAGGATATGCTGAAGACGATGAAATATGAAAAGAAGGCATAAGGGCCCGGTTTACTTATGCTTGGCATTCGGTTAACTTAATCGGAGCAAAAAGAAAGCGCAGCTTCATACAAAGTTGCGCTTTTTATTTGGGTAAATAAAAGCAATTCATTACTTATATTATATGTACCGGTAAATTAATATGTTAATACTTCATTCAGAAACTTGCTGTAAATCGACAAATTTCGTGGGCACGAATTTTTTTTTTGTGGGCGCGAAGTTATTAAAAGATAAGCACGAAATTTTTTTTTGTGGGCACGAAATCAGAGCATCTTTACTAACGAATTTTTGCTTCACTATTAAGGATCTTCGTTTTTTACCGACACTTTTTGTGAAACCGTTAATGTTTCCTGTTAATGGGATAAAAAGTCCACCGGCTAATTTGGATATTTGAAAAATAGTTTACTTTTACTGTAAGTTCGGCAACCATGAATGAAAAGTGATGAAAGCAATGGAGAGAATTAGAAACAATAAGGCTGAAAAGCCTATTAAGTTAAATATTAATAAATTAGCTAAATGGATCAGGAGTACAGAGAGCGGAAATAACCAACATAATGGTGGATACGCGCTCGTTGTGCGCTATTCAATAGGAACATAAATTTAACACTTCAGGAACTATGAAGATAAAAATATTAGCAACTTTTATCATTGTCGTTTCATTATTATCATTCAGTGGTAAAGACCTAAATGACGAGATTTTAATTAATGAAATACTATCTATAATAGTAAAAGGTGATACAACAATATTAAACAGGGATTGCAAAATAGTTGACGGATTTAATTCTGCCCTTCAAAGCCCTGCTAAATCTTACCTTGAACCAGTATTTTTTGAATCTCTTTTCCCATATTTTATAACTGAGGATATGGATTTCTATTCAAATCAGGTTAATAAAAATAAAAATACGGAACTTATAAAAAATGAACCATTTAGAGCTTATGGATTTATTAAAAAACAAAAAGTGGTTAATTTTATTGCCAAAGTTGAAAGTGACTATATAAAAGAGAAGGAATTTGATTACTGGGAACGATTTGAAAAAAATATAGGTAAGGTACAAGAGTTTGGATTGCCATTAGTATCGAAAGATGGTAAATATGCATTAATTAGGTTCTTCTGCATAAATGGTCCTAAAAAGAATAAAGGATTTTTGAGAATATACGAAAAGCAAGATAACGACTGGATTTTAGTAAAGTCTTTAAAAGAATGGGATAAATAATTAATTTGAAAGAACAGACGCACAACACGCTATAAACTCAATGCTGAAAATTTGTAAGTTTTAACCTTGTTCGTATTTGTTAACCCCGCAGAAAATAAATTTTCGACGGTTTCAGAATTAATATTAACTTGGACAATTAAATTTATTTCGTCTATGAATAAAACCGTAAACTGTATGGTAATCAACACGCACTGGGTTTATAGCCAACCGTTGACGGATTGAACTAAATCCCGGGACGAATACATGACTATGGAAATTGGAAAGGGTTTTTAAAGGTTTTAGTTTAGGGCTATTTCCAACTGCCTCGTGGATTTGTTGGCAGGTACTTTTAGTGCTGCCAGGGTAACATGAAACTTAACGGAAGGATGTTGTTCGGGAAATAAGTAAAACCACCTCGATTTGCAATCCCGGTCAGGGAAAAGAGGAGTTTTAGACAATTAAACATCCCTTTGAGGATCGGTAACTTTTTTGCTTTTACTGTTGGATTACAATATAAATATGCGAGTTACCGTGTCGTGAAGACTAATTTGTGTTACATTAATATGGTTTTGGCCTGTTTGCAGGCAGGTTGTTCATAATCGGGAATAATATGGAAAATTTTAAACCAAACGGGCAAAGAGCAAAGAATGCAATTACACGCATTTGGATTTTATTTGCATCGGAGATTATATCGTTACTTTCAGGGTATTTCCAATACGATTTGTTGCAGACAGCAGCATATGGTGGCGAAATTTCAATGGAAGCTGCAATTGCAAATGACACCAGAGAACAGATGATCGGAATTTTTTATATGATCCAGGTCATTATGCAGTTAAGGTTGATGGCTTACAAATGACCGGCATATGCGGATTTTAAAGGGCTTTGATTTGATCGGATAGAAAGTCCGGCGGCTGATGTGAATATTTGAAAATAGTTTACTTTTACCCCAAGTTCTTTGACAGGCTTGATTAAAATATATGATGAAAACAGTTGAGAGAATGGAAGAAAATAAGAGTGAAAAATCATTTCAGTTCATTATGAATCCATTAATATATTTGTCAGACGAAACGAAAGCAGGATTCTTTGCCATTATGTTCAGCATGGGCTGGCTACCCGGCCTAATAAAAGAAGATAAAAATAAGGTTAACCAGCCCAATTGATAAATCGTACAATTATAAATGAAAAAAATTGAAGACCAGAAATCAATTAAAAAAACGGAGCAGATTCCGAAAAGCTTTACGAGTAGGAAGAATTAAAATTGGCATATTAATGAAAATTATTTCGGGAGTTTTAAGTGTATTTTTGTTGATTGTATTCTGTAGTGCATATACATCATGCAAAAAGTCGGATTCATCAGATCAGGGAATAAACCCATTTAACAATGGCGGTACGGAAAGGAATATGATTGTTGTGATCAGCGATCTGCATCTCGGTGCAGACCTTGATTATGCGGAGTGCAAAGACAACCTTAAGCCGCTCGAAAAATTGCTTAAACAGATTAAGGCAGCTCCAAATGTTAAAGAACTTGTTATCGCGGGAGATTTGATTGATGAATGGTTTGTCCCTGCTACTATAAATACTTATCAGGGAAAGGATCAGGCTGATTTTATGCAACGTATTGAGACGACCAACCAAGGTGTATTTGATGCATTTAACAGCATCATCCAGGAAGGGAATATTTTGCTTACTTATGTGCCCGGTAATCATGATTTGACAATTACAGCCGCAAATATCGAAAGTATCCTTCCGGGGATAAACCAGCAACGGGATGAAGTTTTGGGTTTAGGTACTTACTCTCCGGTTGACTGTCCTAAAATTGCTATTGAGCATGGTCACCGCTACAATTTCTTCTGTGCGCCCGATCCGATCTCAAATCAGGATGTTGCTCCGGGTACCATATTGCCACCCGGTTATTTTTATACAAGAATTGCTGCACTCTTTGTTAAGCAGGGAATGCCTTCGCCGGGCGATACTCTACCGATAGTTACCCCAAATATTTCTGGCGGAGAGTCCCAGGATTTATTATTTCGGTACTGGAAGATGTGGTATAAGTCGGTGAATTTATACCCTATAACTAATAAATTTGATGAGGACATTATTGTAACAAATGTTAATGGATTCCAAGGGACGTATTCCGTAAACGATCTTATTCCTTATCAATCCTCTCCCGGCGGATTGATTGATGTAAATCTTTTCCATGGGATTCAGGATAATTGGGAAACAAGACAAACGCTTAATAATGTACCTGTACATACTGTTGCTTCTCGTGCAATCGATTCCGTTAGTTCAGCTACCGAAACCGACTATCAGGCAATTTTGCAATACTTTATGAACCCTGACTCAGATAAACGAATTGTTGTATTTGGCCACACGCACGTACCTAAAATGGATGCACCTGAAAACTATGACAATAAGAAATGTATTTATGCGAATTCAGGAACATGGATTGATCATAATCCAAAAAGAACCACGATGAATTTTGTCGTCATAACACCACAGAACATTGAAGCTTCTTCGCAAACCTTTGTAAAACTTTACAATTTTGAAAATGAGGTTGTAACAAAAATGGCTGAAGACTCATTGCGATATTAGCGGTAAACAAGTGAATAATAAGTGTTTGAAATTCGTATGAGAATCTTCTGAATTTGTGCTAAAAATGAATGAACAGGTTCAATGCATTGTGTAACAAAGGGTAGATATAATAAGGGTTTTATTAGTAAACCGGACATCCTGCCCAGCCAAAATATTTGTGCTGAAATAAAACGACGTAGTTAGCAATCCCATACTGCCGATGTACTCAACCGTTGAACGAAATCACCCGAAGAATATCTGCCTCTGGAAATTGGAAAAGGTTTTGAAAGGTTTTTGGTTTGGGGTTTGTCGTCCAGCTCTTGGAGTTCAAAGGCGTTAACCCAACTTGGAAAGAAAAGCACACGTTCAAAAAGATATTTTATTTTTAACGTATTGAATATGTGAATAATACGTTTATAGCCAAAAATATTTTTTTAATCAGATTTTATTTCAATTTTTCGATACCACGCATTTCCCGAAATCCCTGGAAAAGTACACTTTCCGCGGTCATGGGGTGTATCTTTTATTGGGCAGGATTGACGAAGAATTCGGTTTCCCCAGCATGGTTGTTGATAAGATGGAAAAACTGACTGTTGAAGAAGACCCAAGGAATAAGTAATACCTCCGTAAAGTATCACAGCTCGTTAAAATATCGGATAAGTTGTTGCAAATGAGGTTAGGGCAATCACAGCATAAGTTCCCGTTTAGGAGAGGAATCACCATTAATTATGGCTATTCTTCTCTTTTTGTTGCCTGATCAACTTTTCGATGGAAACCATATTCTTATTTATCCGCTCATCTCTTTGTTTGACCGGGATATTGTTTAGTGTTTCGAGTGCATTTTCGTACTCCCCAAGTTTATAGTATGTCGCTGAGAGATTTACATTTGCTTCCAGGTAATCAGGCAGGATGGAAAGTGCTTTATTAAACCACTCTTTTGCTTCGTTGTATTGTCCTTCTTTGAAATAAATCTGACCAAGATTATTAAGAATTGAAATTTTGGTAGGATTTGCCTTAAAAGCTTTCAGGTAATGTTCCTTTGATTTCTCATTATCATTTAAACTGGCATAGGCAAGACCGTAATACCATTCAACAGGCATAGCTTCGGCATCCAGGTCCCTGAAGAAAGTATTGATCGATTTGGCTTCGGTCAGCAATCCCTTCCAATCGGATCGCAAATGAGCAATTCTGGCTCTTTTTACCTTGAACTCCAGATTGAGTGCCGAATAACTGTAGGCAATGGATATGGAGAGTAGGATTATGACCGGGATTATAAATAAAAACTTGTTTATTTTGAAGCCTTTTTGCGAATTAAAAGTATTGTAAATTACAACCGTGGAGGCTAGAATTATTGCGAGATAGACCTGAATTTCGATTCTTTCGAGTGGAAATGAAAATGTTGAATCGCTAAGATATGAAAGTAATCCAGCCAGCATGCATAATGAAAAAACCTTATATTCGGTTTTTGTTCCTGATAGGAATATTTTGAACATATAATAAAAGGTGAGGACAAATATGCCAAGAAACACCAAAAAACCAATAATCCCCTTTTCGGTGACAACCCAAAGGTAATCGTTATGGGGTCTGATCCAGTTGAGCTGATTTTTCTCGAAGTTGTAACCTTCATAATAATAGGGTGATATTATTTTCCAGTTTCCTGCCCCAACACCTGTTAACGGATGATCAGCTACCATTTTTGTACTCATATCCCATATCTTAATACGAAACATATTATTACTCGCCTTGGGGTTGGTGATGGTACGCAATTGGCGAATGTAAATATTGTCGAAATGTTTACCGGCCACAAACAAAGCTGCAACAACAGACAAAGCAATAAAAATTCCGATGAATAATGACAGTCGAACCCGCCCTGGGACATTAAAACTCTTGCCGTATAAAATCAATATACCAACCGAAACTCCAGTCGAAAAAATAAGCCCAACCCATACCGAACGGGTTCTGAGTAAAAAGATTAACACCAAAATCAGGATCGCAGCTAAAATGGAAAGAAACCTCCAGCTTTTCCTGAATTTGTAGATTCCAAAACCGGTAAACGGAAGCATAAGTAGCAACGATATGGCATAAACGTTTTTGTGGGACATCAACCCCTTTACCCTATATATTATCGGATCTCCGTTGGGAAGGGCATCAACGGTTGCCATAATAACATAATTGTAGTATTGGAAAAATCCTATCCCACAAGCAATTAGTGCTGAAACAATAACAAATTTCGGTAATTTATCGAGCCAGTCAGGTGTAGCTGTGAAAATTAATGAGGCATAGGCTGTAAACAAAAGCATCGCATAGGTTTTTGAAATATCGAAGAAGCTCTCTTTATAATTTACTGCAAAAAACATGGAGAATAACGTTATCAGGAAATAGGCAAGCAGCAGATAGAATATCCGTTGTCGCAGAATTGAAATGCCGGCAATAACAAACCCGGGTGTTATAAAAACATAAATCATAGCCGCCAAAAGGAAAATGTTTATTCCTAACAATCTTAGCATTAATGATGGGTCGAGGGCATTTTTGGCATATAAAACAGGTAAAACAAGGATGGAAAATATCGAAAAAAGATAAAAATGAATTTGACCCTGACTTAATGTAGATTTCTTTTCTGCCTTTGTTTTAACGGGTTTTCTTTTTTGTGTTTTCATTTTTCATTTTAAGTTTTCTTTCTTCTAGTCTTTGGGCTTTTCTGGCATTCTTTCTTGCCTCTGCGTTCAATTCTTTTTTTAATGCTCTGATATTTTGCCTGATAGCATCTGTTCGTTCTGAATTGGCGGTTTTGTTTAATAAATCATAGGCTTGCTGCTTATTGCCTAATTTATATTCGACAGTAGCCAGGTTAACCAGCGATTCGGTAAAATTTGGCAGGTATTCGAGCGCTCGTTCAAGCGACGATTTTGCCATCTCTAAATCACCAAGCAGGAAGTATGATTTTCCTAAATTATTCAAAACCACAAAATTATATGGATGTTCCTGGAGTGCTAATTTGAAATATTCAATTGCTTTAAGGTCGTTTCCCGAATTTGCATATGCCTGCCCGATAATCCAGTCCACCGGCATTCCTTCGGGCTCAATATTTCTGATTCCATTTTTTACCTTTTCACCTTCTGCTATTGTTTTTTCCCATTTACCTGTTTTTAAATAGTAATGTGCTTTTTTGATGTGATTCTCTTGTTCCACTGTGGCAAAGCTAAAGATGACCCCAAACAGCAAAATTATTATTACCGGAACAGAGAACGTAAACCTTTTTATTTCCAGTGGTGCTATGGGATTTTGCCGGTGATGTATTGAAGCAATTGCCGAAACAAAAACTGCCAGATATACCTGATGATCAATCCTTTCGTATGTAAAAGTAAAAAATGAAACAATCATGTAGCCGGTCAAACCACCAAGGGCTAATAATGCAATAATCTTCTGATTCTTTTCACCATTGCCAATCAGGATCCGGAATGCGTAATAAAATGAAAGGCAGAATATTGATAAATACAATAGAAATCCGATGATTCCTTTCTCGGACAAAATCCACAAATAATCATTATGGGGGCGGCCCCAGTTCATTTCCTTCTGGGTGAAATTCAGTCCCGGCAGATATTTTGAAATTTCCAATTGCCAATTTCCAGCCCCAACTCCCGTCAATGGATGATCTTTTATCATTTCAAGTGTTGAACCCCAGACTTTAAGCCTGAAACTATTATTCCCAGCCTCGGGGTTTGTTATGCTCCTTAACTTGTTTAAGTAGGAATTACTATTTTGTCTTCCACCAAAAGCCAAAATCCCGGTACCTGTTAATATAACTGCTAAACAAACAATTGCAATTATATTTCGTAATTTAACTGAGTGTAAAAATTGTTTATAAAGAAATAATAGTAATGAAATGCCCACAATTATCATGATGATGATCCCGGTCCAGACTGAGCGTGTTTGAAGTAAAATAATAAGGAAAAGGATCGAAACTATTAAAACAACTGCAACGATTCGCAACACACGTTTAAAGCGATAAACACCATAAACCAGGAATGGCAACAACATCATTAGATAATCGGAAAACTGGTTTTTGTGAGCCATCAGACCTTTTACCAGATAAATTGTTTCTCTGCCATCAGGAAGGAACATTGTTTTTGAACCAATAACCAAAGTCAGATATTGATAATAGCCTGCAGCCAGTGCCACTGCGGCAGCCACCATCATCATTTTGGAGATTTTTCCGGACCAGTCAGGTGTATTGGTAAAACTATCGGTAAAATAGATAATAAGGATTAAAATGCTAAATGTTTTTATACTATCAAAAATTCCTTCCTTTGGATTTGCTGCAAAAAATAATGAAAACGCCGTCGCAAGAAAATATAACAAGAAAACGATAATCACAGGGTTTCTGAATATCGAAAAATCAATTTGTTTTAATTGATTTCTTAAAAGAAAGATTGCACTTATTATGAGTAAGACTAAATCGAGAAAAAGCAGGCGTGGCATCAACTCTTTATCAATGGCAGCATTGATATAAAAAACAGGAAGAACCATGATTAAAAGACCTGCAAGTAAGTAAAACCTTATGTACTGATCTGATCCCGAATTTTTGTCTGCAGTATTCTTTTTATTTGCCATAAGTTTTCTGACACCAAAAAAATGAAGACCCGAATTAAGATAAAAATATAAAATTCAGATCAAAAGTATTAAAAAATTTATCTTTGAAATTTTTGGGAGTTAATTGTTTTTATATTGCGATTAGAAATCGAACAGCAAGATGATGGGGAAACCTGAGTTAAGTGTTGTTATGCCTTTTTATAATTCTGCCCGTTACATCAAAGGTGCAGTGCAGAGTTTGTTAGCGCAAACCTATCAGGATTTCGAACTAATTCTTATCGATGATGCATCAACTGATCAAAGCCCGGAGATTGTGATGTCGTTGAATGATAGTAGAATAAAATTGATCAGGAACGAAAAAAACAGTGGAATCGTATTTAGCAGGAATCGCGGATTAGAAGCTTCTGTTGGCCGTTTTCTTGCCGCATTTGATTCCGATGATCTGGCCCGCGCTGATAAATTTGAAAAGCAAATCAGGTTTCTCAAGAACAATCCGGAGTATGGTATGGTAGGTTCATGGGCAAAACTTATCGATGAAAACGGTGGATTGTTAAATAAAAGATGGAAACTCACAGCTTCTCCCGGACGAATACCCACCGTTTTATTATTCAATAACCACTTTGTGCATTCTGCTGTCGTGATGCGTCGTGAAGAAATGCCGGAAAAATTTTACGCCGAAGGTTTCGATTTGGTTGAAGATTATAAAATGTGGATTGACTTTTCGAGAACCCGGAAAGTGTGGAATTTTCCTGACTACCTGATGTATTACCGGATACATCCTGAAAGTGCAACAAATATTAATTTGGGTAATTTGTACCAGCAGGATGTTAGAATTTACAAATATTTATTCGAACCACTTCAGATTAAGTTAGACGAACGAATGATTTATATTCATCTTATAATCAAGGATAATAATGCAATTGATGACCGAAAAATTTTAAACGAAATTGAAGCATTTCTGTGGTTGATAATCCGGCAAAATGAAAAAACCAAGGTTTACAACCATACCGAACTCATTAAAGTAATTTTTGGCAGATGGGTAAAAGTTTGCTATAAATCCAGGAAGATGAAAAGTGAGTTGTTGAAAATTTTCATGACATCCCGTCTGTTACGGACCTATTTAAAAACCGTTTTATGACTGTAAAGCCAAAAGCTGATGTTTCGGTTATTGTGCCAAATTTCAACAATGGCATGTATCTCAATGACTTTTTACAAAGCATTTTACACTCAACATTCGAACCGTGCGAGTTAATTATTGTGGATGACGGGTCCACCGACAATTCGGTGAATATTCTTGAAAGTTTTGCCTGGGTTGAATATTTAAAGGTTATTCGTTTTGAGAAAAACCGGGGATTGACGGCTGCTTTAAATGCTGCATTAGAAAATTCACATGGAAAATACATAATGCGTGCCGATCCTGACGATATGCTCATGCCAGGGAAAATTGAAACGCAGACTCAGTTCATGGAGGCAAATCCTGAGGTTGATGTTTTGGGATGTAATGTAATTTATTTTGATGGGAAAACCGGCAAAAACATCAATATTTCTAATTTTCCTTTATCATCATCAAAAATATTTGATACTTATTTTAGGGGTGAACACGGAATTCAGCACCCTACGGCATTCGTAAAAGGTGAAGTTTACCGAAAATACAGATATCAGGAAATTTTTCCTGGTGAAGACTATGAAATTTTTGCCCGGATGGTAAAAGATGGTTGCCGTTTTGCAAACCTTGCTCAGCCACTTTATCGGATGAGGGTTCATCCGGGAAGTTCTACGAGTAATCTGAAAATAAGTTTTATCGGGAATACATTTAAATTCAGAGATCGAATTTTTGGGACAAAAACATCAAAGGTCAAAATACTATTCTACTACCTGCATATTTTGTTTTACAGGAAATTTCAAAATTCAAGTAATATTATTTTAAAATACTTTTTCTTAACATTGTCCGCTGTATTTTATCCTCAAAAATTGCTGAAAAGGATTAGTACTCCGGTCAAAAATATGCTTCTTTCTTGCCAGAATTTTATAACAGGATCAAGAAGACCATGAAAGTTGGAATTATTGGATCGCGTGGTATTCCTAACCACTATGGTGGTTTTGAACAGTTTGCTGAATATTTATCGCTTGGTCTTAGCCAGCGGGGTGTGGAAGTGTGGGTTTACAATTCCCACAGCCATCCGTTTAAAGGGAATCTGTGGCAAGGCATCAACATTGTTCATTGTTATGATCCTGAGGATAAAATCGGGACTGCAGGCCAGTTCATTTACGATTTGAACTGCATTCTCGACTGCCGGAAAAAGAATTTCGATGTGATCCTTCAGTTGGGCTATACCAGTAATTCTTTATGGCATAGGTTACTTCCCGTTAAACCGGTAGTAATCACCAACATGGATGGTCTCGAGTGGAAAAGAAGCAAATATTCCGGTATTGTCAGGAAATTTTTGAAATATGCCGAAAGCCTTGCCGTCAAGAGTAGCGATCAACTTGTTGCTGATTCCAGGGCGATAGCTGATTACCTGAAAAATGAATACGGCAATGATTCGGTTTACATTCCTTACGGTGCGGTAATTTTAAATAACCCTTCAACGAAATGTCTGGAAGAATTTAAAATAGAGCCAAAGAAATATTTTTTAGTAATTGCCCGGCTTCAGCAGGATAATCATATCGAGGAAATAATTAAAGGTGTAGTTAAGTCCGGGACAGATTTCCCGCTGTTGATCGTTGGCAACACGAAAAGTAAATATGGAAATTATCTTGTAAGCCATTATGCTTCAGAAAAAATCAGGTTTACCGAAGGAATATTCAATAAGGAAACGCTGGATAATCTGAGGTTTTTTTCGTGTTTGTATTTTCATGGTCACTCTGCAGGAGGTACCAATCCTTCATTGCTGGAGGCCATGGCTGCTTCGGCCCTGATTTGTGCATACGATAATCCCTTTAACCGGTCGGTTTTGGCTGAAAATGCCTATTATTTTGATAATGAGTCGAAAATTACCGCTTTGATTGCAACAGATGATTTTAGCCCTCAAAGTCACAAATTCCTGGGAAACAACCTGGAAATCATTGCGCAACAATATTCCTGGGAAAAGATTTTTGAGGCTTATTATCAGCTTTTTGTAAAATTGGTAAAATGATTTTGATTCATTTATGAAAGCAAGTTCTACATTTGTGTTAAAAAGTAATAAGTTTTGTCAGTAAAATATTCAAGATACATTCCGGCAATCTCGATTTCGGGAGATTTCGCTGTCTTAAACCTTCTCTTTGTAGCAGGGTTTTGTTATTTTTTTCCTGCAAATGATTGTTTTTCCAGGGAGAAGCTGGTGTTTTACCTGTTTATCAATCTCATATGGTTTATCCTGGTTTATTCATTCGGAGCTGATAAGATCAACAGGAACACCCAAAAAAAAGCTCTTTTTTTTACTTATGTTAAAATAGTTGTCTTTTATTTTTTCCTTTTTTTGATTTATTTCCAGGTATCGCCATTTAATTATTATCCAAGGCAACTTTTAAAATATATCTTTCCGCTCTTCTTTTTTGTCTTGATTTCATGGAAGTTCGCCTTTTATTATGCCTTTTATCTTTACAGGAAACAAGGCTATAATTTCCGGAATGTCATCATTGTTGGGTATTCGTCAAACTCGCTGGAACTTGCGAAATATTTCAATCATACCAAATGGAACGGATATCGTTTTTTGGGTTTTATTGATGAGCAAATCAACAAAAAAAGGAAAATTATCGGTGAGTATCCCGATTTGAAAAGTATCATCGAAAACGAACAGGTGGACGAAATTTATTTGAACCTGGAAAGAATTCCACGGGAGTTGAAGCATCAAATCAGCGGTATCGTCCTGGATTATCCTGTTAAAATTCGTATCATTCCTGATTTTGGGGAATTTTCGAACTTTAAAGCTGAGCTTGTTAATTACGATTTTGTTCCTGTTTTCCAGGTGCACCCGGGGCCTTTGAGTTACTGGTATAATCAATTGTTAAAAAGGATGTTCGACATTTTATTTTCCATTTTTATCATCGTATCCTTATTATCATGGGTTTCGGCTTTTTTATTTATTTTTTCGCTGTTTAATGGCCGTGAAGGTATTTTTTTCAGACAAAAACGAACGGGTACTGACGGTAAAGTTTTTACCTGTTTTAAGTATCGGACCATGTACCTTAATCCTGATGCCGACAGGCAACGGGCAGTTATAAACGACAAAAGGGTTATGCCGGCAGGACACTGGCTCAGAAAATCAGGAATCGACGAATTGCCTCAGTTTATTAATGTTCTGATCGGTCAGATGACCGTTGTTGGTCCACGACCTCACATGCTCAAACATACCGAACAGTACCGGAAGATAGTTCGCAAATACATGATGAGGCACACAGTAAAACCCGGAATTACCGGCCTGGCGCAGGTTCGCGGATTTCGTGGTGAGATCAGGAAGATTTCCGAGCTTAAGCAGCGGGTCCAGCTTGATGTTTCCTACATCGAAAACTGGTCGTTCATACTGGATATGAAAATTATTTTTCTCACCTTATGGAATTTTTTCAAAGGCCAGGAAAAAGCTTATTAACATTTCTTTTACAAGATTTTACCGATGTTTTTTAGAAAACTGGCTATATTCCTGCATTACTGATTTTCGCCTGCATCGCTTTAATGTTGTTTTTAATCACTTCATTGCGTTTTTTGGGGGGGATTAGTTCCAGTGTTTCCAGTGTTTTAACGTAATTTCCCTGCAAGTACCAGGTTGTCGAAAGATTAATGATGGATTCTTCGAATGTCGGCAGAATTTTTAGGGCTTTCGCAAAGCAATCCTCTGCCCTTTTGTACTTCTTTAAATCGATATAATTTTTCCCAAGGCTGTTTAAGACGAAGATATTGTTTGGGGCGGCAACCAACGCTTCTTCGAATGCAACGCAGGATTTATCGAGATATGATAAATAATAGTACGCCATTCCCGTGTACCATTTTATCGGGTTTGCCTCCGAATCAAGATTCCTGCAAAATGATTCAGCCTGGAGAGATTCCTTCAGCAATTCTTTCCAATCTGATCGCTGCATTGCAACTCTTGCTTTTCGCATGTGCATCTCCTGCAGATTGGCGGCAAAACCGTAACCGATTCCAAAAATAAGGAATAACAAAACGGGTACTTTCGCAATTTTCAGGTTGACCTTAGAACTTTCAGGGAGCCTTTTCGACCTTTCATAAATCGAGATTATTGCTGCGATGAATATGGCAAGCAATACCTGGTGGGTGATCTCTTCATAAGGAAAATCAAAAAATGAAACTACGAGGTAACCAACAAGCCCAATTCCGAAAGATAAGGTCATTAATTTGTCCTCTTTATTGGATTTCCCACGAATTAACTTTATTGCAAAGAAAAAAATAAATGCAAACATTCCAAGGAAAAGCAATATCCCGAAAATCCCCTTTTCGGCAAAAATCCACAGGAAATCGTTGTGTGGACTTAGCCAGGTGATCCTGTTTTTATCAAAACCGGATTCGCCAAATTTTTCTGATGCTTTCAGTTTCCAGTTTCCGGAGCCAACGCCTGAAAAAGGCTTTTCGGAAATCATCACTGAAGTGATTTCCCAGATTTTTAACCTGAATTTGTTGTAGCCATCATTTGGTTGAAAAATCGATTTTGCCTGGTTAAACAGGGGAGTATCAGCTTGTTTAGCACTTGTAATTACTTTGTAAAGACCGGCTGCCAACAGCACAAACCCCAATGCTAAACCCAGGTTAATCAGTTTTTTTGAAATGTTGAGTTCTTGATAAAAAATTGTGATTACAATGGCCAGTGTAATAAGTTGAAAAAGAATACCAAGCCAAACTGCCCTGGTTTGAAGCAAAACGATCATGATGATCACAAAAATCAACCCGATAACCGACAGCAGCTTCCAGCTTTTTTTCAACTTCAGGATTCCAAATCCTAAAAACGGCATCATTAGCATCAGGAAAGAAGCATAATGGTTTTTATGTCCTATTAATCCATTAACGCTGTAAATAATTTGCCTGCCGTCGGCAAGAACTTCGCCTTCATGACCGGCTACATACCTGAAATACTGTGAATACCCGATTGCCAGCGAAATGAAAACAGCAACAACTGCAAATTTTGTTAACTTTTCGGGCCACGACTTTGTGTTTGAAAGAATCATGCTGCAAATGGTCACTAAAATAGTGAAATCGAAAACTTTAATGGTATCATAAATACCTTCTCTGAAATTAATCCCGAATAAAAGTGAGATCAGGGTAATCATGAAATAAGCAGCCAATATTTTAAAAATCGTATTGGTAATTACCATTTGTTTGGGTATCCCTGATTTCTCCTGCAGAGGCATGAGGATGGTTATGAAAAACAGGAAGATATTTAATGCCAGTAGCCTTGGCATCATAATATTATCCAGGGTCGCCTTACTGTAAATCAATGGAAGTACAACCAGACAAAAGCCAGCCAGGAAATTGAAATACAGGTTTGAGGACCAGTTCATCTCTCCTTTTCCTGGATTGATTTTATGTTTAGCCACAGTTTTATTCAATGCTTTGTGAAAACGTAAATTTATTGTTCATCAAAAGTAATTGAACTTTCCTACCACCGCAGTGCATTCAAATGTAATTTAATTTTATTTACTGTAATTAGCTGAGAATTTAGGCCTCTGCGATAACATAAACTTCTCCGGAATCAGGATTGTTAGCAGTCTTGTGCATTTATTCCATGTTTGTATTAGTATCAAAGATTTGAAAAATACAAAAACACGAATGTTTTTTAATAACTCATCCTCTTATTTTATAATAATCCTTTGTGAATCAAATAGGTTGTTATTGGTAACTTTTAGTAAATAAATGCCAGGCTTAAGGATATTATTGACGGTTTTAAAATTATCAACACAGTAAATGTTCTGGCCTGGTTGGTTATTTACCTGTTTACTAAACACTTTGATC